>Ga0209514_10004456_pt1 | contig 18808 bp, 17 predicted proteins | sample Subgrocontami58m_FD_187452 | JGI IMG/M metagenome (GOLD analysis project Ga0209514, IMG submission 187452) | Subsurface groundwater microbial communities from S. Glens Falls, New York, USA - GMW37 contaminated, 5.8 m (SPAdes) (version 3) | ecosystem: Environmental > Aquatic > Deep subsurface >...
AAAGAGATATCCGTTGATTCAAGATTCAAGACCTGACCCCTTCTCCTCTATGCTTCCTTTTATTTCTCTTGAAACCATTTCTCTTGGCCCCATCACCTTACAGGTATGGGGACTTTTGGTTGCGCTTGGAATCGGAGCGGGTGCATTGGTTTCTGAACGTGTTGCTAAAAGTTACGGTCTTCCTCTTTCGGCTTTTTGGCATCTCGTGTTATGGATCATGATTGGGGCCTTTGTGGGCGCAAGACTTTTTTTTGTCGCTCTCTATGCCCCTACTTATTTTTTCTCCCACCCTTTAGAAATCCTCGTGATCTGGCAAGGAGGATGGTCCATGATGGGGGGATATCTCGGCGCTTTGGCAGCAGGAGTTTGGGTGTTTTACCGAAAACATCTTTCTTTTTTTTCTTGGGCAGACGTCCTTGTCTATGGTCTTCCTTTGGGGATCGGCATCGGTCGTATCGGCTGTTTTTTGATTCATGATCATCCTGGCACGCCCACAAATTTTTTCCTGGGCATTTTGTATGCAGATGGCATCATTCGTCATGATCATGGCCTGTATCTTTCTTTGATTGGTTTTGCGACTTTTTTCCTTTTTTGGATCATGAAAAAATATCCCCGCAGAGTGGGGGATTATCTGCTTGTTTTTTTGGCGATCGAAGGCGCGAGCCGATTCTTTCTTGATTTCTTACGCGCGGCAGATATTCGTTATTTTGGTTTGACCCCAGCGCAATATCTGGGTGTTCTATTTATTGTTCTTGCTGTTTGGCTTCTCGCTCGCCGCTATAAACAACCTCTTGTATGAAACGCATTCCTCGTATTGCCTCTTCCATTCTTCGTGTTTTAGGGTTGGAAGAAAAAGACATGCAGATCTATACAACCCTTCTTCACCTTGGGACAGCATCGCTTCGTCAGATTGCTGAAGAAGCGCAAGTTCCCCGTGCAACCGCTTATGACGGACTCAAACGTCTTCTCTCCTGCAAGTTGGTTAGTTATGTAGACGCCAAGACCCATCGTTATTTTATGGCCGAGGATCCTTCACGTCTGCAAGCACTGGCGACCAAACAAGAAATGATGATTCAAGAAGCTCGAGAAGAGTTGACCGAAGTTATCCCTGATCTCCAAAAAATTTTGTTATGGAGCCGTCGTCGGCCGATCGTGAAATATTACGAAGGAGATGAGGGAGTCAAGGAGATTTTGGAAGATGTGCTTGAGGAGACAACAAAAACTGCGAAGAAAATGTATCGGATTTATTCTTCCTCTACCTTGCGTGATTTAGTCGCGGCGGCATGGCCGGGATTTTTAAAAACCCGCATCAAAAAGGGGATTCATGTGCGGGCAATCTCGATTGGGAGTGGAGGAAGAACTGCAGGACTTGATGAACGCCGTTGGCTTTCGCATGACGAGGGTTCGGCCACGTATATTTTTATTTATGCAGAGAAAACCGCTTATATTTCTTGCGATGATCATGGACGATTGTTTGGTGTTATGATTGAAGACGAGGGGATCGCGCAAACCCAAACCAGAATCTTTGACGCCCTGTGGCCACATGTTGAGAGAGAATAAGTAGGATAGTGGTCAAATCCGGATTCAGGATTTTTTCAATTCTCTAAGGGGCTTCCAGCCCCTTAAACCCTGGCCCAGCTTTCTTTGAAAGGCAAAGAAAGCTGGGAGAAAGAAACCATTTCCGCCCGCCTGCGCTCGTGGACCTTCGCTCCCTTCCCAAACCTGTTATCAGTAATACTTTGGAGTTCAAGAGAGCTTCGGTCCATCCCTCGAAGCCTTGCATCTTACAAAATGCAAGGCGTAGTGGGACCAGGCCACCTTTGTCACCGCAAGCCTTGGCTGCGGAACATCGCTTGCCTCCTGCGGCTGACAGAAAAAAGATAACGGTCAGCCTTGGAGGCTTCGCTCGAACCATCCTCGCCACAACAAGCCTAGCTTGTTGACGGCTCGCTTGTGCCAAGGTGGCTCTGGCGTGCTCGGAGGGCGGCGTGGGATCAAATATTCCCTCTAGCTTTTTAATGAAAAGTCCGATGTCCGGACCTGACCCCCCCCTACAACTCGATCAACCTTCGGACAATTTTGGACTGTGTTCCTGTCCCTTCAATTCCATAGACATAGCAATGATTATCATCAGCAGGTTCTATTTTGGTTATCAAGGCAAAATCTCCATAATGATCACCTTGTTCATCAAATATAGAGGCGATTCCTTTTTTATAAGCCCAATACACAATATGAGAGCCTACGGTGACAGGTGGCCCCAAAGCCTCTATTCCTTTTATGGTCTCCAGTTCTTTTCCGTCAAAAATGATATGCCAATTTTCTCCTTGAAAGATGCGTATAAAAGGTTTTCCAAAAATTTCCTCTATTTTTGGAAGACAGTTATCCAGCGGTTTCCCCATCTGTCCTGACCAAATTTTATCACCCCTAAGTCCACGCAAAAGAGCCGCTTGCTCATTTTTTGGATCATAGGCAACAAAATAAATTTCATTTCCTATAACCGCATAATCATGAATCATCGTGTAAGGAGAAAAATCAGGTGTAAAACTATCAATGGAAAATACAAACTCAAGTTTTTCTAGATCGAAGTTTATATGTGCGAGCGCGTTTCCTACTTTTTTCACTTGTCTGATATCACGATAATCTTTTTTCCCAACGCGTTTTCCATCGATCCAATCACGGAAATAACATCCTTCTTTTTTACGAGCAGAAAGATCTCCTGCACGTTTTCCATAATATTCGGCAATCGTTGCCACATGTCCTTCGCCCAGATCTATCAATTCAGCGTTGCGAAGATCGATCTCCTTGATCTCATGAAGTAAATTTTCCCCTCGGTATACTTGGATGGTTTTTCTTTTGGTCACAATCCAATCTGTTGTTTCCGTTTTTGTGTACAAGAGTTGGTCATCGGAAACACCGAAATGCCGGTAGGTCTCTTCTTTTTTTGTTGGCGGATGCACTTCTTCCCCATCAAAAATTATATGCCAATGTTTTCCTTTTCTTGCCTGGAAAAGAAGTTTTCCGTTATAAGAAGCAAATTCTTTTATTTGATCATATCCTTCAGGGTCTCCTACACGTTCCCCACAAAGAGAAACGAAAACTTTTTCTTGCTCACACTCAAGCCATGCAGGTTTACCTTGAACATTCATGATGGATTCATAGGGGCCAGTTTGAAACGATGCGTGGACTTCTCTTGAAAAACGGGAGACTTCCTTTCCATCCACCATGATTACTTGCATACCATCAGGTAAGACCCCTTTGTAACAAAAGGTTTTACCGATGATTTGAGCATATTGAATAGCAGAAAAACCAGGACCTTTTTCACCATATTCGTCCATGACAAAGCTGGTATTAAAAGGTGGTATGACTTCTTGTACAATAAAATAAACGTTTCCTTTTTCGGAAATCGTACGGGAAAGTCCCCAAGGAGGGTGAGGAAGAGGAATCTCCACATCCTCCAAAAGTTCTCCTTGTTGCTCTGGAGTTTTCGGAGGCAAGCGATCATGGCGCCAAGCAAAGGCGATGCGATCCATGAGAAGGCTCACCCGTTCGAGTTCTTTGAGAGTTATAGACTCGGGTTTCTCACGAGCAATCCGTTTGAAGTCTTCGGTGTTTTTCGCACCCACACGCGCAAAAACAGCTTTCACCTCATCCACCCATGTGTCATAAATGGCCTGCTCATTGCTCTGAAGTTCGGGGCGTTGCGTTGCAAACAAAAGAGGGGAGAGAGACTCGGTTTCCCTTGATCTCGTCTGACCTTCTTGAGGTGGAAGTTGTGGATGATGTTCTGGTCGGCGCATACCTTAAGGGGTGGTTTGTGGATTTGGGTTTCTTTTTCTTCGTCGCACAAGAGGTTCCAAGGTGCGCGTGTCATAGACACGTTTGGCGATTCGATATGTTCCTTCTGCAATTTCTTCCTTGCCGATCACATAAAATCTGTATTCATCAATCTGCTCCAAGGCAAAAATATCCACCCATGTTTTCGGTGTCGCTGCGTTCGTGCCATGTTTGATGTAGAGCCGCGATTTCAAAGATGACTCCACAAAAGCGAATGATCCTCCAACAAAGATGGGATCCGGAGTATCTGTCCGTAATAACTCGGCTGTTTTATAAGATCCAAACTGTTTTCCGTTTTGGTCATAGTAATAGATCGAGTTCTCTTCGCCACCACTTGAATAGGAGATCGTTATTTTTGTTTTCAAATAGAATGTGGGGCCGCAAGGAACAAGATCCAACACAAATTCGTTTTTTCCAGGAAACCATCCTCCCACAGCCTCTCTTTCCCAAAGTATTTTTCCTTGTTCGTTAAAAAGAACGGAATTTCTATTTTTGAGCAACCCTGTAAACACATAAGCGTTATTAACAAACAAGACATGTGTGATCCCCGCAACCTCGGCGGGAAAGAGAATTTTTTCAAACGCTTCTCCTCGGTCATCCATGATAAAGAGCACATGCTCCTTTTCGTCCACGAAAACAAAATTGGCTTGCCCGTTTCTTTCACAAAAGAGCGGACATTCATCGTATCCATTTGGATTTCCTACAGATGTTCCTTCGGCTGTAGAGATGAGCCGTTTGCGCGTATCATCCGCTTGAGAAATAAAATAGGGAGTTTTTCCAACGTATTTCACTTCTTTTAACACAGGATATTCATTTCTATCATCGAGAAAGTCATCCTTAAAGGCAATTTCTTCATGTATTTCCCCGTCTTCTCCCACAGGATGGAGCAAAGGAGATTCAGTTTTTTGATCAATGGTGATAACAGCAGAAATATGTTTCCCTGTTTTTTGAAAACCACTTGCATATTTCCAGGGGGCGTGGGGATCATTTTTCCGATAGGCGTTTTCCATTCCAGGTGTTTCTTCTATGATGACGAGTTCTTCTCCCAAATAAGCAAAAGAGACATCTTCCGCCTCGTCCTCCAAAAGTTCCTCGTTTCCATCTTGATCATAGATGCGGATGGGGGTGGTGTCGTTGGTTGCAAAAATAAAACGTCCTTTGATATCAAAAACAGTGACATCACCTTCTGTATCATCCGGAAGCGTCACTTCATATTCTTTATCATCCACATCTCTTTTTTCTTTTGGCGGCAAATCGCGATGGGTAAAAATATACGCGATGTCTTCGAGGAGTTTAGAGACGTGCTCGAGTGTTTCAATGGTTGGTTCTTTTCCCTCTCTCCCAAGTTTGGTGGGATGATTCACGCCATGAGCTGTACAGATCGCTAAGACTTCCTCACGCAAGACATCAAGTGGTGCGCGCACATGTTCAGGTAGCTTCGCCCGCACACTTGCGTACTCAAAAAGAGAAGCCGAGATGTCCGGGGAAGAGGATCTCGCTTGGAAAGGATGCTCGTATGAGGACGGTTCCATAGAGTTTATCCCTCGGTTTCATCGTCAGCTGCAGGTTCGTTCACTTCGTAATAATCAATTTGGAATTGGAGTTTTTTAAGTTCTTCCGCAAGCTGGTTGGAGATTTCTTCCGCAACTTGCGAAGGATGAGATACACGGGATCCGTGATCCCCCCAAACCGCAGTAAATGTATTTTTTTCTGTATCGCTTAATCCTTGATCAAGTTGAACCGCGCGGGCGATTACACCTTTTTGTCCCAAACGATGGGCAGCATTACGACTATCTTGAGCGGCTTCTGACCCTCCCCCTTCTCCTTCCTCTTCAACAGGTTTTTCATTTTTACCGCTGTAAAAACCACTCTTTTCGTTTGTACCGCCGTCTGTAAACAAGAAGAGAAAATCGCGAATGCGTCCTTCTTTGATTTGTTGTTCATCGTCAGGCGTAATTGTTTGTGAGATAAGCCATAAAGGTTCGGCCTCACAAGTGCCACCATAGCCGCTATTCACATGTTGGAGGAAAGCCACACGCTCCACTTGTTCCAACAGTGGATCGGTTTTTAAAGAGGCGAATGTTTTGATGCGACGTGCGTTTCCAGGACTTCCATACATCCACACCTCGGTATCAATGATAAAAGGTTCGCTTAATTTGAACGCCATGTTGATTTCCGCCTCTGCTGATCCTAAGGCGCCCATAAAAAGCACAGCTAATTGTTGGGCAGCTAAGATGCGTTCCGTGCTCATGGACCCCGAGCCGTCAATCACCAACCGCACACGAATACGGTTTGGATGGAGCGACAGCCGACTTTCCACCTCGCGACGATCATGGACATTTAGGCGTTCCCAATCCACAGAACCGTATTTCCCTGAAGCCAGTTCGGGTCCGAATTTCGCAATCATTCGGTCCACATCAAAACGCCCGCTGGTAAAACCGGTCATCCAAAATTGCACCATGCGCTCACGGATAGATTCCATGATCTTACGGAATGTTTCGGCAAGATCTTTACGGTAGGGCTCCACTGACTCTAAGAGGGTTGTATATTGTTCTGCAAGTTTTTCAGCCTCGGGAATATCAAAACGGCTTAAGCGATCAATGATTTCTTGACGTTTGGCGTATTTTTCACGTTCATCAGGAGTCATACGCGCCAATTTGTCTTGGAGCTTTTCGGTCTTTTTTACATCTTTTTGTTGCTTGATAAAGTCCTTGACGGTTTTGGCGTCAATCCATTCGGGGTTGGTGATGTCCGTATCCCATTGCCCTCCTTCACCATCACCGTCTTTTTTATCTTTTTCATCTCCTTTCTCACCTTTTTCTCCTTTATCTCCCTTCTCGCCTTTTTCTCCTTTATCTTTGGATGGGGGAGCCATATCTCCGGAAGCAGATCCTTTTTTGCCTTTTCCCTTTCCTTGACCTTTTCCTTCCGCGTCCTCTCGTCTTAGGGGAAATTTATTTTTTTCCAGATCTTCAAAAAAAAGTTCCAAAAAAGCCGGTTCCACAGCCGCACGAATTTTTTTATAGCGCCATTCGGGATCTTCGGATTCTTTGATACCCACGCTCAACACACCGCGCGGTCCTACAATGCGGTCGCGCAAGGTCACGGGAATACTGGGGCTTTGCGGGGAATCCAAAACTTGGCGTACCCGTTCGCCCATGATCATGGCCTGATGGGGAACCATGACTCCGCGCAGGAGCGCGGTACAAAATTGTTCACTCTTGGGTTGCATGAGCATGTCATAGGGTTCGCCTTCTTGTGGAGTTTCGCCTCTTTGATTTGGGTCAGATGGAAAAAGAAAATCGCGATAAAGAGCATTCCATTGCGCCCCTTGTCTTCCAAAAATGGGGTGCAGGGTAGAGACACGATGCTGTACCAGGCGATTTACATACACATCATCAAGAGCATTATAAAAACGATGAATGCGTTTATAAATCCATGCTTGAAGCCAGGGAATGGAGCGACCGGTTTCCGGATCGACCACAATCATTTCCTCAAGATAATCGGGAATAGGGTTGTGGGTTTGTTTGATGATTTCCAATGCTTTTGGCAGCAGTTCCCCGGCACGGCGTTCCATATAACGAAAGTTGTCGAGCATGCCTTTGGGGTTTTTGGCAAGGTCGAAGTAATGGCCGAGTTCGTGACAAACCGAGGCAATGATTTGCCAAAAGTTCATGCCCTGTTCCTTCATCATCTTAAATTTTTCCACGCTCAAGTAGATGATCTTTTTTTGAAGATCAATGCAGGTTTGCATGCCGGCTTCAAATTGCAGACTATTGTCTCTTGCCACGGCACGAAAATGGCCGGTATATTCACGCAAGAATTTTTTTGCCTCTTCCACATAAGGTCGCAACTCGGGTGGGTATTCTTCATTTGCTTCGGTTTCATCTCCGGGGGCAGGAGCTTTATCCGTATGAAGTCGGGGTCCCAAATCCGCAGGGGAAGGGAAGGGATGTCCACGTTCGCTCATAGATAAGAGAGATGAAATAAATTAAGAGGGTTTTTCTTCTTTTTCAAAAATATCTTCTCCGGCCTTCACGACGATCTCCCCATGTGAACCCGAGATGCGTACTAAAAGATTCTCACGTGCAAGCCTGTCTTCCAGGGATATTTCTTCCTCAGGTGGTGTCTCTTCCGCAATTTCCTCTTGCGGAGCATGGAGATAACTTTCTGGCACATCCATACGGAAAGGCACAGGGCCAAAGACCTGCTCCAAAACTTGTTTGACGCCGAAATATTCAAGTTGCACTTTGCGATCAGGCACCAAAGCCTTTTCTCCTTCGGCTGTACGCTTGTACATTTTGTTTTCAACCGTCAGTGATCCTATTTTTTTGAATTCGGAAAAATCCGTTCCCGGCCACTCGGTATCATGGAAAAAATTTCCCTGAATTTTGAGCATGCGGTAGAGATTGAATTTTTCAATAGGGCGTGCGTCGGAACGCTCAACATATTCCAAAAAGAGATAATCCTCGAGCTGACGTTTAAACCCGTCTTTTTTCCATTGCTCCAAAATGGGGATCAAGTGACGCAGGGAAAGAACGTTTTCCCTCAAGATATTTTTTGCAGAAACTTCTTCACCTTTTTCGTTTAAAAACTTTTTGTCCATGGACTGCTCGGAGAAAATATCTTGGAGCATGCGCGCGACAAAGGCCAGGCTTTCCAATTGAGAAAAAGCATCGCTTGGCAAGGTGGCGCTTAAGTTTCCATCAAGCAAGCGCACCACCAGCATTTGATAGAGTTCATTTCCCGTACGAAGTTCGCGTTCGCGTTCGGGCGGAGTATCAGCGGGAATAATCGCTTTTTCTTTGTTTTGTGGAAGGTAATCGTAGGAAACAATGCCAAAGCGTGAGAGATAAGCCGCATCCATGCGTTGGCGTCCGATGTACATAAGGCCGTCCTCGGGTTTGTAGTTACCCGTGGCGATCACACAAAAACCCTCTTGAACATGGAAAGCTTCAGCTTCCGGATAGGGAGGGGTGATTTGTTCTCCCGGGCGACGCAGCAGCAAATCATTCATAGCAATAAGCACATGGTGTGGAATGGCGTTCATTTCATCCAAAATAAAGGGCCGACCTGCTTTCATGGCAGTAAGGAGCGGTCCCAAGATCACCTTGGTTTCCACAGGCGAACGGAAAGACTCCATGAGCATTTGGGTCAATAAAGGGCGGTCATTTTGCTCCCATTTTTTTTCAAGGCCGCGAAGTTGATCCTCATTCATTCCTTCTTCTTCCGCTTGATCTAAAATCAATCGACGATTTTCCGCAACACGTGTATGTATTTCGCGCATTTGCTCTTCGGGGAGCAAAGCATCTTTTAAGCGAATGGCACGGGCAGCCACAATCTCGACGGTGTCGCTTGCTTTATGACCGGAGTAGAGGACAGGTTCTCTTTGTAAATTGCGTTCGGCTTCCCACCGTTGACGTGCCTCTTTTTGATCGGCCGGAGGGGGAGGATTTTGTTTTTCCCAATGTTCGAGGTGGGGAAGAGAAAGACGATGATAGGAGATATGGCGAGCAAGGGCGGTTTTTCCCGTACCCAGTTCGCCATGGATAAAGATGGGGCGATGGCGCGCAGCCAAGGACATGATGCGATCAATTTTGGAACGGACATAAGGAGTTTCCACGATTTCTCCGCGCCCATCGAATACTTTTTTCATGTCGCGCAATTGCTGTTTTTTGACCGAGACATAGCCTTCGGGCGTCTCGAGTAAAGCGTCCATTTGGGCGAGGAGGGCGTGGCGTTCGTCATCGAGTGCATCAAAATCATGTGGATCAAAACCCGCGATCGGATCGTTGGCGATCATATCGCGCATGGCTTCATTTTCCTGAAGAGCTTTGACAAGGTCATGATGGGTTGCTCCGGATTTTTCCAATTCGTCTATACGCATTTCATAAAAACGTTTGGATTGTTTTTGCTCCAACATTTGTGCAGCCTCGGGAAGAGGCACTTGCCAATCTCCACCTTTTTCTTTGAGCGTCTCGTAACGATTGAGAAGATGTTGGATGCGTCGAGGAATGGTGATGCGATAGATTTTTTTCTGGAGATCTTTTTGCGCTTTTGGTAGACGGGGCGTTTTATCAACAAGATGATCGAGATAGCCCCAATCAATACACTCCTGCACACGGCTTAATCGATCCGCTTCATCGGTCGCGGATTGACAATGCTCATAGACATCGCGCAGATGCATAGATTTGCCTTCGGGCGATTTGAGCATACGTCCGTTTTGTCGCAGGAGATGAATGATATCTTCACGCAGCGAAAGAATTTCATCTGCGCGTTCTTCGAGATGATGGAGTTGTTCTTGCTCCGGCACCTCAAGGCTTTCCACAGGGACATATCCCAGTCTTGTTTCCATAAGATATTTTTAGAAATGATTACCTTTTAGAATACGCCAAAGATACGCAAAAATCAAAAAAATAGGTGGGGGAAACCTGTTTTAGTTTACTTCAGATCCTGCCGAGCCTTTTTGGAGTCGTTTGCTGTATTTTTCAAGCGCGAGTTGGAGGGCTTCTTCGAGATCGATGTTAAGACTTTCCGTGAGGGCCAACAAAGAGAAATAGACATCTCCAAGTTCATCTTTTATTTCTGCACGCGGTTCGAGCTCCCGGGTTCCATAATTTGTCATCTTGAGAATTTCTTTGGCGACTTCGCCCACTTCGGAAACCAGATCAAGGGCTCGGAATTGAGTGGGACAAGCGAGACGGTTTTCTTTTAAAAATACGGCGACTTGTTGTTGAGAGGACATAGGGTCATTACATGATGAAACAGGACTTTAGGTTTAAGAAAAGAGATTTCCCCAAAAGCCTTTGGGAGAAGAAGGGTCTTGGGATTGATTTTGGATAGGAGGGGATTGCCAAGAGATAATTTGAGATTTGATGCGTTCTATCTCTTGTGTGACAAGAGGGCCATCATATTCGCCACTGTGAGCATGAGCACCCTCATAACTCGCTAATTTTTGATCAAGGTGAAGATTGATTTGCACTCCACCATCACGATCTTCCACATAAGCATGGAAACGAGGGTAAGGGGTGCCGCCCGCGCGGCGTGCGAAGCTTGTTTGTCCGCCATGACCCGTGACCTCCCCATATCCAAGGCGCCGCAAGAGATTGCGCGCATGATCGGGAAGCGGAGGAGGAATGAAAATGTTCATAGATAATGGTAGTGTAACATAATTTTTATTGGTTTTAGACTTGGAGTCAACAATCTGGTGCAACGGGATGGTGTATTCACTTCGTATAAAACAAGGAACATACGGTCGGCTTTCTGACGACGAACAAGAAGAGCGGTCACCACGGGAAATCGTCAGACATATGGAAATGCAGTATTCTTGAGATGAGCGTATGGGCATCTCCCATGAAGCCATCTGCCAATACATCTATGTCCTGCCTCGATCATCCACATGCCGCGCCGGGCTTCTACAAACCTGACGAGGCTTTCAACAAACTTGTTGCGTTACATTCTTGAAACCAAGGAACAAATATGGAAAAGTTTGATTCGCAAAAACACAGCAAGCTCATAGATAGTATGCCGTTTTCGTATGTATCCACTGCGGTATATTTAGATTTTTGCGCTTATGTTTTAAAAGCCAATGATGAAGAATTGGTGGTAAAAGAAGATGTTGTAAGTCACAATTTCCCCTATTTTTTTCTGCCACGAAAGAAGGAAAATTGGGAATGTATGTCGGCATCGATGGTTTCAAAAGAAGATATTCAAAAAATCAAAGATTCGGGCATAGAAGTATCGTGGGAAAATCCTACTGAAACAGAGTTTATTTATTCAACGCAAAATCTTCTCAATCCTGCAAAGGGATACAAAAACAAGATTAAACGGTTTGAAAATAATCATAAGTACACCATTTTAAAGAAATACGACAAAGAGAAAATTCTATCTTTTTATAGTCTATGGGAAGGACAAAAAGAAGATCTTAACAATATATTTGCAAAAGAAAGTAACGACTTTTTCTTTTACTGCTTGAATAATCTAGAAAAGTACAACATAAGACAGATTTATGTTGAGGTAGATGAAAAATTGGTCGGTTTTGTATGGGGAGTAAAGCATTCAAATGACAAGTGGGTTAGCATACATATTAAATCCGATTATCAATATCGAGGATTAAACAGATTCCTAAATCACGAAATAACTAAAGAATTTGCAGATACAAAAATTGTTTCTTTAGGCACTGGTTGCCAAGACGAAGGATTAATTCAGAATAAAAAAGAATTGGGGCCGATAGAAGAAAAACAATATTATTATGTAGCGACAACGGGTAAAATACAGAAACCATTCGTATAGTAACGAGTTATGGCGAAATAAAACTTAAAATTTAATTACAAATATGTTTGTAGAAGCAATAAAAAAAGTATCCGAATTTACACGCCCCATTTATACAATCACAAGAGAGTATAATAGTGACTTTGTCATGCCATGTGCAGCGACAATGTTTTTTGTTAATGAATTAGGCGTAGCGATAACTTGCAAACACATTACTGAAATAATTGCCCAAGTTGATGCTGTTAATAATCAATATTTTCAATTTAAAAAAGAAAAGGAATCTTTGCCAATAAGCAATAAATTCAATAGAAAATTAAGAGATCTAGAACAAAAATATAGATATCAAGAAAATACAACTATTCAAATAAAAAACACCTTTATTGATTGTGTAGACAAATTTGATACTTTTGAAATCATCGAACACCCAGGTTACGATTTGGCTATAATCAAATTTAATGGTTTTGAAAAGTTAGGTTATAAAAATTATGCCACTTTCCTAAAAGATGATAGCCAAATCCTACAAGGTAAGTATTTGTGTAGATTGGGATATCCCTTTCCAGAGTATTCAAATTATAAATATAATTTGGAGAAAGATGATATTGAATGGACCAGAGGAGGACAGACTGGGACACCCCGTTTCCCAATAGACGGAATGATAACAAGACATCTATTAAATGGTAATGAAATTTTCGGTATAGAACTTAGCACTCCGGGTTTAAAAGGACAAAGTGGCGGACCATTATTTGATACGGATGGAAAAATTTATGGAATGCAATCAATGACACATCATCTACACTTAGGTTTTGATATAAAAGAAAAGGAAATATTTGAAGGAAGTAAAAAGAAAAAAGTATCAAATTACCCATTTTTACACCTTGGCAACTGCGTACATGTAAATATCATCAAATCTTTTTTAAGAGAAAAGAATATTAAATTTTATGAAGAATAAATTTTAAGTTTTAAATCGCCTAACAGTGTATATCTGGCTACGCCCATATCACTTCGTGACATCAGATATACACGAACGTTATACGCAATTCAAAAATATTTTTTTATAAGGAATTTTGACAGGCTTTTTAAAAAGGGGGAATAAATTTGATTTTTTTACTTGCTAATTCCGTGCAGCTTGCTGTACGGAGATGCATTCAAAAACAGTTTTTCAAAGAGAAATGATTGACATAGAATTGGAAAATGCGGGAGTAAATGAAGAGCAAATTCATTTATTCAAAAAAGTCGGTTCGAACTTTATTATTGAAGCTCGAACCGACTTTTTGAACCACGCGGAGCGTGGCGAATCCTTGCAGAATCAGTATTTTGTGGGGAAAGTCCAGAACAGATGGCACTTCGTGCTGACCATATTTTTGCATCCGAACCCGATTTCGTTTTCTGGCGGGCTAGTCGGGTTAAGTACCAGAGCAGCGAGACAAGGTAATGGTATTTTAGAGACTTTTTCCTGACTCTTTTGAGGCACTCGGGTCGGACTCATTTTTTGGTGTTTGCAGTGGGGGAGCAGGCAGTCGCTTTAATGTAAGTTCATGCATGGCTTTCAGTATTTTACGCTCTCTCTCAATGTGTTCGTCCAAGATTCCTAGGTTCAAGTCGCGAGAAGAGTATCTTTTGCCTCCCCGTCCAAGTTTAGTGACCGACATCCTTCCTGATGGAACAAGGGGCACAACTTCTGTAACGAGAACTTCTTCTCCATATGTGCCGTGCGCTATGAAATTCCTAAATTCATTTATTTCCTTTACTTCTTTATATAAAACGTCTCCGATGGAGTCTTGCAACAAATCCAACTTTTGAGAAAAGCGCTGAGACGATAAAAAGTCGATTAAGGCTTGATCCGTACCCCAAAAAGTGGACACGGGGAAGAAAACTACGCAGTCGTTAAAAGATGATTTCTGTATCCCACAGGAGTCATCTTTTTTCGATTCCATTGTGGTCGTTTGTAGTTGTAGTATTGCATATAGGTTGCGATGAGTGAATAAAGGTTGTCGAATGTTTTACAGTCCTTGTAGTCCACGTCATCCTTGAGATGTCCAAAGAATGATTCAATCGGCGCATTGTCAATGCAATTTCCGCGCCTAGACATGGATTGGGTCATGTTCAATTCTTTAATCTTCTCAATATATAACGGGTTGGTGTAATGGAAACCTTGGTCAGAATGAATGAGTGCATCTTGGAGAATGGACTGCGTGATAAGTGGATTGGCTTTCATGGATTCCACAGTATCGAGCACCAGACTCATCTCTAAATGCCTGGAGAGGTTCCATGCCACGACTTCGCCGCTCGCTAAGTCTTTTACAACGGACAGATAAGCGAAACGGTGGTTGAGTGGGATATAGGTGATATCAGTAGAAAAGAACTTGAAGGGGGTGGGGACATCAAACACTCTGTTTAATTTGTTCTCAAATGTGCGGTGTTCCAGGGATTTCTTCATGATCATTTTGTACGGGTTGCGTCTTCGGATCTTGGTAACGAGATGATACTTGGTTTTGATGCGAGTGATCTTTTTGTGATTCATAACAAACCCTTTTTCCAGGAGTTTCATCTGAATTGTTCTCCAGCCGTACTTAGCCTTTCCTCGACGGAAGATCTCATTGATCTGCAGATAATCTTCGTGGTCTTTGTCTGGTTTGTCTGTCTGTTTCAACCATGCGTAGTAGCCGCTTCTCGACACACGGGCGATCTCGCAGAGCAGCCCGACGTTTAACCCGATCCTTCTTACGAAGGAGTATTTTTGCTTCGGCCTGAGTTTGACTCCGCTCGTCTGGCCCGGAGTTTGGCTAAAAAATCATTCTCCATTTTGAGGTAGGCGACCTCTGCTTCCAGTCTCTTAATCTTGTCGGTCTCGGTGACCCCCTTTGTCTTTGGTCTGCCACTTCGACCAGTCTTGCCTCTGTAATCCGACAATCCATCCTCGCTCTTAGCTCTAAAGAGTTTCAGCCATCGGCGCAGACAGTCTTTCGGATGATGCCTTCCAACAATATTAAGGTTAAACCCTGCTTTTCTGAATATCTCGTACGATGTTAATCCTTGTTTGTGCAGCTTAATGGTAAGGAGTTTAAAGTCCTTTGTATAAGTGATAGATCTTCCCGAACAGTACGATACATTTGTGTTTTTCAACATTTCATTGATCTGTTCCTTTGTGAATATTCTTTTGCTCATATGATAGTAGTTTAACAGAATCAAAAAGCGGACACTTTCGTGTCCACTTTTTGGGGTACGGATCAGTCGAAGGGTGATTTTTTGTTGAAAAAATTTAAGAAGCGATCTCCAACACGGATTCCAAAATAACAGGAACCTCAAAAGCCTGATCCATGGATCCACTGAAATGTCCCTTTGCATGCTCGATAATAATTCTCGATCTAAGTTTATCGCGAAAGTCATCTTGATTTTCCATAGACACATACGGATCAGTGTCAGAAAAAATCGCTACAGATTTTGGAAGACGGGAAGCAACACTTGCAAGATCAATCGGACACTCAAGCCATGATCTTGCTGTCGCTTGCACATCCTCATCGGGTTCTAAATTGGTCAGCCTCTTAAAAAACCCTGCCACAAAAACCGCACCACCCACCTGTGTTTCAGAGGGGAGGGAAGCAAGGTATCGGGCAATAGTCTGACATCCCATGCTATGCCCCACAAAATAAGTTTGAGAATCAGGAGTCCCGACCGCTTGTGTAAGCGCAGGCACCCAATTTTCTATTCGCGGATTTTCTGCATCAGGAAGTTGTGGAATAAAAACTTCGAACCCTCGTACCTCTAACTCTTTTTTAAGCCAGGGGAACCATCCCTCTTTGGGATGTCCGCCCCATCCGTGTGTGATAAAAATGCGTTTTCGCATAATGATGTTATTAAGTCATTTGCACTATCCTCTTCCTGCCTCTTTTTTTCTGTCCGCTGTCTGCGCACAAATCTTGCTATTGCCCCTATAAAAGCTTTGTCTTGCTTTTGAACGTCCCCCTTAAAATCTTGGTCTTGAATATCTTTCAAAATTTCTAAGGCTCTTTTCAAAACCGCTTCATTAGAATGTAATTCTGGAGGAAGATATCGACGCATGAGACGGATTCGCTCTTCTGCTTCTCTTTCTTTTTTAGAGAGAACGGGTTCTTTTTTTCTTGAAGAACTCTCTAGAGCTGCTTGCATGTGTGTTAATTCCTCTTGTGAAAACAAATTTTGAAGGACCCCCTGAATGATTGTTCCCTTTACCTCTTGAGACCAAAACCGCATGGGGCCACCGGGAGGTCGTCCCGCCTTTTCCCATTTTTGCATGGATTGAACGATCTCGCTTCCAATAGGGATGCTCACAAGCACGAGATCATCGAGAAACACCTCTTCCAAATGTTTCTTAGCTAACCTGACCTTTTCTCTCTTCTTCTTAAGAATGTCTTCTCTTCTGGTGATCGTGAACTGGATACCAATACCCCGGTCACTAATTTGAGTATCCACCCCTCTCAAATAATTCTGACGATGGATCGAAAAATCAATTTTGTTGTTGATGTCCTGATATACGTCAGCTTTACGAACTTCCGCGCTCGCAATGCCATCCATTGTTAGTCGTGTTAAAAAATCATACACCATCTCTTCTGCTTGCCAGCCTATCATATTCTGTTCTGGAAGTTCCTCTCCTTCAAAACGTTTGACAAAAGGTTCATAAGCAAAACTGGGAATATTTCCTGTACGATCATGCCGTTCCATTTCTTCAAGACAAATTTGCATGTCCAAGTATTCCATAAGCGCTCGTTTTGCCCGCGCGACTACGTAAGTCTTGCGATGGACACGTGGAGCATCCTCTCCTAACTGGTAGGAAAGTCCCCAGGTAATATCTGCTACCATTTCACCAAATGTAATCTCATGAATACGACCATGCGTGTCTTTCACACTATACACATTTCTCTGTTTGTCATACCGAGCTGCCATTGAATCTTTAAGTTGTTCCGCTTCGGGTGTATGTGGATCATCAATATACCGTAAACGAGCTTTTAACCGCTCTATAACCATCTGCTTTTCTTTTTGAAGATCGAAAATACGACCTTGGGTTTCTCGTTTCACTCCCAACTCTGACGATCTCTTAGAAACATAATAGTCCACAACGGTTTCCAATTTTTGAAGATCCACGTCCGGGGCTACCAGCTCACCTTTTTCTGTCTTGTGAATATCTTTGATAACCTCTCCGTATTGTCGGAGAGCACTTTCAAATCCGGGTCGCATATTATTTTGCTGTCCAACCTCCATCAATCGTTAAAACAATTCCGTTTACAAAATCAGATTCATCCGAGGCAAGATAAACTGCTCCATAGGCAATATCTTCCGGTTCTCCCAAGCGTGGATAGGGTGTTTCAGCAGTAAACATCTTTTGATACATGGGGTCTTCGAGATAATCCTTGGTCATGGCTGTACGAATGACACCTGGGGCAATCGCATTCACATTGATTTTTTGTGGAGCATATTCCGCGGCCATAGATTTGGTAAGTTGAATAACCGCGCCTTTTGACGCGCAATACGCGCCGCTTTGTGCAAAGCCGATGATGCCTGCGATCGAGGCCATATTGAGAATCTTTCCTTTCCCTTGCTTGAGCATATGTGGAATGACGTGCTTGCTTCCCAAAAAAATCCCGCGCACATTCACGGCCATCACTTGATCCCAATCTTCTTGGGTCATCTCATGAAATGGTGAGCCTTTTTCAATTCCGGCATTATTCACCAAAATATCCACGCGACCATAGGTCTTGATACAAACATCCACCATGTGTTTTGCATCAGATTCTTTACTCACATCAATCTGCACAAATATGGATTGTTCTCCTTGTTTGGCAATCATGTCTGCTGTCTCCTGCCCGCCTTGTACTGACCAATCCGCGATTACGACCTTGGCTCCTTCTTTTATAAACGAAAGAGCAATCGCTCTCCCAATCCCAGATCCGCCTCCTGTCACAATAGCGACTTTATCTTGTAGACGCATAAAAAAAATTATTTAGGAATGATGGTGGTATTGTAAAACAAAAGCAGCGGTTTGTCCGCTGGTTTTGTACTCATTGTCTTAAATCTAATCGAAATTTTCTTTCTACACAAGTAGCCTCTAAAATATCCTGTAATTTTTTAAATTCCGTTTCTTTAGGATCAATATCAAGATAGTTGGCTTTTATAAATTTTCTAAGCACTCTTTGAAAAACACGCAGAGGAGTGTCCATGGGGAATTTTGATTCCTCTTCTCTCCTTCTAAAATCAGTCCTCGGTAGGGTTTCTGCACTTAATGGAATACCTAACTCGTTACATTTATTTACCAACCAATCAAAATGTTCACGTAATATTTGCGCATCTGGAAACTCTTCCACTAATTCCTTAAGGTAAGCCAGACCCAAAGCCGCCTCTTCTTTTAATTCGAGAGTTGGTTCAATATGTTTTTTGTCTTCTTCCTTCACGTCCGTTGGTGTAAATGGACTTTCTCCTGACATAAAAAATTTTTTAGGTATTGAATAATGAACGCGTTCATTTTACCTCCCCCCGAACCTGTAGAGCAAATGATTGTCCCCACATACCAAAAAGAAACGGTTTATCCGCTTCTTTTTGAAATTTTCTTTTTTTGGTTCCTGAATAGTTATAGATGGCTGTGCCAAGCCGAAGTCTTGACGAAGGGTGGCCTGCCACCCGAAGCTCCGAAGGAATAACAGTTTCAGAGTCCCCCTTCGTCCCGCCATCGGCG
>Ga0209514_10004458_pt1 | contig 18801 bp, 12 predicted proteins | sample Subgrocontami58m_FD_187452 | JGI IMG/M metagenome (GOLD analysis project Ga0209514, IMG submission 187452) | Subsurface groundwater microbial communities from S. Glens Falls, New York, USA - GMW37 contaminated, 5.8 m (SPAdes) (version 3) | ecosystem: Environmental > Aquatic > Deep subsurface >...
TTTCGTCCTTCAACCCCTGACGCCTCCCAGATAGGGTCCGAAATGCGGTCAAGCCAGCAGCGGGGAGGCTGTTGCCATCGATGTTGCGGAAGCGTGATGCTTCGCTGCCACGGTTACCCGGTGAATATGATGGGTTAGTCTGCCCTGTGTCACCACACGTCGTGCTGAGCCACCCGTGACAGCACTTGCGTGCCCTTAACGTTCTAGTATGATTTCTGTCAACGTCCTTTGACCGAAACGATATGCCATGGTCCGCCGCCGCTCCACCCCTCACCGCTTCGTGACCTATTCCGGCGTGAGCACTACTCCCAGCCCCCCTACTCCACCCCCTGCACCGTAATCCGCCCAACATTCTGCCGAGCAAACACCCCCGGACGATACATGTCGGCAACCTCCGCGCCGGGGAGTTCATACGTCCCAGGCGTCACCGCCCGAACCCGGATCGCCAGCTTGAATGCCGGCTTCTCCGCCGTCAGAGCCACCACCGCCGCATAGCGGTCATCCGCGGCCGGTTGCGCCTCAACCTCGCTCAGCCCGGTCAACCACGACAAACCCGGCGCATCGCCTGCGCCGAAGCGCCCCGCGATCTCCCACCCGGCCGGAAGCCCGTGCTGCACCATGGCACGATGCGGCTGCCCATCCTCCGCGCGCCCTTCCAGCACAAGGACGAAAATCATGTTCTGGCGCAACTTGTCCAAATCCAGCGGCTGCCCGTCCATCGTCATGAACTGCCGCCCCAGCCGCATTCCGGACCGAGCGGCGGCCAGCGCCACCACCGGCACCCCGGTCGCGGACACCGTCCGCAGCACCGCCTGATCGCCCAGATTGCGCACCGCGACTGGCCCGGTCAGCGCCACCGCCTGCACCGGAGCCGGCGCCAGATCGCGACCACCGACCGAAACGCGCACCGGCCGCAATCCCTGTCCCAGCACGGCGCCCGCCGCCGCGGCCCAGGCCTGCTCCTGCGTGTTCAACGTATCCGGCGACAGATTGGCCCCGGGCAGGGCCTGAACCAGCGACGTCAACCGCTCGCCCGCCACGCCGCTTTCCTTCAGCAGCACCCCGATCGCCGCCTGGTCGCGCAGCGCGGACCCGTAATCCGCGTGCCACCAACGCCGCTCACTTTCGGCCAGGGCGGCCTCGAATGCCATCTCCGCGCGTCGCGTGTCGCGCGCCAAGGCCAGAGCCGCCCCCAATTGCGCCTTCCCCAACGGAGTCGGAATCTTCCCAATCTGCTCGGCCATCACCCGCGCCGCGCCGGGCCGCCCCTTGCCCGCCAGGGCCAGGACATAGAGCCGGTAGGTTTGTGCGGCGAGGTCCGCGGGCTGGCTGACATAGCCATCCGCCGCGTCGTCGATGAAGCTGAGCGCGTCCTTCATCGCCGGCTCCGGGACGGCGGCGCCTGCCAAACGGGCGCGGATCAGGAACTCGGTGGCATAGGCGGACAGCCAGGGTTCGGCCTCATTGCCCGAATACCACAGGCCGAAACCGCCATCGTAGCGCTGCCGATCCAACACCTGCTCGACCGCGCGCTGCAACCGGCCGGCCCGGTCGGGGCCGGCGATCGGGCCGTCGGGCAACAGAGCCAGCGGGAAGCCGCGGCTGGTCGCCTGCTCCAGGCAGTTCAGCGGATAGTGTTCCAGGGAAGCGACCAGACCCGCCACGTCATAGCGCACGGCCCCGCCCAACATGGCGGACGCACGCCAGGTCCCTGCCAGGAACCGATCGGCAGGGGGAGCGAGGGTTGCCTCTGCCCCGGGCGCGATATCGCCGCCCGCGACGATCGTGGTCGCGCCGCGCGCGGGGCGGATGGTGATCGCGGTTTCCCGCTGCACGGTAAAGCCCGCCGTCCCGGTGACATGCAACCGCACGATGCCGCGCCCCGCGCCGGTCGCCGCCAGCACGGTGGAGGGCAGCGCCTGCGCGCCCGGTGCCAGCGTCGCGGCCAGCCGAGACGGACCGGCCAGACTCAACGGACCATCAACGGAAAGTTCGACGACCGTCTCCCCTGCCGGCAGGTCCAGATTATGCAGCAGCACGGTCAGACGTGCCTGATCCCCCGGCGCCAGGAACCGAGGCAGCAAGGGCTCCGCCACCACCGGATCGCGCACCGTGATCGGCTTGCTGGCGGCCCCGATCTTCGTGCCGCTCCAGGCCACCGCCATCAGCCGGACCTGACCGTTGAAGTCCGGTAGGTCGAGCGGAAACTCGGCGATCCCGTCCGCGCCGGCCTGCACCGGTGGGATGAACAGGGTCACGGTCTTCTGGGGAATATCCGGCAAGGTAAACGCGCCGTCGTCACCGCCCTGACGCAGCGCCGTCGCCTCTCCGTCCGGGGGCGCGATCAGCCGGCCCCAGTCGTCGCGGATATCCAGCCCCAGCCGCCGACGCCCGAGGAAATGGTCGCGCGGATCGGGCGAGACGAAATTGGTCAGCCGCAGAATGCCCTCATCCACCGCGGCCAAACTGACCCAGGCACCAGGCGCAGTACGCAGCCGGATCGCCGCTCGGCCGCGGGGGTTGTATTTGTCGGGTGCCTCGAACACGACCGGCAAGGTGCGGGTGGCGGGATCGATCCCCGCCCAGACCAGCCCGATGGCACGCCCGGGGCGCGATTTCGCGTCCGCCGCGGTCCGATAGAGATGCACCGCGATATAGGCGCCCGGGCCCCAGGCAGCATCGACCGGCACGTCCACGTCGGTGCCGCTGGCCGCCACCTCCAGGGTCCGGATCGTGTGCACCTTGTCGGTCACGACCAGCAGACTGGCCTGGCCTCCGAATGGCGGCGCGATATGAATGCGTGCCGTATCACCCGGTGCGTAGGCTTTCCGGTCGGCCGACACATCCACCTGATCGGGCATGTCCGGACTGTCGGACGACACCCAGCCGGAGCGGAACCGCATCGAGGTTCCGGCCATGCCGCCGGCTTCCGTGACCTCGATCCGGTAACGGCCGAAATCCAGCTTTTTCCCGATATGGAACGGCGCATCCGCGGGAATGGTGATGTCGGTGGTTTGCAGGGGTTCGTCGCGCCAGACGGTTTCATAGCGTGCCAGGCCGCCACGGCTGACCAGGCGCCAGTCCGGGCGTTCCCGCACCAGGCGCAGTTTCGCCTTGGCCGCGATGCGCGTGCCATCCGGGTTGACGGCGGCGATGTCGAACGCCGCCTCGGTGCCGGCATCGACGGCGTTGCCGGCGAAGGTCGGCTTGATGCCCAGCAGGTTGCCCATCGAACGGACCGGGATGTCGACGGCCGCACGGGACCCGCGTCCGGCGGGATCGTCGACCACGGCCTCGATCGAGGCTTTCAGCGCGAAGGTGGTGTCGGGGGCGCGACGCGGTGGAATGGTCAGGGCGGTCTTGCCTTGGGCATCCGTAGCCGGCAGTTCGATTTCCGTCTGGTCGGGGGCGTAGATCTCGCCATCCATGCCGATCCGGTAGCCGGTCAACGCCGGGAACGGGGCCGGATCGACAATCAGCCGCACGGTCGCATGCCCGGTCAGGCCGGCCGCCGGGGCGCCATACAGGAAGCTCGCGGTGATCGGCAGCGTATAGGCAGTGTCGGAGCGCAACGGACCCGGGATTGTGCCGAAGGCCACCGCCATCCGGTCCGGCACGAAGGCATCGACGCGGAAGCTGGTGGTGCCGATCGGCGGGGCGGCGGGATCGGCCTTGACCTCGACCGTCCAGGTGCCGGCCGGCGCCCCGGCCGACAGCACCACCGGCAGATGGGTGGACGCCTCGGCCAGACGAGCCACGGGGCTGTCCAGGAAGACCTGCCCGTTCGGACGCTTGACGATGATGCGGGCGGGGATATCGGTCGGCCGGCCGGCATCGTCGCGCAGCAGGGCCATCACCTGCACCGTCTCGCCCGGGCGGTAGATGCCGCGATCCAACCAGACATAGGCATCCAACGGCCCAGGATGCGGCAGGCCGGCGACTCCGCGGTCCGACAGGTCGAACGCGGCGGTTTCCAGGTCCAGCATGGTGAAATCGCTGTCCGGCCCGAACGCAAGCACCGCGCGCGGCGCCAACGGCCCCTCCCCACGCAGCAGAGGTTTCGCAAAGCGCCCGACGCCCAGTGCATCGGTGGTGGTTTCCGCCAGCACGTCGTTGTTGTCCGCCAGCAACCGTAGGGTGACGCCAGCACGCGGCAGCACATCGGCGAAGCCGCGCACCTGGATGGTCAGACCGTCCGCGCCACGCCAGACCGTGGGCGCCAGATCGGTGCGCAGGATCATCTGCACCGCGCTGGTGGCGTTCGGCGTGCCGTCGCCGGCCTGCACGGTCAGCGCATATAATCCGGGACCAGCCGAGGCCAGCACGTCCGGCAGCGGCAACGCAGTGCGGGCCGGCTTGTTCGGCTCCCACTTCGGCACCTGGGCCGTCCCGGTCCAGACCACGCTGCCGGTCCGCTCGCCAATCTCGGCCGCGTTCCAGGATTCGACAGGCTGGCCCAGCCGGGTGTCGCGGATGAAGGCGACAACATTGCGTTCGGTCAGGCGAGCCAAGGTCAGCTTTACGGCCGAGAGGTTGACGGTGGTCATGCCGAGCGCCGGGGTCTGGCCACGTGGGAGGACGAACATGCGGGTGTCGAAGTCGATCCGTGCCCGCTTGTTGGCCATCGAGACCTGATAGGTCAGGTCGCGCACCACTGAGAGCCCGCCCTCCCCCGGCATGCCGGCCCGCAAGGTCAGCCGCGTGGTGGCGCCGGACGGCAGGCCGGAGACGCACAACTGATCGCCCTCCCGCGTTGTCGCCGCGCCGGGCACCGGCGGATTCAGTTGCACCCAGTCCTGGGGCTGGAAGTCGTCACGCTTGACCGGCGCCACGGTGAATTCCAGGCAGGCACGCGCTGGTTCGGCCTCCGGCTCCGTGCGGATGCGGCTGACCAGCACGCCGGCGGCCCGCCTGGCATCCGCCAGTTGACGGGTGATGTTGGCATCGTCCGGGGTGCGTTCTGCCGCGGCCTCCAGCGCCTGGATCACCTGCACCGGCCGGTCCAGGCGCCGCAGGGCATCGGCCATCATCAGCAGCGGGGGCACCTCGTCGGGCCCGGCGTCGGATGCGGTGAACGCCTGCCAGGCGGCCTGTAGCGCCCGCCTGGGTTCGGCCGGCGTGCGGCGGAGCTGGGCGCGGGCGAGCGCAATCCAGTGTGTCGCGAGGACATCCCCCTGGCCGACGCGGGCTTCCAGGGCCGTGGCCGCGGCGGCCCAATCCTGCTTGCGGATCGCCGCGTCCACCGCCTGGTCGGTTTGCCGGCGGGCTTGCGCCGACGCGCCGGCGGGGAATTTGGCGGTCAACTGCTCCGCATACGCCTGACTGTCGCGTTCCAGGCCCGGGATGTTGAACTCGGCGGATCGGGCCGGTGAACCGAGAGCGAGCGCGACGATGACGCTCAGCAGGATGGCGATGTGACGCATGCGACGGTCCCTCGGGTTGTCCCGAACGCAGTCTACACCCATGCCGGGAAAGGTTCATCCGGAACTGGCGCGGTGAGGCTGGCGCGCCCGAAGGAAGGAACCGCCGCTTTCCGATCCGTTCGGAGACGGCACGCGATGTTATGGCTCGGCTTCGTCCGGAAGTTCCAGGCTTGCATAGAGTTCATCAAGCGGGACGTCGATGTCGATTTCCGGCAACTGAAGTCCTGCGCCGCCGCCAACCACGATCTCCGACAGCCAATCTTCGCCCCGTCGCACGAAACTGATCGCCGCTCGGTGTGTCTGGTGCGGGATCACGTATCGAAGGATGGATGGTGTTGCCCGGTAGTCTCAATTCTTGTCTATCAGGTCCGTCTTGCTGGTACCGTCACTCAGGACCTCGAACACGACAACCGGATCGTCGATGATGGTCGCATCTGGCGCTACTGGCCGGCAGGCGACAACCGCATCGGGGTAGCGGGCGCGCCCGTCAACAATGATCTTGATGTTCGGCCCATGCGGTCGGCAAGGTTTCCCGGTCAAGCGGGCGTCCAACGCTTTTCGGAGATTGAATGTGATCTGGTCATGCGCGACGGTTCCGCCGGTCATCGCGAGCGGCTGGAAACCGTCGAACTCGTAGCGCAGTTCCTGCCACTCTTCCCATGCGAGGAACCCGGCCAGTGTCATCGGCTCGTGGAGGGTGGCACTCATCGCACGGGATTTACCATAAGTCGGGTTGCAGCCGCAGGAGTTTCACGCATGGATCGGATCCGGCAGCGTTGGCCGAACGGCTCCCAAATCGCCGCGCCGCTCAATCCAAACTCAGCTTGACCTCCTCCGCCACCGCCCGCCAGCGGGCCTGCTCGTCCAGGATCATCTGCCTGAAGCTTTCGGGGGAACTGATCATCGGCCGGTAGTTCAACTCCTCCATCCGCTTGCGCATGGCGGGGTGGCGCAGCCCGTCGTTGATTGCTGCGTTCAATGTCATCACGACGTCATGCGGCGTGCCGGCGGGCACCATCAGCCCGGTCCAGGGCAGCAGGTCGAATCCTGACACCCCAGCCTCCCGCACCGTCGGCACGTCCGGCGTCAGCGCACTGCGTTCGGGCTGGCTGATGGCCAGCGCTCGCAACTTGCCGGCCTTGTATTGCGGTGCGGTCAGAGAGAACGAGATGAAGCCGCAATCCACGTGCCCACCCAGGACGTCGGCCATCGCCTCGGAATCTCCCTTGTAGGGGACATGGGTCATCTTGATCCCGGTCAGCATGGAGAAATTCTCCATTCCCATATGGTTCACCGTGGCGATGCCGGGCGAGGTGTAGCTCAGCTTGCCCTCGTTCTGTTTCGCGTATGCGACGAAGTCCTTCAAGGTCGTCACCGGGACCCCAAGGCGCGTCACCAGCAGGTACGAATAGCTGACGACGCTGCCCACCGGGATGAAATCGCGTAGCGGGTCGTAGCGCAGGCTTTTCACGACCGCCGGCGAGATGGTCATCGCCCCGGTGGTGCCGTGCATGATCGTATAGCCATCAGCCGGGGACGCCAGCACCGCCTGGATGGCGATCCCGTTGTTCGACCCCGGGCGGTTTTCCACGATCATCGGCTGCTTCAGGGTCTCACTGATGCGTTCAGCGATCATGCGGGCGGACAGGTCGGCCGGCCCGCCGGGCGCGACGCCGACCAGCAGCCGCACCGGTTTCTCCGGCCAGGCGGCCAGTGCCGATCCCAATGGCAGGGCCACGGCGAGCAGGAGGGCGAGGATGGACTTCATTTGCAGGTCCTTGGATCGTTGTGTTGCCTGGCACTGTGCCGCATCTCCCGGTGCAGACCAACGGCTCGGCCGGCCCGGGGAACGGCCGACGCGTCGCCCCCTCTCTTGCGCGGTCCCGCCCCGCCAGTCAGATTGGCCGAACGTCAATGTTTGTGGGAGGCTCCGTGATTTCCCTTGAAAAGCGCGATGCGCGGTTGTCCGCGATCGTGTCCGACGATGCGACCGGCGAGCGTCTCGCCACCGGGTTCATCTTCACCGAGGGGCCGGTCTGGCACGCCACCGGACGCTTCCTGCTGTTCAGCGACATGCCCGGAGACCATTTGCGCAGATGGAGCCCGACGGACGGCATCTCCACCTTCCGCAAGCCCTGCCACAAGTCCAACGGCCTGGCGTATGACCGCGAGGGCCGGCTGCTGGTCTGCGAGCATGCCACCAGCCGCGTGACCCGGACCGAGGCCGATGGCAGCTCCACCATCCTGGCCAGCCACTGGCAGGGCCAAGGCCAGAGGCTGGAACTGAACAGTCCGAACGACATCGTCGTGCGTTCGGATGGGTCGATCTATTTCACCGATCCGACCTATGGGCGGATGGAAGGCTTCGGCCTGAAGCGCGACACCGAATTGGCGTTCCGCGGCGCCTACCGGATCGGGACCGACGGCACCCTGACCTTGCTCGCCGATGATTTCGACCAGCCGAACGGCCTGTGCTTCTCGCTGGACGAGAGCCGCCTGTTCATCAACGACACATCGCGCGGACATATACGGGTGTTCGACGTGCGGCCCGACGGAACCCTGGAAGGCGGCGCCGTGTGGGCCGAGACCAAGGGACCCGGCAAGGGCGCCCCCGACGGCATGAAGATCGACGCCGCGGGTAATCTCTATAGTTGTGGCCCCAATGGCAGCCATGGCGGCATCCATGTCTTCGCCCCCGACGCGACCTGCCTCGGCGTCATCGGCCTGCCCGAAGGGGTCGCCAATTTTTGCTGGGGCGACGACGACCTGCAAAGCCTGTATGTGACCGCCACCACGTCGCTGTATCGCATCCGCATGCGGCAACCTGGCCGGCTGTAAGACTGGAACCAAGAAAAGGAGGGAGTGCTTGATGAGACGATTGCTGACCTTGCTCGCCGCCGGCATGACGATCGCCGGCGCGGCCATAGCGCAGGAGCCGGTGCGTATCGGCGCCATGTATCCGTTGACCGGCGGCGGCGCCATCTATGGCGTGCCCGCGATGGTCGGCCACCAGCTCGCCATCGAGGAAATCAACAAGCGCGGCGGCATCATGGGCCGCAAGGTCGAATCGATCGAGCGCGACGACAAGATGAACCCATCCGCCGCTTCGGCCACGATGAAGGAGCTGATCACCAAGGACAAGGTCAACATCGTCATAGGTGGCCTCGCTTCCTCGGTCGGCCTGGGCATGTCGGAAGTCTCGAAGCAGGAAAAGATCGTCTATATCTCCACCATTCCGAAATCGATCCAGATTACCACCACCAAGCTGCACCCCTATGTTTTCCGCACCGCCTCGAACACCGATCTCGAAGGCGCGACGATGGCGCAACTGGTCGGCAAGTATAACCTGAAGAACCTCTGCCACCTGCAGCTCGACTACGCCTACGGGCATGACCTGGAAGCCGGCATCGTGCAGGCGCTGCCCAAATACGCCCCCAACGCCAAGATCGTCCTCACCCTCAAGCCCAAGCTCGGCGCCACCGACTTCAACGCCTTCATCCCGCAGGTGATGGCATCCGGCTGCGACGGCGTGATCTCCGGCCTCTGGGGCCCGCATTTCGTGTCCTGGGTGAAGCAGGCCTCCCCGCTGGGCTTCTTCGACAAGGTCAAATGGATCTCCGGCGGCGAGATCGCGGCACATGAAATCGCCGGCGAACTGAAGGGCGAGTATCCGGACAACGTCGTATCCAACACCTATGAGCTTTGGTACCACGCCGTCGACGACTCCCATCGTGCCTACCAGGCCGCCCTCGCCAAGAAGCTCGGCACCACCGAAACCCCGCAATGGTCGCTGCTGGGCTACACCGGGGTGATGTTCGCCGCCGCCGCGATCGAGAAGGCGAAATCCCTCGACAGCGACAAGATCGCCGCCGCCCTGGAAGGCCTGACCATCCAGACCCCGGTCGGACCGCTGACGATCGACCCCAAGACCCATCAGGCGAACACCGGACAGTTCTGGGGACCGATGGTGAAGAAGCCAGGCAAGGACTACCGGGTCATGGAACCGGTTGAGTTCATCCAGCCCAAGTCGTAACGCCCATGCGTCATACCAACGGCGTCGTTGCGTCCTCTCACCGTCATTGCCGGGCTTGACCCGGCAACCCACGCTTCAACGGCTGGGGGCAGATTGCCGGGTCTTGCCCGGCAATGACGAAGGGACGCAACGACGGTAAGGGGACGGCGCATCGGTCAATGTTTCGGCCAACGTCCCACCCTGCCGCCCGACCTGCCTGAATTCCGATGCGGAACCCCCGCATTCCCCTGACCTCACGGCGTATGCATGACCCTTACAGTCTTCCTGACGAACACGTTCTATGCCCTGGCCCTGGCCATGAACATGTTCGTCATCGCCTCCGGCCTGAACCTGATCTTCGGCGTGCTGCGCGTGATCAACTTCGCGCATGGCATGTTCTACATGTTCGGCGCCTATATCATCTTCACCGTCACCAAGACCTGGGGCGCGCCCTTCTGGGTCGGCGTGCTGGCCTCGGGCGCCGGTCTGGCGGTGATCGCCCTGGTCATCGAGCGGTTCCTGCTGCGGCGCCTCTATGACAAGGAGCACCTGATGCAGCTCCTGTTCACCTTCGCCATCGTGCTGCTTATGAGCGATGCCGCGAAGATGATCTGGGGCACCGATCAGTATTCCGTCGGCTACCCGCCCGCCTTGCGCGGCGCCGTGCGGCTGGGACCGACCATCGTGCCGCAATACCTGGTGTTCCTGTGCGTGGTCGGGCCGCTGCTCGCCATCGCCATGTGGCTGGCCGTCGACCGCACCCGTTGGGGCCGCATCGTGCGCGCCGCCACCCAGGACCGGGAGATGCTGTCCGCCCTTGGGGTCAATGTGCCGGCGGTCTATGCCATGGTCTTCACCATCGGTTCCGCCCTGGCCGGCATCGGAGGCGCCCTGGCCGCCCCGCGCATCGCGCTGGCGCCGGGCATGGACGCGACCATCATCAACGAATGCTTCATCATCGTGATTATCGGCGGTCTCGGGAATCTGTGGGGCAGCTTTCTGGGCGCCCTGGCGTTCGGCTTCGTCGTGCAGTTCGGAACCATCTTCGTGCCGAACTGGCAGGATGTGCTGCCCTATCTCCTCATGCTCGCCGTCCTGCTCATCCGACCCTGGGGCCTTCTCGGCCGCCCCGAACTGAGTCGCTGACACATGCCCAACCGCAATCTCGGTATCGCCGCCATTGTCGTGCTGCTGGCCCTGGCGCTGCTGCCACTGGCCGGCAGCCGCTATTCCGTCGACCTGGCCACCCAGGTCCTGATCTACTGCCTGTTCGCACTCAGCCTGAACGTGCTGATCGGCTACACCGGCAATATCTCGTTCGGTCATGCCGCCTATTTCGCCATCGGAGGCTACGCGTGCGCCGTCCTGCTGACCACCTATCACTGGCCCCTGGTGCTGGCGCTGCCGGCCGCGGTGGTGATCTCGGGCCTGGCCGCGGCGGTGATCGGCTATTTCTGCGTCCGTCTGACACAGATCTATTTCGCCATGTTGACCCTGGCCTTCGCCATGCTGGTCTGGGGTATCGCGTTCAAGTGGAAGGATGTGACCGGCGGTGATGACGGCTTCACCGGCATCCTGGTGCCGGCTTTCCTGGAGGGACACATCAGCTACTACTACTTCACTTTGGCCACGGTCGCGCTGGGTGTCGGATTGTTGTGGATGATCTGCCATTCCGCCTTCGGCCTCACCCTGGTGGCGATCCGGGAGAACGCGGTCCGCGCCGGCTTCATCGGCGTCGACACCAGCAAGATGCGCTGGGCCTCGTTCACCGTCGCCGGGACTTTCGCCGGGCTCGCTGGAGCCCTGTTCGGGATGTACAACCGCGGCATGTATATCGAGAACGCGTTCTGGACCGAGTCCGCCCAGGTCATGATCATGGTGCTGCTGGGTGGCATCCACTCCTTCGTCGGGCCGCTGATCGGTGCGGCCGTGCTGTATCTGCTGCAAGTCATTACCAATCAATACACCCCCTATTGGCCCACGGTGCTGGGCCTGATCCTGCTGGTCGTGGTGCTGGTGCTGCCCGATGGACTGGTCGGACTGGCCAAACGCGTCGGTGGGAAGGGGTCCCGCGCCAAGGGGTCACACGCATGACCCAGATGCTGAGCATAAAAGGCCTGTGGAAATCGTTCGCCGGCTTCGTCGCCACCCGCGATGTCCATCTGGAACTGAACGCGGGAGAAACCCATGCCGTGATCGGTCCGAACGGCGCCGGCAAGACGACGTTCTTCAACCTGATCACCGGCCATCTGCGCCCCGACCAGGGCACCGTCATTTTCGAGGGCAAGAGCCTGGTCGGCCTGGCCCCTGAGAAGATCGTGCGCATGGGCATCGCGCGGTCATTCCAGCGCATCAACATCTATCCGCGCCTGACGGTGTTCGAAAACGTGCAGGTCGCCCTGATCGCCCATGCCGGCCAGCACTGGAACCTGTTCAAATCCGGCCGCTCGCTGCACCGCGACGATACCGCCGACCTGTTGCGACTGGTCGGATTGGAGGGCGAAGCCACCGAGATTGGCGGCGAGCTCAGCTACGGCAAGCAGAAACAGTTGGAACTGGCGATCGCGCTCGCCTCCCAGCCAAGACTGCTGCTGCTGGACGAACCCACCGCCGGCATGTCGCCGCAGGAAACCGCGGAGGCCATTGCCCTGGTCCGCGACATCGTCCGTGCCCGTGGCCTGACCCTGCTGTTCACGGAGCACGACATGTCCGTGGTCTTCGGCATCGCCGAACGGATTTCCGTCCTGCATCACGGGGAAATCATCGCCTCGGGCACGCCCGAGGAAGTCCGCAACGACCCCGAGGTCAAACGGGTCTATCTTGGGGAGCATGCCCATGGTTGATTCGACTCGGGCCCGCTCGCCCAGGGGTGAATTAACGGTGGAGGCCATCCACACCGCCTATGGCCTCAGTCAGGTGCTGTTCGGCATCTCGATCCAGGTGCATCCGGGTGAGTGCGTGGCCCTGATCGGGCGCAACGGCGTCGGCAAGACGACCACCATGCGCTCGATCATGGGGTTGACCCCGCCGCGCCAGGGCAAGGTGATGTGGAAAGGCCAGGACATCGCGCGCCTGCCTCCCTACAAAATCTGCCAGTTGGGCATCGGTTTCGTGCCGGAGGACCGCCGGATTTTCCCGGAACTGTCGGTGTGGGAGAACCTGGATATCGCCCGCCGCCCCGCCCAGGCCGGTAGGCAGGGCTGGAGCGAAGCCGAGGTGTTCGCCCTGTTCCCCGACCTGGAAGGCATCCGCGACCGCCGCGGCGGCGTGCTGTCCGGCGGGCAGCAACAAATGCTGACCATCGCGCGCACCCTGATGGGCAACCCGGAACTGCTGCTGCTGGACGAGCCGTCCGAGGGCCTGGCCCCGCTGATCGTCGCGCAGTTACGCGACAAGGTGGCGCAATTGAAAGCCACCGGGCTATCGATCGTGCTGGCTGAACAGAACCTGGAATTCGTGCTGTCCCTGGCCGACCGGGTCTACATCCTGGAAAAGGGGGAGGTCCGCTACACCGGCACACCCGCCGATCTCCGCGCCAATCAGGATATCGTAAAGCAGTATCTGACGGTCTAAGCGTCCGTCCACCAAGGTCCGCGCGGGGGCGGGGCGTCACCGCCCTGACGCGATCCGCCGCCGCAGCGCCAGCCCTGCCAGGCCAAATCCCAACAACGCCAGAGTGCCGGGCTCGGGCACCGCGGATTCGGCGATGAAGTTGTCCAGCGCCATCACGTACCCATTGAGACTGGTGTCCTGGAACTCCACCGAATGGATCAACGCCCCCGTGGTTTCCCACCCCACGAACGACAGGCCGGCGGTCTCGTGGGTCACTTCGACAACGCCCAGCAGATTGCGCGCCGCATCGTAGAACCGGACCATTTCCGAGGACACGCCATAGGCGCCGATAGAGCCGCCGACGCGGGACGCCCCCCGCGCCAGGACCACCGTCAGCGTTGCCTGATCACTGTCGGTGGTGATCGCTTCGCCGGCGCCGTAGCCGGGAAGGTATCGAAAGGCACCATCGCTGGACGTGTAGCGATCGCCAGCGATCAGAAGAGGCGAGGCGTTGTCGTAGGTGTCCAGCAGCAAGCCATCGAAGGTCGTCACCACCGCGCCGGGACCGAAACCGTTTATCCCGATCGGTCCGGCGACGGCACAGGGTACCGCTGGCAGGACACAGACAGCGAGCAAGAGAAAAGCCGGCGGGCGAAGCAACATCATCGCGATATGTCCTGGGACAGGCGAATAAATCGCAGTTCGGTGAGATCCCCCATAACCGTCTCTATAGTACTCGTCAACCATTTCAAATGGAAATTAACCTTTCATCTTTCTTTCAACTTGACACTTATTCAATAGAGATAGATTTCCCAAACCCGCCTTCGGCAGCCACCCCGATGCCCACCCCAACAACCCCATTGTGCGATTGATCCCGGCTCTCTACCGTTCCGGTCGTCTGGAGCCGCCCTCCGCCGTGGCGGCCGGTGCATTCGCTGGGTCGTCCGGGATCAAGCCCACGCGACCTCGCGTGAACACAATCGATGCCACAAGGCGGCTGGCAAGAGACCGAGGATATGTCATGACCGAAGCCATTCCCGTGATCGACCTGACCGATGCAATGGCCGATCGACCCGGGGCCCTGCAGCGCGCGTCTCGCGCCATCCATGATGCGCTGACCCAGGTGGGGTTCTTCGTCATCACCGGCCACGGCGTGCCAGCCGAACTTATCGCTCAGACCTTCGAACAGGCGCGCCGCGTGCATGATATGCCGATGTCCAGGAAACTTGCGCTGAAGCTGAACGAGCACAACAACGGCTATATGGCCATGGGGCGCTATGCGGTCTGGACCTCCGACGTCAACGACAATGACAAGCCCGACCTGAACGAGGCGTTCTTCATCAAGCGCGAACGCGCGCCGGATCATCCGATGCGCCTGGCTGGCCGCCGCTTCGCCGGCGCCAATGTCTGGCCCGATGAGGCCGATCTGCCGGACTTTCGCGCCCATATCCTGGCCTATATGAACCGCATGGAGCAGTTCACCAACCGCCTGCTGCCCGCGGTGGCGATGTCCCTGGACCTCGATCCCGACTTCTTCCTGCCGCATTTCGTCGACAGCCAGACCAATCTGCGCCTGTCGCACTACCCACCGGTCTCGGCGGAGCGGAACCAGTTCGGCATCGCCCCGCACAGCGATGCGAACTTCATGACATTCCTGGCACAGACCGAGGTGCCTGGCTTGCAGGTGCGCATGCCCTCCGGCCAGTGGCTAGACGTGCCGTTCATCCCGGGGTCGTTCGCCGTGAATTCGGGCGACACGTTGCGGCGCTGGTCGAACGGGCGGTTTCTGTCCACGCCGCACCGCGCCCTGCCACCGGTCGGACGCGACCGCTACGCCATCCCGGTGTTCCTGGCGCCGCACCTGGACACCGTCATCGAGTGCCTGCCAACCTGCACCGGCCCAGGCAATCCGCCGCGCTGGGAGACGGTGACCTATGAGGCTTGGATCACCCAGTGGACCAACGCCAATTACGATCCGAAAGCGCAGAAGGACGTGGCGGCGTAGCCGACGCGCAATCATGACCGCACCCTCTGGTCGGGCTATCGGGAGGAGGACAGAAAGCCTTGGGGCTCTGCCCCAAACCCCGCGAGGGCTTCGCCCTTCGAACCCACCAGGGGCGCGGCCCCTGGACCGCGATTCATGGGGTCAGGGAAGCAAGGGGGCCAACCATGGCGTGTCAACGTCCGAGTTGGCCCCCTTGCATCCCTGACCCCAATTAACGGCATCCAAGGCCCAGCCTTGGTGGGGGTCGAGGGGGCAAAGCCCCTCGCGGGGTCCGGGGCGGAGCCCCGGGACTTTCTCTCCTCCCCCCCCAAATGCCCGTCTCGCCTACGCCGCCAGCATCCGCCCCCGGTTCCGCTCCGCCAGCAACGGCCGCACCCAGCGGGCGAACCGCGTCGCTTCCTCGTCATGCAGATATCCGGACAGACAGAAAGAGCTACACCCCAGATCGATAAACTGCTGCAACGTCGCCGCGCATTGCGCCGGATTGCCCACCACGACGATCCCGGCCCCGGGACGCACCCGCGTCACCCCGGTCCACAGATGCGGCCCGATCAGTTCCCCATGCTCCCGCGCCAGTTGCTGCACCCGGCGATTGGCGGCCGAGGACGCATAATGCGTGCGGATGTAATGGGTCTGCGCCTCGGTCACGTCGCGCACCAGTTCGTGCGCCGCATCCCAGGCTTCGGCCTCGGTTTCGCGGCATAGGATCTGCAAGCGCATCCCGAAACCGATCGTCTCGGCGCGTCCATGGCGCGCGGCCATGGCGCGGATCGTTGCCATGTTGGTGGCGATGCGCTCGGGCGTGTCGCCCCAGAACAGGTGGATGTCGGAGTGCTTGGCCGACACCTCCCACGCTTCCTCGGACCCGCCGCCGAGGTAGAAGCGCGGATAGGGTTGCTGCAGCGGCCGGGGCGTGATGCGGGCGCCCTTCAGAGTGTGGAAGCGTCCCTCGAAATCCACCGGGCCGCGCGCGGTCCAAAGCGCTTTCATGATGGAGACATCCTCCTCCATCAAGGCGTAGCGGTCTTCCTTGGCCAGGGTGATGCCCTCGGACTCGGTTTCGATCTGGCTGTGCCCGGCGATCAGGTTCATCGATAACCGCCCGCCGGACAACTGGTCGAACGTCGCACCCATCTTCGCCAGTTGCACCGGGCTGACATAACCCGGGCGAGCGGCGACCAGGGCCATGATCCGCTTGGTCTTGGCGACGGCCATTGCGCTGGCGATCCAGGCCTCCCAGCAGGTGGTCGCGACCGGGACCAGGAAATACTCGAACCCGGCGGCCTCCGCGGCCAGGATCACGCGGTCGAACAATTCGGCCGAGGGCTGGATGAAGGCATTCTTGTCGCCATAGCAGGTCGTGTCGCCTGACGTCGGCAGGAACCATCCGAATTCGAGCGGCGTTGGCATAACGGTTCTCCCTTTGCCGATATGGTATTCACACATCTCCGTCGCGGAGAACAGACTTCGACCGGCACCTGGTTTCGCCGCGCGAGCGCCCCAGACCCCGATGGGGCGCCATGGGGCGCAGGACCCCGGTCGGTGCCGTCGAACAAGGCCGTCGCGCGTGGCGAGGCCAGACCGCCCATCGCCGCGGTCAGCAGGCCCCGACAGTCACGGAAATTCGACCGTTCTTGAAATAGGAACATCTCCCCGCGAAAGGTTAACCGCCGGGAAAGGCAACAATACCCCCCGAGTCCCGCGCCTGATCGTAACGATACCCCCTGCTATCCGCGCCTGACCGGAATGGATGACGCCAGCGCCGAACTTAAAGTGGAATCTTAAGAAGCCAAATAAATCCCACCCTTCTAACCACTTGCCGCCCGAGGCTCAGACAAGCCGGCAACACCGCCGCTCGGCCCGAGAACACGGTCGGGGCGCGTATCAATAAAAACACAAATTCGTTAACCATACCGGTTAACGCCGGTTTACCCACCGATCAGGTGAAAACTTTCCTCAAAAAAGGCCGAAAACCAGGGCCTTGCGAGTTTTCTCTTGGCGCGAGCGCGACGGCTGACCTAGCTCTGAAAGGAAACTCTCAACGCAGGTCAACCCGTCCATGCCCATTGTTCCGCGCGTCCGTCACCTTTTCCATCCCCTTGCAGACCATCATCGGCGCGCCGAATCCGCACACCGACGCGCGAAAATCGTGCCTGGAAAGCCGACCGGACGTGTGAAGGGGCGGCGGAGGCAGGGAACGGCGTACCTATGACGGCACCGGGGAAAGCCGAGCGGCAAGGCGGGTGGCGGTCCGCCCATTGGGAAGCGGGGCAAACCAACGCACTCGGGGGAGGGAAAGAAAAGCCCCAGGGCTCCGCCCCGGACCCCGCGAGGGGCGTTGCCCCCTCGACCCCCACCAAGGCAGGGCCTTGGATGCCATTTATTGGGTCAGGGAAGAAAGGGGGCCAACCATGGCGTTTCAACGTCCGTGTCGGCCCCCTTTCTTCCCTGCCCCAACTGATCGCGGTCCAGGGGCCGTGCCCCTGGTGGGTTCGAAGGGCGAAGCCCTCGCGGGGTTTGGGGCAGAGCCCCAAGGCTTTCTTTCCTTCACCCGATTGCGCCCCCGTTTAGCCCCCCCATGGGATCGACGCAGCCAACCTCCCGGCGGTATGAGTCGCCAACCAAACCGGCCGCCCAGGGCGGATCGAGGAGCGTCGCATGAACGAAATGGTGGACGTGTTGATCATCGGCTCCGGCGCGTCCGGCGCCGCGGCGGCCTGGAGCCTGGCCGATACACGGATGAAAATTCTCTGCCTGGAACAGGGCGACTGGATGAAGCAGTCGGACTACCCCAGCAATGGACGCGACTGGGAGGCTCGTCTGTATGACGATTTCGCCACCAGCCCGAACCGACGCGCCCGACCGACCGACTATCCGATCAACGACGACAATTCGCCGATCAAGGTGGTGAATTTCAACGGCGTCGGCGGCAGCACCATCATGTACACCGGCCATTACCCGCGCCTGCATCCGTCCGATTTCCGGGTCCGCTCCCTGGATGGGGTCGCCGACGACTGGCCCGTCGACTACGCGACCCTGGAGCCGTTCTTCGCCATGAACGACCGCATGACCGGCGTATCCGGCCTGGCGGGCGACCCGGCCTATCCGGCCAAGCAGCCACCGATGCCGCCCCTTCCCCTCGGCAAATCCGGCACCCGCTTCGCCCACGCCATGAACCAACTCGGCTGGCACTGGTGGCCGTCCGACACCGCCGTCGCCACCACCGAGTATGACGGGCGCGCGCCGTGCATCAATCTCGGCCATTGCACGCCGGCCTGCACCCAGGGTGCCAAGGCCAGCACCGACATCACGTATTGGCCGCACGCCATCCGCGCCGGGGTGGAGCTGCGGACCAACTGCCGGGTGCGGGAAATCACCGTCAACGAACACGGCATGGCCTCCGGCGCGATCTATTACGATGCCGACGGGAAGGAGCAATTCCAGCCGGCCGAGGTCGTCATCATGGCCTGCAACGGCGTCGGCACGCCGCGGCTGCTATTGAACTCCACGTCATCGCGCTTCCCCAACGGGCTGGCCAATTCCAGCGGCCTGGTCGGCAAGAATCTGATGTTCCATCCCTATGCGCAGGTGTTCGGCTATGTCGACGAACCGCTCGACAGCAACCGCGCCCCGCCTTTGTGCCTGTGGAGCATGGAGTTCTACGAAACCGACCCGGCGCGGGATTTCGTGCGCGGCTATTGCTATCAATTCGGCCGCGGCATCGGCCCGGTGACCGAGGCGATCTTCAGCGCCGCCGATGGCCGCCTGCCCTGGGGCGCCGGTCATCACCAGATGTTCCGCAAGCTGGT
>Ga0209514_10004459_pt1 | contig 18801 bp, 14 predicted proteins | sample Subgrocontami58m_FD_187452 | JGI IMG/M metagenome (GOLD analysis project Ga0209514, IMG submission 187452) | Subsurface groundwater microbial communities from S. Glens Falls, New York, USA - GMW37 contaminated, 5.8 m (SPAdes) (version 3) | ecosystem: Environmental > Aquatic > Deep subsurface >...
CGTCGCGACATATCCGCCGGGGCGTGCGTCGGCCTTCTGCACGTCGCGCGCCGCGTAGACGAGCTGGTCGAGCACGGCGACGACGCCCGCGGCGTTGCAACCGCTTTCGTCCTGCCACGCCTCGGACAGGATCCAGCTCACTGAGTCCACTATGTTGTGATCGCCGTCGTTCGCGAGGCTGCCATGCGGGCGCTGCGACGAATTGCCGCAAATCGGCAGCGTCGTATCGACGAGCAGGTTCATCCACATGAGGGTTTCTTCGAGATTCGGACTGCCTTCAAGCCAGATACCGCCGGCGTACTTGCCGCTGTCCATCGCGGACTGCACGAGATTCACCACTCGAGCCAGCATGTCGCGGGGCGGATCGCGCCACAAGTGGAAAGGCCGGTAGTTGAAGAAGTCGTAGCCCATCCGTTCGGGAGCGATGTCGCCCTCGCCGATGTCGGTGCGCTCTGCCGCCGGGAGTCCCTGCTTGTATCCGCCTGAAGGCACGACGCGCAGGAAATCGTAGTCGGCCTTTGCGCCGAGCAGGTTGTTGAGCCCGCTTGCTTCCCCCAGCCCGAAGCGGTCGATTTCTTCGAACAATCGCGAAGCATCGGGGAAGAATGGCTGGCGGGCAAGATGCTCGGGTGCACCCGGATGAGCGGTATCGTCATCCCACGGCTTGCCGTCCGCCTGCCGCGCCATGTACGGCAGCAGGTAAAACCCATCCTCGGGCTTGAGCGTCACTTCGTACGCCGGCACGTCGTTTTCGTTCCTGCGCTGCCGGCTGAAAACGCCGTCCGCGCCGATATATCCGTCGGGCGGCGCATACAGCTCGGCCGCATCACGTTCCAGAGGATGCGCGCTGAACTGGCGCACATACACTGTCACCGGCACGGCAAGCCGCTGCGGACGCAGCCCGTCGTAGCGTAGCGGTGTACCGTCCGGGTTCGTCAGCAGCGGCAGCCCGTATTTCTCACGCGCCTTGTTGCTCGTGACGAGCGGTACCGTGTTCTGTACCGTCGCGGTGGGCCCGGAAAAAACGATGATGCGTTTGCGCTGCGTGTCAGGCATGCTGCGCTCTAAAGACTAGCGGCGTTTACCGGTGGGCCAAAGCAGCGCCGCTACTCCGGCTGGATGCCCGCTTTCTTGATTTGCGCAGCCCACTTCTTGATTTCCGCGATCGTGAACGCCCCGAATTCCGCCGCCGTCAGCGGACCCGGTTCCTGCCCCAACGCATTCAGCCGTGCGATCACATCGGGCGAGGCGATGGCCTTGTTTGCCGCGTCATGGAGCTTGTCCACGATTTCGCGCGGCGTGCCGGCGCGCGCGTACAGACCGTTCCACACGCTGATGTCGAAGCCCGGAATTTCCTCCGCCATCGACGGCACGTCTGGCATGAGGCTCGAACGGGTCTTCGTCGTTACGGCAAGTGCTCTCACCTTCCCGCCTTTAGCCTGAGTGATCGCGACCGCGGAGTCCGCAAACGTAAACGCGATCTGCCCCCCGAGAATATCGATCACCGCCTGCGGTACGCCTTTGTAGGGCACTTCGAGAACGCTGATGCCGCCGAGCGCTTTCATCTCGGCGAGCGCAACCTGCATACCAGCCGATGCATAAGCTCCCGACAGTTGCCCCGGGCGCGCTTTCGCATGCGCGACGAACTCCGCCAGATTGGCCGCGGGGAAATCGGTCCGTACCACGAGCATGAGCGCGGACGTGATCAAGCGCGAGATAGGCATGAAATCCTTGACGGGGTCGTAGGGCAGCTTCTTGAAGAGGCTCGGGTTAGCCGCCATGGCCGTGTTGCTGCCGGCAAAGACCGTGTAGCCGTCCGGCGTGCTGCGCATCGCTTCGGACGCGCCGATGATTCCTTGCGCGCCCGGCCGGTTGTCGATGACGATCGTCTGACCGAGCGTCTTCTGCATGTGCTCACCGACGATACGCGCGATGTGATCGGGCGCGCTGCCGGCCGGGAAGGGCACGATGAACCGTACCGGACGCGTTGGGTAACCTTGTGCCATCGCGGCGCTCGCGAACGCCAGCGACGCGATTATTGCGACGGCAAATCTCACTACGACTGGTAATGTCCGCACGGCGTTGCACATCATTTTTTCTCCTGTGGAATGATCGGCAATAGCACGAATGGCCGCTGGTCCGCGCCGAAGTGCAGCGTATTCGTACCACCGAAAATCTCGGGCGGGCGGTCTTGCGGGTGGTTGTGGAGGAAAGGCCCGACCCCGGTGAGCGAGTACAGCACGCCGGGTATCGCGAGCGGCGCACCGGGGTATTCGTAGTCCTGGCCGCGCACCGACAGGCCGATACGATAGCCGGCAGGCACGACGATCGACGTCGGCCAGATTTCGACATCGAGTGCCGCAGGCGTGCCGGGCATGAGTGGCAGCGCCTCGTCATGCGGGTGGTAAGGCTGGTAAGGTTTGCTCCGCGCAGGATCGAGCTTGCGATGCGAAGCGCGCAGCCAGCCGATGCCAACCGGCGTGCGCGGATCGTTCGAGCCCTGAAAGACGATCTCCCTGCCGTCAGGCGTGAAGACGCGGAGCACGAGAAATATGTCCGCATCGGTCGTTTGCGAAGACAGGAAGATCCTGGCGGCGACGGGACCGGTGATCTCGAGCTCGTCCTTGAGCGGCGGGGTCAGGAACATGACGCCGGGGCCGGTCGTTTCATAATCGATCGTGCCCGATCCGGTGGGAGTCTCCCGCCGCAGGCTGCAGTCGCTCGAATCGAGGTAGAACTTCGTCCACTGCGTGCGGGCCAGCGGCCATTCATGCTCGGCGCGTTCGACGAAACGGTCGACATGACGCACCTGGAGAAGTACCGGTGGCTGCCGGTCCCAGCCGGTGTTTTCGCCTTTGAGAAAGTGGCCGAAGAAGCGTTTTTGCAGCCGCTCCCCATAGGCGGTGTAAAAGCTTTCCCAGTGCGCTCCGCCGTGGGCTTCGAGCCATTTCTGCTTCGAGGCGGCGTGCACGTAACCGTCGAAGTTGCCGCGCGTATGCAGGCCTTGCCCGCCCCAGTTCGCCGCCGACAGAAAAGGCACCTTCACCTTACTCCAGTCGGGCGAACGCGCACGATGCGCCGCGTCGTCGAAAGCGTGCTCGATTATCCACTTGTCGATGTCGATGCGATTTTTCGCGAGCTCTTGCTCGGGCAACGTCGGCGGCCCGGCGACGAGCTCGCCGGTGACTGCGCTGCGCAGTCCACGCTCGCCCACTCCATGCTGAACGCGCTTCACGGCGCGCGGCAGCCAACTGCTCATGAACATGCTCATGATGCCGCCGTGCCGCGTTGCTTCGCGGTAGTAATCGCCGGCGCCTTCCCACGTGCAGATCGCAGCGAGGTGCGGCGGCTCGAGGCAGGCGACCTGCCACGCGTTCATCGCGTAATATGAGATGCCGTTCAGGCCGACCTTGCCGTTGCACCACGGTTGCGCTGCAGCCCATTCGATGCAGTCATACAGGTCCTGCGTTTCGCGCGGCGACCACAAGTCGATGTACCCCGGCGAGCGCCCGGTCCCTCGCGAATCGACTCGCACGGCCACATAGCCGTCGGGCACCCATTTCTCCGGATCGACGAGCTCCCAGCTTTGGTACTGGTTCGACGAGCCTTGCAGCACTTCGGGATGCGCTGCGGTGAGCCGCTCCCACGCCGCCTTGTTGCCTTCCTGAAACGCGAGGCCTTTCCCGTAAGGACCGTAGGTGAGGATCACCGGAAAGCGCCCTGCGGCGAGGGGACGGAACACGTCGGCCCGCAGGACGAGTCCGTCGTTGGCCTCGATCGCGGCGTCCCAATGGACGCGCATGCCGTCGCGGGTCTCGATCTTCTCTTCGATCACTGCCATTTTCTCCTATCACTTCAAACGCACGGATTGCAACAATGACCGAATGAAACGCAACTTGATCACCAATAAGACCTATCATACACTCCCATCGACCGGGCGCATTGCCGTGGGCTCACGCTGCGAGCATCCTGGTCGCATCCACTATGGCGCAGGAGACACAGACATGAATACGCGATGCGGCCTTTCCCGGCGCGTACTTAGCGGCTTGCTGTTCGGGATCGTGTCGCTGGTCTGGGCGCACGGCGCGTCGGCGCAGTCCTATCCGGGCCGGCCGGTGCGGGTCATCATGCCCTATCCACCAGGGGCGGTGGGCGACATCATGATGCGCACCGTCGGCCAGCGCCTGATGGAAATCCTCGGCCACCCGTTCATCATCGATAACCGGGCCGGCGGCGGCGGTCTGGCGGCGACCGAGTTCGCGGCGAAAGCGACGCCTGACGGCCGCACCTTGCTGTTCAACGGTCCGAACCACGTGACCAATCTCGGTCTCTACCCGAACGTGCCGTACGATCCGGTCGCGGACTTCGCGCCGATCACGCACGTGGCCTCATCGCAGACGGTGCTGATTGCGCACGCGACGACCGGGATCAAGACGGTCCAGCAACTCGTCGATGCCGCCAAGGCAAAACCAATGGCACTCAACTACGCATCGTCGGGGGCCGGAACCGGCACGCACTTGTCGATGGAAATGCTGATGCGGGCGACCGGCACCAAGTTGACGCACGTGTCCTTCCGCGGCGGGTCCCCGTCGGCGGTGGCGATGGTCGCCGGACAAGTGCAGGTAGGCTTTGCAGGCGTGCCGCTGGTACTGAGCTTCATCAAGGATGGCCGGCTGGTGCCGCTCGCCGTCGGCGGATCCAGGCGTCTGGCATCTTTGCCCGGCGTCCCCTCCCTCGCCGACCTTGGGATGCTGAACTACGACGTCGAAGTCTGGTTCGGCTTGCTGGCGCCGAAGGGCACGCCCGCTGCCGTGGTCAACCTGCTCGCAACGGAAATCCGCCGCATCCTGAAGGAACCGGCAATTCCGGAGAAGTTCGAGGTCATCGGCTTTACGGCCGTCGGTTCCACTCCGGCGGAGTTCGATGCGCTCATCAAGAAAGAGGTGCAACGCTGGCCCAAGCTGATCCGCGAGCTTGGAATTCAGGCCGGCAGCTAGACGGATCGATCACGATTGCTCCTCGCAAATTTTGCTGCTACCGTGCCCACCCTCACCCCGCCCTCTCCCGCCCAAGCGGGAGAGGGGGATTAATTTAAATCGCATAACGTGAAGAAAGGATTACCGTCGTGGCCAAGATGACCGGTTCAAAACTGTTCGCCGAAATGATGCGCGGGTATGGTGTTACGCATGCGTTCTTCGTGCCCACGATCCTGATGAAGGCGCTGGCGGAAATGGAAAGCCTGGGCATCAAGAGAATCATGACTCATGGTGAAAAGGCCGCGGCTTACATGGCCGACGGTTATGCGCGGGCGAGCGGCAGACCGGGGCTGTGCCTCGCGCAGCAGATCGGCGCCTCGAATCTCTGCGCCGGTCTCAAAGATGCCTATCTGGCGCGCGTGCCGCTGCTGGCGATTACCGGCGGCTCCACGGTTACCTCGCGCTACCGGCACACCTATCAGGAGATAGAGGATTTTTCCCAGTTCGATGCCGTGACGAAATTCAACGCGCAGGTCGATGACGTGACGCGCCTGCCGGATTTGCTGCGCCAGGCGTTTCGCATGGCAACTTCCGGTTCGCCTGGGCCGGTGCATCTGCGCCTGCGCAACAAGCAAGGCGATCTGCCGCCTGACGAGCTGGATTTTCAGCTGCTGATCGAAGCGCAGTTCGGCAAGGTGCCGCCGTTCCGGCCCGAGCCCGAGATGCAGCGGGTGCGGGATGCTGCCACCCTGCTCGCCAAGGCGCAGCGGCCCATCATCGTGTCGGGAGGCGGAGTCGCCGCGTCGCAGGCGCAGGCCGAACTCGTGCAGCTCGCCGAGAAGCTGCAGATCCCCGTTGCGACATCGCTCAACGGCAAAGGCACGATTCTCGAGACACACCCGTTGGCGGTCGGACTGGTCGGCACCTACTCGCGCGTCTGCGCCAACCGCGCGGTATCGGAAGCCGATCTGGTGTTCTTCATCGGCAGTCCCGGCGGCGGCCACGTGACCCACGACCGGAGAGTCCCGGCGCCGGGCGTGACGGTCATCCAGATCGATATCGACCCCGTGGAACTGGGCAGGAACTATCCGAACGCCGTGTCGATACTGGGGGATGCCAAAGTCACGTTGCAGCGGCTGATCGAAACGGTGCAGCGCAAATCGCCCGATGCCGCGAAGGCATGGACAGGCCGCGTCACCCAACTCGTCAATGAATGGCGGACCGAAGTCGACCGCATGCGCAATTCCGACGCGCTGCCGATGCGCCCCGAGCGTCTCTGCCGCGCGATCACCGAAGTGCTGCCGCCCAACGGCGTGCTGGTTTCGGACACCGGGCACGCGGGCATGTGGACCGGCGGCATGGTCGAGATGACGCACCCGGAACAACGCTATATCCGGTGCGCGGGATCGCTGGGCTGGGGCTTCCCCGGATCGCTCGGCGTCAAGTGCGCGCTGCCCGATCGCCCCGTCATCTGCTTCACCGGCGACGGCGGCATGTACTATCACCTCGCCGAGCTGGAAACCGCCGCGCGCTACGGCATCAATGTCGTGATCGTCGTGAATAACAACACGGGTCTTAACCAGGAAATTCCGCTGGTCAATGCGATCTACCCTGGCAGCACAGAGGGCGATGACATCTGGCGTTTCAACAAGGGCGTGAATTTCGCGAAGACGGCGGAATCGCTCGGCTGCGCCGGCATGCGCGTCGAGAAACCCGCCGAGCTCAACGAGGTCCTGCGCCGCGCCATGGGGATGAATCGGCCCGTGGTGGTGGAGGTCATGACCGACGAACAGGCACTGGCCCCCACGGCCTGGTTTCCAAAGGCACGCTAGCGCTGCACCCCGGCAAGGAGTCGACACCGGGCATCGCGGCCGGTGGTTTACGGTCGAGAACTGCACTCACGGGAGCACCATGATCCGCAATCTCAGAACGCAGCGTGACGATCAGCAATGGATGCTCGACCTCGCGCTCAACATGCGCGGGCGGGTGCAGAACTTCGAAGGTGACGCCACCGAGCTGCCGCCGGGCAAGCGCGCGCGCAATTACCGGATGATCCCCAAGCTGTGGCGCCAGGCCGCGGAGCAGCACGAGGCGCTCGCGAAGCGCGCCCATGCGCGCGGCGCGAAAGCGACGGCGACCGCCCACTACGACCACGCGATCGAAGCCTACCGCTGCGCGCAACATCCGATCTTCTATGACAACCATCCTGTCAAGAAATACCTGTTCAGGAAGCTTGCCGAAATGGTGGACCGGCGCGCCGAGGTCGCCCACTACCCGATCGAGCGTGTCGAAGTGCCGTTTGACGACGGCAAGACCATCTCCTGCCTGTTCCATATGCTGCCGGACCGCCGCCGCGCTCCGGTCGTGATCTATGTGCCGGGAATGGATCAGACCAAGGAAGCATTTCCGCTGGCGACGCACAACGCTGGACTCGCGCGCGGCTTTCACATCATGACGATGGACGGGCCCGGCCAGGGCAATTCGAATCTGCAGAAGATCCGCGCGGTGAAGGATAGCTACGAGCGCGCGGGCGCGGCGGTAATCAGCTACCTGCGCCAACGCAAGGAAGTTGATCCGAAGCGGATCGCGGCCTACGGCAGCAGCATGGGCAGCTACTGGTCGCTCAGGCTCGCGAGCTATGATCGCCGCATTGCGGCCGTCGCGAGCGCAACCGCGTGCTTCAATCCGAACAACACGATCTTCACGCAGTGCTCGCCACGCTTCAAGCAGATGTTCATGTACATGGCAGGCTATGAAGACGAGGAAAAATTCGACCGGGAAGTCGCGCGGGAAATGACGGTGCGCGGCCATCTGGGCAAGATCAAGTGTCCGACTCTGCTCTCGACCGGAGAATTCGACCCGCTGTGCCCGCTCGAGGACGCAATCGAGGCGTACGGGCAATTGAAGGCGCCCAGGGAGTTGTGGGTATTCGAGAACCAGTACCACCAGCAGCGCCGGCTGTCCAATCTCGGCGGCCTCGACAACTACGAATACATTTTCGACTGGCTGCACGCCGCGCTGACCGGCAAAGGATTGTCGAAGCGGCATAACCGCATCGCCTACATCAGGGAGAACGGCGATGGTCCCTGGGGCAACTGTGAGTGGACGCCGACGGTCAAACCCGGACAGGCGTATTATTAGCGGCGGGAACGTGTATGCACAGCTTGACTCTATCGGCCTCAGTATCGCGCGGCACCATCTGGCGGCTGACCATGCTTTTGCTGGTGTCGGCGGCCGGCATCCTGCAGCAACCCGGCCCGGGCTACGCGCAGGCGTATCCCGCGAAAACCGTCAGGGTCGTGCATGGCTATGCGGTCGGCAGCGCGATCGATGTTTTCTCGCGGCCGCTCGCGCAAAAACTGTCGGAAGCGCTGGGCCAGCAATTCGTGGTGGACGCCCGGCCGGGCGCGACGGGAACGATCGGCAGCGAGATCGTCGCGAGGAGCGCGCCGGACGGCTACACGCTGCTCGCTGCGCCGTCTTCCGCCCTGGGCAGCACGCCGCATCTGCAGAAGCTCTCTTACGATACGCTGCGCGATTTTGCGCCGATCGCGCAGATCAACGAGTTCTACAGCGTGTTCGTCGTGCATCCCGCGGTGCCCGCCAGAAACGCTGCCGAGTTGATCGCGCTCGCGAAGTCCAAGCCCGGATATCTGACCTTTGGATCGACGGGCGTCGGCAGCGGCTTTCATCTCAACGTCGAGAATTTTGCCATGCAGGCGGGAATCAGGATGCTGCACGTTCCGTATCGCGGCGGCGGCTCGGCCGCCATTGCCGACCTGATTGCCGGAAGAGTCGATATGATGCAGGACAATCTCGCGGTCGTGAAGCCGCAGATAGACGCGGGCAGGCTGCGGGCGATCGCGGTCACCGGGCCGCGGCGACTGGCCGTGCTGCCGGACGTGCCGACGATCTCGGAGAGCGGTTTGCCCGGTTACGAATCAGTCGGCTGGCATAGCTGGCTCGCCCCGGCGGGAACGCCGAGGGAAATCGTCACTCAACTGAATGCAGCCATCCGCAAGGCGCTGGCCTCCGCCGAGATCAAGGCACTTTGGAATTCGCAGGGCGTCGAAGTGGTCGACACCACGCCTGAGCAATTTGCCGCGAGGATACGCCGGGACTACGACAAGTACGGCAAGCTGATCAAGAACCTCGGCCTCGGCATGCAGCCGCGTTCCGTTCGTTGATTATTTGCTTTGAGCTTTGAGCGCGGCGGCGCGGATGGCCGACAAGTTCATGCCCGGCAGGAGCGCGTCCGGATCGATCCTGAGTTCGAGCAATGATGCGGATTGCGAATTCCACGCGCGCTCGAACGCTGGCCCGAAGTCGGCAGTCTTCTCGACGATCTCGCCATACAGGCCGTAGGCGCGCGCCAGCGCCGCAAAATCGGGATTGCGCAAATCGGTGGCGATGACCCGCCCCGGGAAATACTTCTCCTGATTCATGCGGATGGTGCCGTAGATGCCATTGTTGACGACGATGAATATGACCCTGGCGTCGTATTGCATCGCGGTCGCGAGTTCCTGACCGTTCATCAGAAAACAGCCGTCGCCCGCGAACGACACTACTGGCCGCTCGGGATGCACGAGCTTGGCGGCAATCGCTGACGGCACGCCGTAGCCCATCGCGCCGCTCGACGGCCCGAGTTGGGTGCGAAAACCGGTGTATCGATAAAAACGATTCACCCAAACTATGTAAGCGCCGGCGCCACAGGTAACGATGGTCTCCGGCGGCAGTCGTTCGCGCAGGAACGCGATGACTTCGCTCATATTGAGCGCGCCAGGCGTCGCCACGGGTTTCTGCCACGTCTCGTAGTCGGCGCGTGCCGCGAGGGTGGCCTCCGCCCACGGCGCCCTGACCGGCGCCAGCGCGCGCGCCGCCGCGGCAAACTCCGGCATCCCCGAATTGATCAGCATATCGGCCTGGTAGACGCGTCCCAGTTCTTCGGCGCCCGTGTGCACGTGGATGAATTTCTGTTGCGGCCGCGGGATGTCGATCAGCGTGTAATTGACAGTGGTCCACTCGCCCAGGCGCGGGCCCACCGCGAGTAGCAGGTCGGCGTCCCGAATGCGCCGCTCGAGCGCGGGATTCAGCCCCACCGCAATGTCGCCCACGTAATTCGGATGACGGTTGTCGAACAGGTCCTGGCAGCGGTAGGTGCACCCCACCGGCAGCGCATTGGCAGTGGCAAACGCCTGGAAGTCCTCGCACGCCTTCTTGTTCCAGCCCCCGCCGCCGAGCATCACGAACGGCCGTTCAGCCTGCGCGAGCATCGTGCGCAGCTTGTTCATATCCGCCGCTCCCGGATTCGCCGCCACCCGCTGGTAGCGCGCGGTATCCGGCACCGTCGCCATCGCCGACTGCATGTCCTCGGGCAGCGCCAGCACCACCGGCCCGGGACGCCCCGAGACCGCCAGGTGGAACGCGTGGCTCACCATCTCCGGCACGCGCTCGGCACGGTCGATCTGCGCCACCCACTTCGCCATCTGCCCATACATGCGCCGGTAGTCGATCTCCTGGAACGCTTCGCGCTCGGCGACTTCGGTGCTCACCTGCCCGATGAAAAGTATCAGCGGAGTCGAATCCTGGAACGCGGTGTGGATGCCGATGCTCGCATTGGTCGCCCCCGGTCCGCGCGTCACGAACGCGATGCCCGGACGCCCGGTCAGCTTGCCGTAGGCCTCCGCCATGTTGGCGACCCCGCCTTCCTGGCGGCAGATCACGAACTTTATCTGGTCTCGCGCGTCGTAGAACGCGTCGAGCGCATCCAGGTAGCTCTCGCCCGGAACCCCGAACACCATGTCCACCCCGTGCACCTTCAGGGCGCTAATCAGCAGCTGCGCGCCGGTGCGCGCTCGCGGGGTTTCAGTCATCTTCATGCGGGTGCTACGCGCTTTGAGTCGCCCGGGTTCTGCCCATGATCCATGCCGGAATCAGCGCGAGCGTGAATACGAGCGCGACGATGAGGAAACTGTCGCGAAATCCCATTGTATACGCCTGCGCATAAACCACCCGATCCAGGAAATGCATCGCGCCGGGCAACTGCAAATCCGGGGGCACGCCGGCGCGCGCCAGCAGGTCCTGCATCGCGCGCAGGTATTCCGCAGTACCACTGTTGGCGGCGGTCTGTCCGTTCGCCAGCGCATTGCTGTGAAAAAACGTCCGCCGGTCCAGCGCCACCGAGAGCACGTTCACGCCGAACGCGCCGCCGAACTGGCGAAAAAAGTTGATCAGTCCCGCGCCCTGACCGAGTTGCGCGGGGCGCAATGCCCGCAGCGCCGTCACGTTGAGCGCAGGCTTGATCAGCCCCAGCCCGATGCGCGAGAGCACGACGCTCCAGGCGATGGTCCAGAACGAGGTATTGGTGTCAACGGTTCCCAGCCAGTACGCAGACACGCCGAAACACAGCAACCCCGTGATGATCAGCCCGCGCGCGGGAAGCTGATCGCTCATATAGCCGCCGATGGGAAAGAAGAGCGCCAGCACCAGACCGCCCGGCATCAGCAGCAAGCCCGCCGCCATGGGCGTCAAATGCTGGACGGTCTGCACGAACAGCGGCACCAGGTAAGTGGAACCGAACAATCCCGCGCCGAAGATAGCGGCCACCGCGGCGGCCGCGGCAAAGCGGGCGTTCGCGAGCACCTTGAGATTGACCAGTGGCTGGGGCACGTGCAACTCCCACGCGAAAAACGCCACGGCGGCTGTAATCGCGAGTCCACAATGAATCAGGATGTAGTCGGAATACCACCCTTCGCGCTGCCCGTTGGACAAGCCGATGAGCATCGATGCAAGCGCCGTCGACAACAGCAGAAAGCCGACCCAATCGAAGCCGGCGCGCGTGGCCGTTTCTTCGCGCTCCGGCATGAACACGCTCCCCAACAGCATCCCCGCCGCGCTGAACGGCACGGCAATGAAAAAAACGTAGCGCCAGTTGAAATGTTCTATCAGTATGCCGCCGACGGTGGGACCCAGCGCCGGTCCCAGGATCACGCTGATGCCGAAAAATCCCATCGCGGTGCCCCTCCTCTCGGGAGGAAACACGCGAAACAGCGTGTACATCGAAAGCGGTTGCAGCAGACCGGCCACCGCGCCCTGCACGACGCGGCAGAAAATCAGCACCGATTCGTTGGGGCTCAACCCCGCCAGCATCAACGACGCGATGAAGACAGCCAGCGCGCCGATGAAGGTCCTGCGCTGCCCGAAACTGCGGATCATCCAGTCATTGAGCAGCATGGCGACCGTCATCGCCGCCAGCGCGCCGGTCGAAAGCCACTGCGCGCGGTCCTGCCCGATGCCGAAGGTGCCCATGATATCGGGGATCGCGACATTGACGGTGGTGGTCGTCAATACGGCCGAAATCGTTCCCAGCATCGCCGTGAAGGTGGCCAGCCAGCGGTAACGCGGCCCGTAACGCGCGAACAGTACCTCAATGGTCTCGGAGGCCAATGTCCACTTCCACCATCATGCCTGGACGCAAAGCGTGATCCTTCGCGGTGAGCAGGATGCGCACCGGCAGGCGCTGGGTGATTTTCGTGAAGTTGCCGCTGGGATTGGGATCCGGCAGCAACGCGAACTTGTTGGTTGCCGCCTGCCCGATCCGGAACACCTCGCCGGCATAAACCTTGCCGGGATATGCATCGACGCGGATCTCCGCCTTCATTCCCGGCCTGAGCGCACCGACGTCGGTTTCCTTGACGTTGGCTTCCACCCAGATCTGGTTCGGATCGTGGAACATGGCGATGCGTTGACCGGGGGAAACATGTTCGCCCTTGCGCACAAAAGTCATCACCACCTTGCCGTCGGCGGGGCTGACCATGACACGGTCCGCGATATCCACTTGCTGCCGGCTCATCTGCGCGCGAATCTCATCGGCCTGGCGCGCCAGCACCGTGAGTTGCTGTGCGATGACCCGCAACTGACCGCGGCTCCCGCCCGCCGCCGATAACGTGCCGCGCACACCCGCTACGTCGGCCTGCGCCTTGCGCAGATTCTGCAAAGTCTGCTGGTATGCCGAGCGTGCGCGTTCCACTTCCTGCTTGGTGAGAAATTTTTCGATGTCCTGAGAGCGCTTGTAGTCCTCGCCGGCTTGCTTGAGTTGCACCTCGAGGGAGGCGACTTCGGCTTCGGCGGCAACCAGGCGGCTGGTTTCGCTGTCAAATTTGCCGAGTGTCTCCTGGTCGACTTGAGTGTTCTGCGCGCGCACCACCGCCTTCTGGCCCTCGATCGCCTCGAACTTCGCGCGCAGGACTTCGAGCTGCAGCACCGAATCGCGGTCGTCCACCCGCGCGAGGAGCTGCCCTTTTTTCACTTCGTCGCCTTCCATCACGGGCAACTCGGTGACCCATCCCGAAACGCGGCTGGAAATCGTAATCACTTCCCCGTCGATCCGCGCATCGTCGATATGCAGATGGGTAATTCGAAGGTATAGCCACTCGCCTGCCCACGCCGCGAGCACCAGCGCCACGATGATGAGGATCCAGGTTTTGCTCTGCCCGCCCAACCGCGCGCGGACACCATTGATTCCCGCGCTGGCGCCGCGAGAGGTCATATGCGAGTGATCCGCCGACATGGGAGCAGCTTTCTTGCGTGCGGCCGATTCCCGGCGCGCATCACGCTTGAGGGTAATAGGTGATTATCCCGCCGTTGGTTTGTCCACGGCAAGCGTTGCAACTGCCTGGCGCGGCGAAACGCCAGTCCGGCTGGGCCGGTATCTTCGGTTCGAGCCGCATTAGGCGTTACAAGGCATTGATCCGGTCGTAAAGGCGGCGTGCGAGCATGATGCCTTCGCGGCGCCTGCGCGCGCGCTCGCGGAACGCGCGCTCGGACGGAATGCGGATTTCGTCCACGCCCGGCTGGCGCGGCGTCGCTTTCACTTCTGCGATCAACTCGGCGAGGTGCTGCTTGAACTGCGCGGGCGGAATCAGCAAACCGGGATCGAAAACCACGAACAGAAAAGCGAAATCCCGCACCTGGCCGCGCGGCAACGCGGCGCCCGCCAGCAGCCCCAGCGCCTGTATCATCAACGACAGGCCGTAGCCTTTGTGGCCGCCGAACGGGAGTATCCCGCCCGCCAACGCGGCAGCGGGATCGCGCGTTGGCTGGCCTTGCGCATCGATCGCAGCACCTTCCGGCAGCAACTCCTGCAGCCGGGATGCATGAATGACGTCGCCATAATTGATCGCCGCGGTCCCCATGTCGAAAATCAGCGGATCAGGATCGCCCGGCACGCCGAACGCGATCGGGTTGGTGCCGAACGCAGGGGCCCTGCCCCCGAGCGGCGCCACCAGCGGCTGGCTGCAGGCAAGGTGCATGCCCGCGAAACCGGCGCGCGCGATCATCTCGAGGTAATAGGTATTGCGGCCGCTCAGATAACTGTTGTGCACGCCGACCAGCGCAAAGCGGCTGGCGCGCGCTTTTTCGATCGCGATTTCGGTCGCGCGGTAGACCGCGTATAGGCCGACGTAATTGCCGCCATCGATGAGCGCCGAAACCGGCGTTTCATGTACCACGCTGACCGGTTTGCGCGGCTGGTGGGTGTAGGCGTGTTCGGCGATGGTGAGGATGCGCGGCAACCCCAACGCCGGGTATCCGCACAACGCGGCATCGACCAGATTGGCGGCAATGACGCGCGCCTCCTCCGCGCTGTAGCCGATATGCCGCAAGGCACGCTCGCCGAGCGCGGTCGCCTCATCCACGCTCAAAGCGACATCGTTCGCACCGCCCTGCGTCCCGGCCTCAATCGACACGGATACGCGACTCCTTGATCAACTTTCTCATATCTGCGGACATCCTTTGGGATTTTGATATAGCATTCATGGCGATGCCGGTCAACCGCGCCGAGCGAAATCGAACTGTTGTCCGGTTTCGTAATTGTCAAAAGGAGCCGTCCCATGACGTTCATCTCACGACTTGCGATTCCCGCCTGCGCAGCACTTGCAGCGGGGTTCATGACCGCGGCGCTGGCGGAGACTTTTCCGGCGCGCCCGGTGCGCGTCGTGGTCGGGCCGGGCTCGGATTTTCCGCCGCGGCTAATCGGCCAGAAACTCGCGGATGCCTGGGGACAGCAGGTGATCGTCGACCAGCGCCCGGGCGGCGGCGGCGCGATTGCAATCGAGATCGCCGCGAAAGGTTCCCCGGATGGCTATACCTGGTTCCTCAGTACGGCGGTCTACACCATCAATGCCAGTTTGCATCCCGGCTGGCCCTACAGTCTGGTGCGCGATTTTGCGCCCGTCACGTTACTCGCGACGGCGACTTTTTACCTGCTGCTCCATCCGTCGGTGCCGGCGCAGTCGGTATCGGAGCTGATCCAGCTCGCGCGCGAAAAACCGGGGCAACTCAACTATTCGTCGGCGGGTCCCGGCACGCCGCCGCACCTTGCGGGAGAAATGTTCAAGAGCATGGCTCGCGTCAACATCGTTCACGTACCGTACAAGAGCGCGGCCGCCTCGATCACCGACCTGCTGGGCGCGCACGTGCAGATCTCGTTCCAGTACGCGCCAACGGCGCTGCCCCATTACCGCAGCGGAAAGCTGCGCGCGCTCGCGGTGACCAGCGCCAAACGTTCGGCGACGGCGCCGGAATTACCGACGATCGCGGAATCCGGCCTGCCCGGCTACGAGGTAATTGGCTGGAACGGCGTGCACGTGCCGGCGGGCACGCCCAAGCCGATCGTCGCCAAGCTCAGCAAGGATATCGTGGCAACCCTGGCGCTTCCGGACGTGCGCGAACGCATGCTCAACGTGGGACTCGAGGTGGCCGCAAACACGCCCGAGCAGTTCGCGAATTTCGTCAAGACCGATGTCGCGCACTGGGCGGGCCTGATCAAGCAGGCGGGGATACGCGCGGAGTGAGGCTACCGCTCGACCGTATCGCTTTCGATCTTGTAATACTCCTCCAGCCCGATGAGATCTTCGACTTCCTTGCGCCAGAGGATCATCTTGTCCTGCGGCAGACCGCTTTCGCCTTTGGTCACCAGGTTGGTAATGACACGCTTCAATTCCTGCGTCACTGGACACAGCAGCGCGGTCGGATAGGTTGACAGTTTGTAACCCATGTCCTCGAATTCCTGCGCCGAAAACAGCGGCCGGCCGAAGCGGTTGCCTTCGCTGTTCGTATACGCGAGCAGCCCCTTGATCTCGCGCGGCGCCTGGCGCACTTCCTCAACGGTGTTCGGAAATATCATGACCATCTCGGCGCCGGCTTCGAGATAGAGATTGGCCCGCTCTACCCCTTCGGCGAAGCCGCTCGTTTTCATCGCGTCCGTGCGTCCCATGATCACGAAGTTCGGGTCGGTGCGCGCCGCCACCGCCGCCTTGATCTTGGCGACCATCTCGGCGCGCGATACCACGTGCTCGATGCCTTTGTGGTAGTGCACGCGTTTCGGATATATCTGGTCTTCGATGTGGATGCAAACGGCGCCGGCGCGCTCCAGCTCCTTGACCGTGCGCATGACATGGAGCGGCTCGCCGAAGCCGGCACCCGCATCGACGACGACCGGAATGCGCACCGCGCTCGTCACATACCGCGTGGTGGTGGCAAGCTCGGTCAGCGTCAGCAGCGGTTCGCTGGTAACGTAGTGCGCGCCCAATTGATAGCCGCCGATGTGCACGCACTGGATGCCGAGCGCTTCCGCCACGCGCGCCGTGTAGGGGTCCCACACGCCCAGTGCCAGGATGAAGCGCGGGCCTGCCATCAGCTCGCGGAATCTGACGCGGGCCGGCGTGGTCGTCATGGGATGCTCCATTATTTAGGCGGTTTTCCTGACCCGATTGCGGAGTTTGCCGATGCCTTCGATGTCGGCCACGATCACGTCGCCGTCCTGCAGCCATTTCTGCGGCGTCATGCCGAGCGCGACGCCCGATGGCGTACCGGTGGCAATCACGTCGCCCGGCTCGAGTGTCAAGCCGCCGCAGAGGCTGCTGACGATTTCCGGCACCCCGAACAGCAGGTCCGAAGTATTCGAATCCTGCCGCGTCTCGCCGTTCACGGTGAGCACGAGCCGGTGGCCGCTCGGATTGCCGAACTCGTCCGCGGTGGTGATGCACGGGCCCATCGGGCAGGAGGTGTCCAGACCCTTGCCCTTGAACCACTGGCCGTGGGCGGCCTGCAGCTCGCGCGCGGAGACGTCGTTGACGATGGTGTAGCCGAACACCGCGCTCAGCGCATCCGCCACCGACAGGTCGCGGCAGCGCTTGCCGATCACGATCGCAAGCTCGATCTCATAGTCGAGCTGCTTGGTGTGGCGCGTGTCGAGATGAACCTCGTCGTCGTGGCCGATCACCGCCGTCGTCGGCTTGGTGAAAAATTCGGGCACCGGCGGAAACGACGGTTCGCGGCCGCGGGCGCGCGCGCCCTCGATGATGTGGGCCTTGTAATTGCGGCCGACGCAAAACACATTCTTGCGCGGATGCGGAACGGGCGCCGCCAGTTTCACGGCATCGACGCTGAGCCACTTCGTCTGCGGCGATTTCGCGGCCGCATCGAGCGCTGCGCGCGCCGACTTTAGCGCATCCGGTCCCGCTGCGATGAACGACACCATATCGGCCGGCAGCGACGGCGCTGCGGCATTGAGATCCAGTATGCCGCGCTCCGACCAGATGCCCAGCCGCTCTTTTCCATTGACGACAAACGTGACTAGTTTCACTTTGGCTGCTCCCTGTGGTGATTGATTTGACCGTCTTGTAGCAAGTTCGGGGTCGGTGCGATTATATTACGGCAAACGATGCCTGTCCTGGATGCGGGACAATAGTGAAGTGGGGCAAAGTCGTGAAGGAGTCCGGCGCGAAGGTGGATTAGTTTTGGATTGCCGCCGACGAGGCGGCGCAAAGTTGCTAGAATCAGACTTTTTCGCCCGAGAGAAAACCCGTGAGCCCGAAGCCTGAACAGTTGAAACAATGGATCGGCCGGCAGGAAATGGCCATCGATTACGTCACCATACCCTCGGTACAGCGCATGGCCGCAACGCTCGACCGCGACGATCCGCTGCCCAAGACGGGCAACGTGCTGCCGATCGGCTGGTACGGAGTCCTGTTTCCGCGCATCGCGCGCCAGTCGCAGATCGGTGCGGATGGACACCCGCAACGCGGTGACTTTCTGCCGCCGGTGCCGCTGCCGCGCCGCATGTTTGCCGGCAGGCGCATCACGTTTCACTCTGACCTGCGGGTCGGCGACGAGGTGCGGCGCGAATCCACCATCCGGGATATCACCAGCAAGCAGGGACGCAGCGGCGCGATGGTATTCGTCACCGTGAAGACCGACATTCTGAGCCCGCGCGGGCTGGCGGTCAGCGAAGAGCAGGACATTGTCTATCGCGGCGAGCCTGACCCGAACGCACCGCCTCCGGCGCCGCAACCCGCGCCCGGCAAGGCAGTCTGGAGCAAGGGGGTCACGCCAGATCCGGTCATGATATTCCGTTACTCGGCTCTTACGTTCAACGGCCACCGCATCCACTACGACTATCCGTACGCGACCGCGGTCGAAGGCTATCCCAACCTGGTGATGAACGGCGGGCTGACGACGCTGTTCGTGTTCGAACTCGCGCGCGCCCATGCGGCAACGCCGCTCAAATTCATCGCCACGCGCAATGTCCGGCCGATGTTCGTCAGCCGGCCGATGACCGTTTGCGGCGAGCCGTCCGACGACGGCAAATCAGCCAAGCTGTGGGTCGTCGACGACCAGAACGCGCTGGCGCTTTCCGCGACCGCGGAGTTTAAATAGGGTTCTTCCCCGGGAATTCCGTGGGTAACAAAGTCGACAACGAAAATAACTCCCCTCTCCCTCGCAGGGAGAGGGGCGGGGGAGAGGGTGAATCGTTGATCCGCCC
>Ga0209514_10004463_pt1 | contig 18798 bp, 18 predicted proteins | sample Subgrocontami58m_FD_187452 | JGI IMG/M metagenome (GOLD analysis project Ga0209514, IMG submission 187452) | Subsurface groundwater microbial communities from S. Glens Falls, New York, USA - GMW37 contaminated, 5.8 m (SPAdes) (version 3) | ecosystem: Environmental > Aquatic > Deep subsurface >...
CAGGGGTATATTCATAACTTGGCGCCGCGAGATTCGCTATAAGCTCTATCTTGGATATCGCGTTCACAGCCCTCTTTGAAGCTAACCGCTTAAACCTATCGCTTTTGCTTTCACCCGCTTAATGGGTTCTTGCAAAAGTCTTCCAATACGTCTTTCTTGTAGTGATTTATCAAGTTTACTTCGGCTCCGTGATATCTCTTTGAACTAATTAATACTGCTGCTAAATTATTGCTATCTACTAAAATCTTTGAAAATTTCTTTTTCTTGGCTAGCACTTTAACTATCGCAATAAAATTGAAGAGCATATCATAAAAATGAAGCTTCTTTACACCTACATGATTAGACAGGTCAATTTTCGGGGCGGATTTTTTTAAGTATATCGTCACCCAGTTAGAATTTTTTGCTAAATTATATGAATCCTGTTTTATCTGATTATAATATCTATTACTTGGATTGGTTAAAATATATAAAACCCTTTGCGGTCTTTTATGTAAATAATAAAATCTCTTTTCACTTTGCTTAAACAGTACATCGAATCCTCGTTTCCTGAACGATACATGTTCAAAATGAAATACAAATGCACCCTTTGCAAAAACAGACATGTAACCCGCTTCCCTAGCTCTAAAACAATATTCGGTATCTTCAAAATATCCGGGACTAAAACGCTCATCCCACATTCCAATTTTACTTATAACCTCTCGCTTTATCAGGTAACAAAACCCAATAACTGAGGCAGCTTCAGCATATTGGCCCTGTTTGCCAGCCGTCATCTCTCTGGCATACAGCTGGTATGATTTATTCCATGGCTTCCTTTTTCCTGAATTGCTATGTGGGCCAACTATGCCAATCTCCTTGGAGCTTTCGGCAACTTGCATCATCTCGCTAAGCCAATCGTCAAAAACAAGCGTATCGTTATCTAGTATGCATACATAGTCAGCAATTGACGCGGCGATACCTTGATTGGCTGCCTTAACATTGCCTATATTCTCTTGGTTTCTGATAAGTGTAATTTTACCTGGATATCTTGCTTTCACTTCGTCAAGATATATGCGCGTCGGTAAGTCGCTTGCGTTATCTATGATGGTTATGCCGTAGTCGCAGTGCGTATTGGTAAATATGCTGTTTATACACGGCCCTGTCATCCCCTTATTATTCCAGACAGGAATCACTATGTCGCATTTCACTGCTTTATCACCTCTTAATCAGCTACCAACCACTTTTTATGACATTGATAATCTTACCAACGTCATCATCAGTCAGTTTACAGTGTAAAGGTATAGAAATATATTCTGCCTCGGCCTCATCCAGCACGGGCAAACCTTTCTGCCGCTCGCCGCCAAAAATAGGGCTAATATCACACCTGACGTGAACCATGCTTGATTCAATTCCGCAATTATTCAATTTGTTCTGAAAGGCATCTCTATTTTTTGTGCGCACTGTAAAAAGCCAATTTCCGCTTTGTCTATCAGGCTTATTCTCAAGCAAGGTTAAGCCTGGTATCGCGGCCAATTCTTCTCTGTATCTTTTGGCAATAGCTCTACGTCTTTTTAGGATCTCTGGCAAATCATCCAGTTGAACAATAAGCATAGCCGCCGCTATGTCATTCATACCGTATTTATATCCGATTTCTTTTATTAGGTATTTCCAATATGTATCGGATTTGAATCCTCTATCTATCCCGTACCAACGCAATAATTTTGCCTGTTTGGAAATCCTCTCATCTTTTACTGTGAGAATACCCCCATCTCCCGTGGTAATTTGCTTTATCGCCTGAAAAGAAAAACAAGTATAGTCTCCTATGGTGCCAATATTATTGCCTTTATAACTTGCGCCAAGCGCATGAGCGGCATCTTCAATTACCGCAATCTTATGCCTTTTCGCAATAGCCATAATCTCATCCATGTCGCAGGGGTATCCTCCCCAATGAACCACAATAATTGCCTTTGTTTTTTGGGTAATTTTTTTCTCTATGTCTTTGGGGTCTATATTTAAAGTACTCGATTGTATATCCGCAAAGACTGCCTTGGCTTTGCAATATAGAATAGGCGTGTTTGTCGCTGCACAGGTCATAGGTGTTGTGACCACCTCATCACCGTCATCTATGCCAGCGAGTATCAACGCGAGATGCAGGGCGGACGTGCAAGAATTTACAGTAACCACATAAGGCATATTAAACATTTTGCTGAACTTAAGCTCTGCAGCTTCAACTTTTGGGCCTTGCCCTATCCATCTAGTTTTTAGCGTCTCTGCTATGGCAGGCGCTACCTTTTCTGAGACATACGGCCAAAACATGGTAATTGTACTGGATGCATCATGAATACCATTAGGCTGCTCACGGACAAATAAAGTTGAGAAGTTCGCTTGGGGCATCGCTCCTCCTGATTGCGCCTTAAAAAGAAAAAGCCAACTTTCATTTCCCGCTCTCGTTTTTGCGAGAACATGGAAAATCAATATTGGCTTACCCTACAACAACCCTAATATTCAGGGCGTTTGCTTAGTCTTCCGAAGTATTATTCTACTATCTGCATTATACTGCAAAAATTAATTTAGTCAATTCTTTCATCTCAACTCAGCCTTGAAATTTATCTTCTAAATTTTGGTCAAGCGTAAAGATGATAACCCTTTCGCCTGTCTTTGTGCTTATATCCGTATGCAGACTTTTCACCTGAACAGAAGTGATATCTAAAATTATATTTTCCAGCAAAAGCCGTGCCCCTTCCAATAATCGCACACGTGTTCTTTTTATCAATTCCGCTCCTTCCGCACTCTTGGTTAATTGCTCTTCCGCAGGCGTAAGAACCCCTTTAAGGCGGATAAAAATCATATCTTTAATAATATAGACTTTGGTCTCCGTAGGGCCCCTACCCATATATTCCTTCTCGAATCCGATTATGGCTTCGCTTATTTTAGCTTCTACCTGGCCTTTAGTTTTATTATTCATCTTTTTCCTAACTAATTGTGTTTAAGCAAACAAATTATACCACATTTGACAAGAGATAAAAGATAAATTTGAATTTATTGTTAAGAGGTACCCCCGCTTAAACACGGGCAGTAATATTCGATAAGGGGACGCCCATAAATATCCGGTAACGAAAGGACTCTCTGCGTACAGCCCCTGCCGATCCTCGCTGGAGGTGGGCTTACCCGCCGGAAGCGGGCGGCCATATTTTCCCTCCTTTAATTTTGTTGAATTTTGAGACCTGACCCCTTATTCTCCCTATGCGTCCCCTGAGATTCCCGGAGCTTGCGGAAATTCCCCTCCAAGTACCCTTTCTACCATTGCCTTAACTTCTTCATTAAAATCTCTGGTAAGCATCCATTCCAGATATGGGTGGTCATTTTTGAGTATATCTTTTATATGCTTTTTCTTTGCATATTTGCCAAAAGTAGGGTAAAGCTGGCCGTTCCACCAGCAAAACTTCCGTTCTTTATCAAAATATGCGTTGAATTGTTCGTAATCAAAATCTTTTAAGGATACAACACCCTGTTCCTCGCTGCCATACTTTTTAATCTGAGCGTCGAGTATCTCAATAGTAGCTTCAGCGTCGCCCAGGGCAGAATGCGCGTTGTTAAGCTCTTTATCGCAGTACAGCTGATACGCGGCAACTAAATCCCTCTTTTCGTGTATATGATAAACTTTTTGCGCATCATATACATTACGATCGCGCCAATGGAAACTAAAACCCGCATCTAAAAATTCGCGCTCCAGCACAGGCAAATCAAATCTCAAGATATTGAACCCTCCGATATCAAAATCACCTATAAACTCAAGCACCTCCTTGGCTATGTCTTTAAACTTGGGAGCATCTTTTACATCAGCATCGCTAATATCAATAAGCCTGGTGACATTAACCGGAATGGGCATGCCGGGATTAACACGCTTTATATAACTATGCCTTGAACCGTCCGGCAATAACTTAACCATGCCAATCTCAACTATTTTATCTTTTTCAATCCAAACGCCGGTTGTTTCAAGGTCAAATACTATTAAAGGACGTAATAATTTCATGTTTTGTTAAAGTTAAAGGGGGCGTTATTTTTATGATTAAAACTTTATCACTTTAAATAGTAGCTGTCCCTATTTATTCCAGAATCTCACTGCATTTTATGGGGTGTCCCTCTGTGGGGTGGCACCGGATTATGCCTTAGTATGCCGAGCAGCGCGAAATATATCTCCCTGCATATCCACGCGTCAGTAGCCGCGTAAACTATCTGCGCGTGCGCAAGCGTCGGCGCGTCCCAGCGGGAGCGCTGCGTTTGTTTGGATATCCTGAAACCGAATAGCAGCGCCGCCAGGCCGCGTATGCCTGCGTTCTTTATTCCGGCATTGGCCGCCATGCCTGCCAGTTCGATGAAACCTGAAGGCTCGAAGGGTAATACATCGTTTAGTTTCTTTATATCATCCGACACTCCAATGCCCGTTTTCCGCACATTCCGATCGGCCAAGATACCGGCAAGCGGTTCATGATAATTGATACGCCCTATCTGGAATATATATACCCCGTCGCCGGCGGCAAGCTGGAGGAGGGATGATGGATAGGATTCGCCCTTCTTAAAAGCGGGCCTCGTCTCCGTATCAAAACCCAAGACCTTCTCTCTGCCGAGAGCCCGCACGGCCGCTCTCATCTTCGCGTCCGAATCTATCACATGGATAGAGCCGGTGTAACGCTTGAGAGGCAGAGTGCTTATTTCTTTTTTTGATATAAAATGTTTCTGTAAGGTATGAGTAGGCAATTAAATCCTCAGCTTTTTCCTGATTTTGTTTAAGATATGTCCCTTTCGGACCTGACCCCTTATTACACCTGACCCCTTATTCACTCAGGTTATTTTATAAAAGGCAGAATTATTCCAATTGCAATTAAAGCGTTAATGGCAATTAGAAAAATATTTATTTTCTTATAAATACTATTAATCGTTGTGCGATTTTTGAATAGTAAGGCTTCAAGCAAAAAAAGTAGTATAATTACAAAAATTATTCGCGGTATTATATAAAAAATTCTCAACCTAAAAGCATTGCTAAGCGCTATCAAGATTTGTGTTAATGCCGGAATAGGCATAGTTTGCGGCATGTAAAATCTATTTGCTGCAAAGCCCAATATAACAACTAATAAAACATATATTAATGCCAGAAAAGAACATAGCTTTGTTAATTCTCTTGTCGATTCTTTCATATTCCTCTATCATCCTCCATCTTTTACGTGTCGCTTGGGGACACTCCGCAAAGTTACCTGTCCCTTTTTGACACGTCCCCCTTATTGCCCAGTTACTTATTTTAAAATCTGTAGGCTCTTTAAACGTTTAAAATATTTATCGAACGTTTCTTTGTATTTTATATTATACCTATTCTGCAATACGAAAGCGCTATTAGGATCTTTATTCCAATAAAAAACTACTTCGCTTCGTTCACTTAAAAACCAAAAAGGCGTCTCAACTAAGACAAGCAAGTGAAAATGATCTTTTACTTCTCGTAATTCCATAACGGGCACTTGTAGTTGTGTTGCAGGATATAATTTCAAAACAGTCTTATATTCACTTAGTTTTACTATATTTGTTAATAGTGCTGTCTTTTCTTCTTCTGATCTTTCTTCTGTTGAAATAACTACGTAAGATATTTTTGAAACACCTATATTCTTGCTTTTATTTTCTATAATAAAATAGATGCCTTTCTTGTATTGATCTAAGCCAGCTATTGTACATGTTACTAATGGTCTAGAATTATAGTAAATTGTAGCACCTGCAAAAATAACCAATGCCATACTCCCTAAGAAATTGATTGATTTAACCGCGAAACTACCTAAAATAAGCCACCACCTGTTTTCCTTTATCATTTTTTCCGCTCTTAGCCAATCTTCTAAATCATAACCATGCTTTTGACCACGCATACTATAAAATTTATAAGCCAATTTCGATATCTTGCGATGTAATTTTTCTTCTTTATTCATTTTTATAAAAATCAGGAACGTTTCTATTTTTCAAAAATTAGAAGTTTACCCGCCGGAGGCGGGCGGCCCTATTTCTCTCCTTTAATTTTGTTAAATGTTGAGACCTGACCCCGTATTCATTCACTGACCCCTTCTTCATTCAGCTCTTACTATAAAAGGTAATTTAACTTCCGATAACAACGGTGCTTCAACTTCAACAATACTGTGCTGCTCCAATGCGATATCTCTAAGTATAACCTCTTCTAGATAATATACACAAAAAGAACGAATTAGTTTTGCACATTCTAATGGTAATTCAAATAACTTATCCATCAATGCATCATAATCGCTAGCATATTTTAGCTTTATCATATATCTAAAAATAGCTTCTGTCATTATAGCGTATGATGATGAAAATATCTCATTAGCAGAGTCTTCTGATAACCACATCTCTATTTTTTCACAATCATTCATAATCTGATGTAGCATTGGTTCAATCTTTGTTTGAGTGTCATAATGAAATCCAAACTTGTTTCTGATAAATCGAAATAGTTTTTTCGCTTTACCGTCAGACAAAAAATCTTCTATGGCAGTTAATTTGTCTTGGAGATCTTGAGAATATGTGCTTTTTGCAGCTGCTATGCTTTTATCTTCTATAAAACGTATTGCTTCATAATCTTTACTAATCAGAAGCTTTAGAAAGAAAAAAAGTGTCATACTAAATGCCGCTCTAATTGGCCCTTCTTTTTTATCGCTATTCTTTATAAATAAAAGAATTTTCTGAAGTAAATTTAAATCTCGTAAGATGTTGGTTAACATCAGATAATGCCTTTTTCTTATTTTTGACAATTTTATAATTTCTCTCTGCGGAATGACGATTTCTCTTAAGCGAACTGTATTAGCTGCACTCATTATTATTTTTTCCTAACTTCCGAGGACATAATACTTATCTTACATAATTAAGTATTGCGTCCCTATAATCTCTAATTAGGGTACGTTTCTATTTTTCAAAAATTAGAAGCGGGCCCTATGTTATTTCTTTTTTATTACATCTGTAAACTCGGCTATAATCTTAAAATCACTTGCCTGTTCTGGACTAATGACAATTGGTTCATATGCTTTATTCAGGGGCAAAAGCATAATTTCTTCGTGCTCCCATGTTTCATCGGGCTTATGTTTCTTCTTACTAGTATATTTTTTAACAGTATAACTTCCACCTGTATCAGAATCATGAATACTATGATGCTGAACTAAAACAACCTTCCCTTGTCTACTTCCTACGACGTCACTACTAAAAATACAATAACTGTTATCTGGAATTAACGGCTCCATAGAATGACCTACTACTTTTGCAACAAACATCTTTTTGTTTAATTTTCTAGCTATATCTACCTTAATCCAACCCTCTTCCTGCACATCCATATTTTCCCCAAATTTTCCAGCTGCGGCGGCCAATGAATAATAAGGTAGATACTCTCTAAACTTCCCTTCTTCTTTTATATCAGCTAATATTTGAGCCAGAACTACTGATTCCTCTTTGATTACATCAGAGAATTTTAATTCCTTCTCTCTGTCTATACCTTTTCTCGTCTCTATTCTTGACTTAAAGAATCTCTCGGTATCTTTATTCATAAAATGAACATAGCAACCTTTCATACCCCTACTAAGCAATACTCTATAGGTATTTTTGACTAAGTCCATAAATTTATCTTTTGATCGCTTAACAACACTATCAGAAGACTTAGATTGATCACCTTCCCATTCTTGTTTATCAAAATCATATACTAAATCTTCTCCAAAAATAACTCCAACGTAGTCAAACTCGAAACCTTGAGCAGTATATATACAACCAACTTGATTTATACCATTAGGATCATACGCCCATAATGAAGCAGTTGGTATCCCGGGGGCCAATATCCTGGCTTCTGGCTTAGCATCCCAAGGTCTTTTATAATCCCCTATTACGACGTCATCCTTTAAAGTTCCATCTTCGTTTGGCATAGACCAATCCCAACAAAATCCAGCTGTAACTCGACCTGTAAAACCTTCTGAAACTTTTTGTTTTATTGTATTTTCCAAATCAAGAGGCGAAGAAAATATTTTGAAATCAAATTCTTCATGTTGATCCCAAATAACATTCGCAGTCCTCTTAATGCCTAAAGTATTGTTTATCCAATTCACAAATGCATCGGAGCCATTGCATCTAAATTGCGCCTCCAATTCATATTCATAAATCTTACAATTATTCTTTAAAGCATTTTCTTTTATATATTCTGTCGACCCTATTTCATTTGGCCTTACAACTTGGTCATCGTCAATAAAGAACACTGCTACTTTAGAAGCATGTAATAACTCTTCAACCTGAGGAAGGCCTGTCCTCTTTATTCTAGGAGTAAAGCGACTATTGCTTGTACTGCGGATTCTATGCGCTTCGTCAGCAATCAGTATATCAATAACGTTATATTCAACACCAGAGTAACTATTAAAGAATTTAAATTGGGCCGCTCCTCTCATCCCAATTATCTCTCTTAATGTACCCGTAAAAGCTCGTGACCCTGTTGCGTAATGAGCGTTATAGCCTTTGAGTAATAAATCAGCCATGAGATTGATGGCAATAACAGATTTTCCTGTGCCTGGCCCTCCCTTAATAATAATCACTGCCTTTTGTTTATCATGAAAACCTTTCTTTGCACAAGACAATACCGTATCGTAAACAATAAGCTGTTCATCAAGAAGAATATACTCTGATTTGCCTTTGATTATGTTGCCCACATGATCCATTAATTTCTTGCTAGGCCTATAACGACTTTCTTCAATTTGCTTGAGGATTCTTAAACCATCACCTTTCATCAATCTTCCATAAAGATATTTCTTGAGGTCATCGACATTATCAGCGGTGAAAAGCGGACAATCTTTCAATACCTCACTAAACTTATTTGCAAAAATGACATCTTCCGCGTAATAATTATAATTATGTAAATACGTACAAGCTTCTAACCCAATCGGTTCAATATCATCATTAAAGGCGGTATGCGTGTCTTGTAGATACATTTGGTATTGTCGCACTTGCACTGAAGGATGCAAAACTTCTCTCTTCGCGCCCCCGACCCAAGTAAGCACTTCGTTATCCTTATCAGACTCCTCACATTTCTCCCATTGCTTAAGTTCAATTATTACAGCATTGTCTTTTTTGCGATCGTCTTTTCCACAAATTAAGCAATCAAGCCGTCTTGAAGTTAACGGTAACTGATATTCTAAAATTACCCCGTGATCTAAAAGTTCCGCATATTGAAATACTTGCGAAATTGACCTCAAAGAATTTCTCCATGAATTTATCTCAGCCGGAGAAGGATAATAACGAAAATAATTAAAAAAAGCGGATTTTAGTTTTTCCGCTATTTGATTTTGAATAGTATCTTGGATAAATTGACCAGAACTTCCTGAATAAAGTCTCATAAATTATAATTTGTTATATTTGGTATGCTTTCCTTTGGCCTTTTCTACCGGATATTTCATTTCATTCTTTTTAAGTTTCTGGTCCATTGCATCGATTAGGTTTATACCTAGGTTATCGGCCAGTTCAAAAAGATATAAGGCAATATCAGCTATCTCATCTTTAACCTCTGGTTGTTTTTGCTTTATATATTTCTCCACCTCTTCGGCGGTCTTCCACTGAAAGTGTTCAAGAAGTTCTGAGGCTTCAAGTATAATAGAAACAGCCATATTTTTAGGATCATGAAATTGCATCCAGTCACGTTCATCTCTAAACTTTTTTATTTTTTCTGTTATTTGGCGAATTTCGCTCATCTTCTCTCCTCTGGCTAAAGGGGACACGTTTCTATCTTTCCCGTTTGCGTTTGGCGTTTGGGGTCAGGTCCGAGGGGGACAGGTCTTATACTCCTCCAAAAAAAGCCGGGGTTTATAATCCCGGCTTAAATGTTTATTTGCGTAACGCCAACTCTTTCATTTGGTTATGATATCTCCATTCAGGTTGGCATTATAGCATCTTTTCTCTTTTTTCTCAATTAAAATCTGTGGCAATCTGCGCGTTCTATCTGCGCTCATCTGTGTTCTAAAAATGCACCGCAAGCCAGATTGTTTTTGTGCGGGGGTGAGTCCATTCTACACGATGAGGAGTGTTGGCAGGGATTAGGATATAATCGCCTGACTTTAGGTTAAACAAGCGGTTATTTTTACGGAACTTCAGTTTGGCTGCGCCTTTCAGGAGAATTACCCACTCGACATGTCGCGTTTTAAGCCATTTGTCTTTTTTTGTGGCCTGGCCGCAGGAGATAATACGCTCGATTTTTACATTTTTGTTATGCAAGAGGGCTTGGAATACCTCTTTGCGCTTTGAGTTGGGGATGTGGGAGTAAATATTGTTGGTTTTTGGTGACATATTAGTGGTTACTTTTGTCCGGCTCATAAGCACTTAAGAAATCTCCTTAGCTCCACGTTCTAAACATTTGACTCTGTCCGGCTCACAAGCATCTTAAGAAATCTCCTTGCCTCCGCGTTCTAAGCGCCGGCCGAATTTCTTCGAAATTCGTCTCGGCAGAACGCGGAGTAATTTTGCCGCATGAAATATTCGGCAAAATTTATGGTGTCCCCCTCGTATTAGCCGAGGGGAAACCTCTCTTTATATACAGGTATGTATTATAGTCGAAATATAGGAATTATCAAGAAAACTTTGGCCTTCAGAGAGGTTATTCTTCGCAATGGTGAGCAAATGAGCAAGCCCTGAGCTTGCCCGAAGGGCGAAGCGAATGCGTCGAACCATGTCAGTTTTGTCCAGTATTTTTTGCTTTATGTTATTATGATAAGCCCGCAAGGAATGGAAATCAAGGTAAAATTTGAGAGGTGTCTCCTCTCAGGACGGGCAGTAATATTCGACAAGGGGACGCCCTCTCCGGACACAGCTATGGGAAAATTTGTGAGGGAACTCCATCGAGGGAACCGGTTCTAAGAAACAATAGCTCTCCGCATGCGCTCACCGCAAGCATCTGTACCTACCGCGGCCTCCTTGTACTTCCTGGCGACAAACGCAATATCCCTCTTTGTCATCCAATCAGTCTCAAAATCCGCTCCCGGCGATAAATACAGTGGTCCGTGCTTCTTAAACAGACGAATTCCGTATTTTCGCGGATGTTTAAAGACATCCGTACCAAAAAAAAGAAACAACTGCTGGCCGGCCGAATTGTACGAAATCTTCACACTCAAACTTTGCAAAAATCGCAAAGTCCTCAAGGCGGAGTCCCGCGTCTGCTTCGGCAGGCCATATAACGTAAAAACCTCGGGTTCAATACCCGCTGATTGCGTCATCCTGATAGTTTCAGCAAACTGACGCAGATCGATCCGTTTATTAAGCGCTTTATTCACCTCATCATCAACCGATTCAAGACCATAGGCGATATACTTAACCCCCGCCTTCGCCATAAGGCTAAGAAGCGGAGCATCCACCAGATCCGATCTCGTCTCACACCAGATCTCGACTTTCCAACGCTTTTTGATAATGCCCCGCATGATCACCCGGACCCGCTTCTTATCAAAGGTAAACGAAGGATCCGCAAAGAAAAACCTGCGGATTCCATTCCTGACGCACGCGTTCATATCATCGAGCACGCGCCGGGTCGAATGCGCCCGGATCGCCCGGTTAAAAGCTCGCGGGGTATAACAAAAATTGCAGTTATAAGTGCAACCGCGGGAAGTGAGCATCGCCGCGCCGGTATGATCACTCCAGCGAAATACGCCTGTCTGATAAGGGGAAGGTAATCTATCCAAGTTACGAACAAACGGCTGAGCTGCTGTTTCACGAATCTCACCCTCTAGCTGGAATGCTATACCTTTTACTTTTGTGATATCTCCCTGCTTCTTATGGCAATTAACAAGAGCAGGCATCACGGTCTCCCCTTCTCCCCGAATGATCACATCAACATAAGGCATCTGCATTAATGCCCGGCCAGGCATAAAAGTTGCCTGAGGGCCACCCAATACAACCACAATAGACGGATCGCACATTTTAATCAGCTTTGCCAATTGCATCGCCAGACGAATATTAACTTGATATACCGCCAAACCCACTACCGCAGGTTTATATTTAATGACAAACCTGCTGATCGACTTATCCGTAAGAGTAGTAAGCGAATCTATTTCAGCGATAACTGAATCAATGTTATGCTTGGCCAGGCTTGCGGCAATATAGCCGAGCGATATAGGAAAAAGATCTCCTCCCAAAGGAGGCAAATTAAAAAGCAGGACTTTTGTATTCATAGAAGTATTTTATCCCTAGAATTATAAAGGGAAAGTAGCCAGGCAGAAAAACGGACTATTAAAATAAACTAACGAGCCGCTCCTTGAACTCATAGATACGCCGGTCAAATATGATATCGCTGTGGATTACCGGACGCTTAAACCTTATGCCATCCAAACAGGTGCACCTACTAAGCGCGACATATAACTGGCCATGAGTAAATGCGCCATGCCCCAGGTCAATTATTACCTTATCGAACGTCTGACCCTGGCTTTTGTGAATAGTTATGGCCCAGGCCAGCTTTATGGGATATTGCGCGAAGCTCCCCACAACCTCATCTTCTATCTTATCTTTATCTTCGTTATAACTATACTCGATCTTCTGCCACTTGACAACAGGGACATCAAATGCGCGTCCGTTGATATCCACGACTATAGAATCTTTCGATAAAGCGACGACTTTAGCAAGCGTACCGTTCACCCATTGCTTGTCGGGATCATTTTTTATCAGTATTACCTGCGCGCCTTTTTTGAGTTTTAAGGATGCATCAGTAGGATATGCCGACTCTTCAAATTTTCCGGATGCCACAGCCTCATATATGATCTCTTTACCGGGAAGTTTTGATAAACGATCCTGATTTATTGTGTTTGCCAAGCTGTTTGTCGTTGTCAAGATCACCGTCTCGTCTTTCTTAGAAACCGCTATATCTTTTTTGACCCTCTTATTTAATGTATCCAGATCCTCTTTAGTATGCTCTTTATTCCTGACCCTGTTTAAGAGCTCCATAAACGAACTGTCTTTTTGTCTGTATATAGTAGACAACTCGATGGACCTGATATTGCAATCGTTAAACACTTTAGCGCTAAAAAAATAAGGACTTGAATATAGCTCTTCCAGTAACTCCCTTGCTTCATTCTCGATTACAGGAGATAGCTGAAAAAGATCTCCAAAAAATACCATTTGGACTCCGCCAAACGGCGTCTTCATTCTAGCGCGGTTGAGACGTAATGCATAGTCGATCCCATCCATAAGGTCTGATCGAACCATCGATACCTCGTCTATTATTACCATGTCGAGATTCTCGATCAGGCTTTTGTCTCTAAGGCGCTTTATGGAATCCTTTTGAATGATCTTGGGAGGTAACCTAAAGAAGGAATGAATCGTCTGACCGCCTACATTGATGGCTGCAACACCTGTCGGGGCTAACACGATTATCTTTTTACCCGTATTGGCCTTAAAATATTTTAGAAGGGTAGATTTACCGGTACCCGCCTTACCTGTGATAAAAAGGCATTCCTTGGTTCGCTCCATAAGATCAAATGCTGACTTGAATTCATCATTTATATCAAGATGCTCCGGGAGATAGTCTCTTGTTATTGTTTGATCAGTATAGAGTTTCATAGTATTTCTTTGACTTGGGTCCTTTGAACGATCCCTTAATAGCTAAAAAGATCTTTCAACTCATACACCTTCCCTGTGGCTTTGTTCAGGGCGTTAATAATCTTGTGCTGGATGTTTGGGGTAAGCCACCTGCCCTTAACCGCGCGACTGACCATCTTATGCGTGAGTTGCTCGGTTGAATTGCGTACCAAATCATTAGATTTTAACCCATGTTCAGCCATTAGCCCGGAGATCGGCTGTGGCCCTAAGTTATTTTCGATATTGTTAGCCATTGTCCCCCAACCTCTATCTTTTATAATACCAGAAAGCCGGATGTAACAGACTGCAGCTTCTTAATGCCTGTGCCTTTTTTTGCACTAACCCAAAGAATATGCTCCGGCATTACTTCTAAATCTAAGGCTAAACTTCGGCGTTGTTCAACAAGCTTTGCTTGCGTAATACGATCAATTTTATTAACGATTACCCGATAGGGCCTAGCTGTACTTTTTAACCATGCCAACATTTGTCGGTCAAGGACTGTTGCTCCGACATGGGCATCAACTAGAACAAAAATAGCTTTAAGCGAAGGCCGACCGGAAAGATAACATTCAATCATATGTTTCCAGTTATCTTTTTCTTTTATTGAAACAGCGGCAAATCCATAACCCGGGAGATCAACAATCCACTTACCATAGCCTATGGAAAATACATTAATTGTCCGGGTTTTACCGGGAGTCTTTGAAATCTTAGCAAGCAGACGACGGCCACAAATCGCATTTACCAGCGAGCTTTTACCCACATTCGATCGGCCCACAAAGGCAACTTCTGCCTGGGCATAATCAAGCTTATCCGCTGAATCAACGCATGCATGGAATTGTGCGGTATTAAAAACACTTTTGTTCATTATTTAATCTCCACAATTCGGTAACCCTTTTTCGCTTATCGCCCAACGTAAGATTGCGCTTTTGGAGCGTGGATTATCAAAACATTCCTTAGGCATCGGCCGTATCGGCTCGCGGCAAATATCAGAATAGATCCCCGCTTCTAACCCTCCCTGGAAAGACTTAACCACCCTATTGTCTTCACCGGAATGAAAGGTTAAAATAGCCACTCGGCCATTAGGCTTAAGACATATCGGCAAATTTCTTAAAAACTGCTCCAATGCCGAAAACTCGTCGTTAACCTCAATGCGTAAAGCCTGGAAGGTCCGACGAATCGACGTAGTTATTTCCCCCCGGGAGTCGCCAGGCGCTATAAAAGCTATCGCTTTTTTTACGGTATCCGCGAGCGCCTTAGTTGTAGAAATTTTATGACAGTTTTTATGGATAGCTCTGGCAATTGTTTCCGCATAGGGTTCATCGGAATTAACAAAAAGTATTTCTTCCAGGGCTTTTTCAGAAATCGCCTTGATCAAAGCCGAGGCCGGTTGGCCGCGTTGGGGATTAAATCTTAAATCAAGCGGCCCCTCCCATTTAAAGGTAAAGCCCCGCGCCGGATTATCTAATTGCATTGACGAAACGCCCAAATCCGCCAGAATAAAATCAAACCCACCGCCTGCGTCAGCAAGCATTTTAGGAATTCCGGCAAAATTAATCTGCCGAAAGATAAGTTCTTTATCAGTAAAACCCAGGGCCCGCAGGCGCGCCCCGGTACGTGTTAACTCGATCGGATCAACATCGATACCAAAAAGACGTCCGCCGGGCATAATGCGCCGAAGAAGCTCCGCTGCGTGTCCGCCGAACCCCAAAGTAGCATCTAAACCTGTCTGGCCGGGCTTAGGGTCAAGAACTTCTAAAATTTCTTTAACGCAAATCGACCGATGCATCCCGGCTGGAGTTTTCCCGCTCTTGATAATCTTCTCGATATCATCCGCGTATTTTCCCGGATTGAGTTCCTTGTACTTTTCGTCAAAACGTCTAGGATGCGTGCCCTTATAACGCACGCGCCGTTTTCTTTTCGAAGTTTCATCGTTTGTAATGGCGTTTTCCATAAAAACTAACCTAAAATAACCTACAACGGAGTTCCGGCAACTTATCTGGGGACGTGTCCCTCGGGGACACACACCTTAAGTGGTCTGTCCCTTTGGGACATGTCCCCGTGTTCGACATCCCCGTGTTCGATTTGGCGTCCCCGGGCAGACTCGAACTGCCATTACTGGCTCCGGAGGCCAGCGCTCTGTCCAATTGAGCTACGGGGACGGTTTTTTGTAACGGCGGACTTGCAAACGCCTTGGGGTCCTGCTGCTAATGAACAGCGGGTCCTGTCCAGCCAAGCCACCTCGCCGTCCTCACTTTGTTGCGGGCGGCAAGGCCTTCGACTTGGCTGGCCACCCGCTGTTTTAACATTATAAACCCTAAGCACTTAAATGTCCGCCTAATTGCGTTGGAACCTTAACGGAAGAAGCTTTGCGCCGATAGGGAAAAACTATGGTTTTTCCCTAAGACCTTTTTTCTGGTTCCCTGCCTGCCGGCAGGCAGGTCGTCCTAACGGACTCGAACCTTTCGCATTGCTGTTTACTTTCCATGCAAAGATAGGTATATACGGATTTGCTGCGCGAATGTATCCAGCCAAGCATGTTTTTGTAAATGCCTGCGCGCTGCTTTTCGCCGTATCTTAATTTGTTGTCAAAGCCCAATACAAGCTCTTCGTCTAAAATTTTATTCTCAGGAAATCTGTTTTCTATGATTCGCTTAAGCCCCGGAGAAAAGCGAAACGTCCCAAGGCTTATCCATTTTATATGTTTTGGGCTTATTTTGTCAAATAGCATATTAACAAGCCCTTGATAGTCTTTTTCCCAGCCCTTATAGTAAAATATAGGGTCAAAATGAAAAGCAGCTGAAAATCCGGCATCAACGCATTTAGCCGCCGCATCAAGGCGGTCTTTCAGGCTTGCGGATAAAAATTCATTGGATCTAACTATGTTTTGCGGGTTAAGCGACCATCCGATGACTATATTTTTTGCCGGCTTTGTTGTAAGCAATGTTTCTATATTGTTGCTTTTGGTCTTAAGTTCGAAGGTAGTTTTTGGGTATGCTTTAAAAAAATCCACCAGCGCAATGGAAAAATTGGTAATATGGTCAAGCGCCAGCGAATCCGTAAACTCTCCTGTGCCCAGCCTTATATTTTGCTTATACTGCTTAAACGCGTCGAAAAAATCCTCAATATTAGCAGGAATTATTATACCCGGCGAATTTGTATATTCCTGCAGATAGCAATACGTGCATTCATATACGCAGCCCACGCCTAAGTTAAAAACATGATAGCCGCAAGGCATTGCGCCGGAAGTGCAGGGGCATTTTTTAAAAAAGTCATATTTTTCGCGTATGATGAAAAATCTTTCTCTTCTTTTGTTATATTCCTCGGCTGTGAATTTTTTATTTTTTATATATTCTTTTAAGGAGGGAATTGTTATAAAATCCGCTTCAGAAAAAAGCGTTTTTAGCCTTTTTGCAAGAAAGCTCTCTTTTACGCAGTTTTCTACATAAATTGCCTTTGGGGCTATTTTTACTGCGCTGATATCTGCGCGCAACGAGTCATTGATGTCAAGCTTGGGCAAGTAAGGTTTTATGTCTTCGCAGGCAGATGTTAAGCGCGGGAATCTTCTGGCAAGCAGATGCTTTTTAAGGCTGACGAAAGTGCCGGGCTTTTTGCGGATATCCTTAAAGATATCCTGCGGCTTTAAGTTTTCTCTTTTGGAGATTTCGTATAAAAGCCTTAATGTTTGCTGCTGTTTGTTGATACCCAGGCCAGCAAAGTTTTCATCTACATACTTTTTAATTTCAGCCTGCATTACCATTTTAGATCATTTAACCTGCTAATATCTTCGCCGGATAAACCGCTGTCTGCCGAGGCTGCGTTTGCGCAGGCCTGTTCTTTCGTTTTTGCGCCGACTATGGCACTTGCAATGCCGTCTTTGCTGTAAATCCAGTTAAGGGCTGCCTGCGCTATGGGAATCTTAGCTTTAGAAGAAATTTCTTTTAGTATATCTACAACTTTTGAGGCTTTTTTGAAATTGTCTCCGCTGTAAAACTTATAAAAGAAACTGCGCGCGTCTGATTTTTGGAATTTTGGCTCAGAAAGATATTTACCTGATAATATTCCGCCGGCAAGTGAGCCGTAAGTAATAATACTTATGCCTCTTTGGCGACAAAATGGCAATATGTCTTTTTCTATTGCGCGCTCAAGCAGAGAATATTGCATTTGAAGAGTCGCGATATCAGCGTATTTTAGCGCCTCTTCCAGCATATCTTTTGTATAATTGGACAGGCCTATGTGCTTAATCTTGCCCTCTTTTTTTAATTTTAACATAAATACCATAGTATCCTGTATCGGGGTATTTTTATCAGGCCAGTGGCATTGATATAAATCAATATAATCAACATCAAGGCGCTTTAAGGACTGCTCAATTTCCTGTTTTAAAAAATCAGGCGAAAGGTCTATCTGGATGTCTTTCCCCCTGCCTTTAAGGCCGCATTTTGTCGCAAGGATAACTTTGTCGCGTTTTCCTTTTATTGCCTTGCCTACTATTTTTTCCGAAAGCCCATAGCCGTATATAGGCGCTGTGTCTATAAGGTTTATGCCGCAGTCTATAGCTGATAAAACAGTATCAATGCAGTCTTTTTCATTTACTTTTCCCCAGACATCATTGCTGAATGCCCATGTGCCCAGAGATATAACCGAGATGTTTAAGTCTGTATTGGGTATTTTTTTATATTTCATACGATAAAGTCCAGGATGTTATAACCGGCCTTTTTTAGTAATTGTTCGAGCTTATCCGTAGAAAGCCCCAGGACATTAAAATAAGAGCCTTTTAAATTATCAAATAAAATAGAGCCTGCGCCTTCTATTGAAAACGCGCCTGCTTTGTCATAGGGTTTCATAAGCTCAAAATAAGCGCCTATATCCTTTTTATCTATCCTCTTTACCCTTATGCTTGTCTTATCGATATCAGTGACAATCTTTTTGCTTTTTGTGTCTATTATGCAAAGCCCTGTATATACGATTATGGTTTTCCCAAGGCAGTTCTTAAGCATGCTCAGCGCGTGTTTTTTATCTTTCGGCTTTCCAATTGCTTTGCCTTTTAAAAGAACCAGGGTGTCAACCCCGAGAATTACGTTATCCTTAAAAAACCTGGCTGCGTACTCTGCCTTTTTTCTGGCATTAAGCACAACAAGCCTGGATATGGTAGTGTGGGTATGGGGATGTTCTTTGACTTGCGCCTTAAATACCTTATGCCTTATGCCGCAG
>Ga0209514_10004464_pt1 | contig 18789 bp, 12 predicted proteins | sample Subgrocontami58m_FD_187452 | JGI IMG/M metagenome (GOLD analysis project Ga0209514, IMG submission 187452) | Subsurface groundwater microbial communities from S. Glens Falls, New York, USA - GMW37 contaminated, 5.8 m (SPAdes) (version 3) | ecosystem: Environmental > Aquatic > Deep subsurface >...
CCGACTCATTATCCCCTGCCCTGGGCGAGGCCGTGACTGCTACCGCACGCCGCGAAATCCCCAACCCCAAATCCCAACAAACTCCCAACTCCCAAGCCCCAACGCCGCTTGTGGAGTCCACTCAGGAGTTTCGTCGCGCGCCGCGATGAAATGGAGAGATAGTACTTCAGACAGCCTGGTGGTCCGTCCCACCGGATTCCCCAGGTTCAGCCTGGGCGGGTCCCTACTCCACCGAGATCCGGTCGCGGATCTTCTCCAGCACGCCCCCTGAGATGCCCTTCACCAAGAGCAAGTCATCGGCTGAGCGGAAAGGCCCGTGCTCCGTGCGGTACTTCACGATCCGGCCCGCGAGCGTGTCCCCGATCCCGGGCAGGCGCGTGAGCTTGAGCGCGTCGGCGCGGTTGATGTCGATCCGCTCCTCTGCCCCGACCTCCGACGGCTTCTCCTGGCTCACCCCGATCGATCCCGGCGGCCGGGTCTTCACCTCGGGCACCGCCTGGAAGTGGCGCACCATGCAGTCGTACACGGTCAAGCCCGACTCGCGGAACGGCTTCCCCGCGAAAAACGCCCGGCGCGCACCGTGCTGCGCGAAAAAGCTCGAAATCGCCACCGGATACGAATCATCCTCCTTCAAGGTGACCTGCCCGACTTTCACGTTTTTCACACGCCGGCCTTCACGCTCGCGCAGGTTCACGGTGAAGGCGAGCCCCGCCACCTCGTACTTGTAGCCCCCGGTCGGCGGCACTCCGCTCTCGAGCAGCGAGAGCAACTCGTTACCCGGGATCGTGTATACCCGCACCGGGTCGGGGAACGGGGTAATCTCGAAAAGGTCACGGCGCGTCACCGGCCCGCGCAGCAGGTTCGAGCGCACTCCCCCGCTGTTCATGATTCCCACCTGCGCGCCGGTCTGGCCGCACATCGCGTCCGTCACCAGGTTCCCCACCCGGGACTCCTGGTCGCGTCCCTGCACGCAGGACACGTCGCAGCGCCCGACCACCTCGTCGTACGCCTCGGAGCGCACCTCCTCGACCTTCGCCGCCATCGCCGGGTCCGGCTCCGGGCCCTCCCCGCCCAGATTGATCAGGCTCGCCTCGACCCGGACCACCGCCTGCTTCACCGTGTCGTAGACCAGCTCGATCCGCCCGACGCGGCGGAGATGGTCTCCGGTCTGGCAGATCAGCGAATTGCCGCGCCGCATTCCCGCTTCCAGTGTCACATGGTCGTGCCCGCCCACGATCACCGGCACGTCCACCTCGCGGGCCAGCGCCGCGTCCGCCTGCGTGCCGATGTGGCTCAGCACCACGATCACGTCGGGCTTCACCTGCGCGCGCAGGAACTCCACGCAGCGCGCCACGCGATCGACATACGGCAGGAAGCGCACGCCCGCGCAATTCTCGTCGAAGTTCATCTCCGGAGTCGACGGCGTGGTCACGCCCACGATCGCGACCTTGAGGCCACCGGCCTCCTTCACGAGGTAGGGCTTCGCGAAATCCGCCAACACCCCGCCCTCCTCGAGGACGATGTTGCAGGCCAGCCAGGGAAACTTCGCGGCCTGCGCCAGTGCGCGCACCGCCTCCACCCCGTGCGCGAACTCGTGGTTCCCCACCGCCATGCCGTCGTACCCGACCTGGTTCATCAGCTCGACGATCCCCAGGCCGCGGGTCTCGAGCCCCTCCGGCGTGCCGTCGAAGATGTCCCCGGCGTCGAGCAGCAGGAAGCCGTGCCCCGCCTTCTCCGCCCGCGCCCGCGCCTCGCGCACCACTCCCGAAAGGCGCGCGAACCCGCCCAGCCTCGGCTTGGGCTCGCCCGGGTAGTCGAAGTCGATCGACGGCAGGATGTGGCCGTGGATGTCGTTGGTGTGAAAAATCACCAGCGTGCGCTCTTCGGCCGCGGCGACCGCCGCGAACACGAGCGCCAGGACGGCCGCCAGACCCCGGCCGAGCCGCGCTTGCATCGCATTTCCTCCAGCTTCGGGATGCCTATCCTATGCTTCCACCCTCCGGGCCGACAAGACAATTGATCGGCACGCGACACACCGGAGTGAGCAACGTCTTTCAAACAGCGCAGTTAGTTAGGCCGCGCCCGCGAACCCTTGCTCCGCTCCCGGGGTTGTGGTAGGCTACCGCGCCCTCGAGGGGAGTAAGCCCATGTCGTCCAACGCCGCCGCCGTCAGTTCCACTCCCGTGATCTCCGTGCACGACCTGCGCAAGCGGTTCGCCGGAGTCGCGGCCGTCGACGGCATTTCCTTCGAGGTGGAACGCGGCGAGGTGCTGGGCTTTCTCGGCCCGAACGGAGCCGGGAAGACCACCACCATGCGGATCCTTGCCGGCTTCTTTCCGCCGAGCGAAGGCCGGGTCCGGATCGCCGGACACGACGTGGTCACCGAGAGCATGGCGGTGCGCGCCCTGGTCGGCTACATGCCCGAGTCGGTCCCCCTCTACCATGACATGCGCGTGGAGGAGTACCTGGACTTCCGGTCGCGGATCAAGGGGGTGGCGCTGCGCGACCGGCAGACCCGGATCGGCGTGGTGCTCGAGCGCTGCCTGCTGGCCGAGGTGCGCAAGCGGATCATCGGCCAGCTCTCGAAGGGCTTCCGCCAGCGCGTCGGACTAGCAGACGCGCTGATCAGCGACCCGCCCATCCTGGTCCTGGACGAGCCGACGATCGGCCTCGACCCCAACCAGATCCGCCAGGCGCGCACCGTGATGAAAGAGCTGGGCCGCGACCACACGGTGATCCTGTCGACCCACATCCTCCCCGAGGTGGAGATGGTCTGCCGCCGCGTGATGATCATCGACAAGGGCAAGATCGTGGCCACCGACTCGGTGGAGAACCTGCGCGCGGCGCGCGGGCACGCTTCCGTGCGGGTCGAGATACGGGGCGACCGCGCCCAGGTGAAGAGCGCGCTCGCGGGGGTCCCCGGGGTGGAGTCGATCGAGGAACTGGGCGGCGCGGACGGCGTGCAGCGGCTTCTCCTCCGCCAGGGTGCGGGCCAGGACGTACGCGAGGGTGTGGCGGCCGAGGTGGCGAAGCACGGCTGGGGCCTGCGCGAACTGGCGCTTCAGGCGATCACGCTCGACGAGATCTTCGGGCGGATCACGACCGGTGCCGGGATCGAAGGCGAGGCCGGAGCGACGCCCGCGGCCGGCGGGAATGCCATGTCGGCGGGGGTGTCCGCCGGCGTCGGCCCCACGCCCGGCGGGGGATTCGAGCCCGGGAGCAGCACCGGGAGGCAGCCGTGAAATTCATGGCGCTCCTGCAGCGCGAGCTCCACGCCTACTTCTTCTCCCCCATGGCGTACCTGATCATGGCTGCGTACCTGTTCTTCACCGGCTACTCGACCGCTTTCATCTTCGACATCTACAACCAGAACCGCCTCGACCTCACGATGCGGGAGATCTTCAGCACGATGGAGTTCTTCTCCATCTTCCTCGTGCCCCTGATCAGCATGCGCCTGATTGCCGAGGAGCGGAAGAGCGGGACGCTCGAGATGCTCGTCACCGCGCCGATCGACGACCTCACGATCATCCTCGCGAAGTTCGCCGGCTCGCTGGTCTTCTACGTGGTGCTGCACATTCCCACGCTGGTGTACCTCTATGTCATGCATCAGCACGCCAATCCCGAGTATGGCTCCGTGATCACCGGCTATCTCGGCCTGCTCCTGGTCGGCGCGCTTTATCTTTCGATCGGGCTGCTGGTCTCGGCGGTCGCGCGCGACCAGATCGTCGCGTCGCTGGTCACCTTCGTCGCGCTCTTCGTGCTCTACACCATCTCGAGCTACGCCCAGTCGATCACCTCGACCGCGTTCGGGATTCCCTGGCAGAAAGTGGTCGCCTACATCGGCTTCCTCACCCACTACGAGTCCTTCCGCAAAGGCGTGCTGGACTCGCGCGACCTCGTGTATTTCTCCTCGGTCACGGTGGTGTTCCTGTTCCTGTCCGTGCGCGCGCTGGAAAGCCGCCGCTGGCGTTGAGCGAGAATCGAACATGAACCGGTCCACCCGCCGGCACGACGGCCCGACTTCCGCATCCGCCCCCGCGCCCGTGGAAGCGTCCGCCGCGCCGGCTCGGTCCACCGAGCGCGGCTGGGGCACCGCGGGGCGGGTGAAGGTCTTCCTCAACGTCGCCAGCATGTCGCTGCTCGCCTTCATCGTCCTGCTCGGTACCAATTGGCTTGCCTCGCGACATTGGGTGCGCTTCGACATGACGTTCGACCGCACCTACACGCTCTCGGAAAAGACCAAGGCGGTGCTCGACGAACTCGCCCGCACCGGCCGGAGAGTGCGCATCATCGGCATGTGGCTGCCCCAGAATCCTGCGCACGGCGTGGTCATTCCCAAGGTGAAAGACCTGCTCGAGGGTTATCGCTCGTACTCGAAGCAGGTCGAGGTGGTCGAGTACGACGCCGCCACCCAGGGCCGCCAGGCGATCCAGGAATTGACCTCGCTCAAGATGGAACAAGCCGACCCCAACGACATCATCCTGGTCTGCGGCGACGTGAAGAAAGTGCTTCACCTCAACGACCTCTACGAGCCCGAACTCGGCGCGGGCTGGCAGCGCCAGGAGACGCGCATCCGGAGCTTCACCGCGGAGCAGGGGATCACCTCGGCGATCGCCTCGGTGACCGCGGCGAAAAAGGTCACGATGTACTGGGTCACCGGCCACGCCGAGCTCGACGCGTTCAACATCGACCAGAACGGCGGTGCGAAGCTCAAGGAGATGCTGGAGAAACAGGAGAATTACGACGTCAAGGTGCTCGAGCTCCCCCGGGCCAAGGCGGTGCCGGACGATGCCGACGTGCTCGCGATCGTCGGGCCGATGCGCAAGTTCCTCCCCGAGGAGATCGACGTCCTCCGCCGCTATCTCGCGAAGGCGGGCCACATCCTGCTGCTGCTCTGGCAGACCGTGACCTCCGAGCGACTCGGGCTCGAGGACCTGCTCCGCGAGTACGGTGTCGCGGTGCGCGACGACATGATCTTCGACCCGTCCCGCAAGGTGCAGATCACGGTCGCGGGCCCGGGCGGGACGGCCACGGTGCTGCCGGTCAACCCGACCCTGGCGAACGCCTACGGCGCCCACGAGATCGTGGCCAAGCTGAGCGCGAACGATCCGACGTTCTTTTTCTGCTGCCGGTCTCTGGAAGTCCTCGAAGATCGCGCGCGCGACCTCGCGGTCACTCCGCTGGTGCTGTCGACGCGGGACTCCTGGGGCGAGACCGAGTGGCGCGAGAAGGACGAGGTGCTCACCCCCGGCAAGGATGCCGAGGGCCCGCTCAACTACGCCGTGGCGATCTCCCGCCGGGTCGGCGCTGCGCCGGAGGGGGGCGGCAGGATCCCGGAAGCCCGCATCGTCGCGATCGGCGACCGCAGCCTCGCCACCAACTTCTACCTCGACAATATGGACCGCAAGGACCTCCTGTTGAACTCGATCCGCTGGCTGGCCGAGCAGGAGTACCTGATCACGATCGTGGGTCGCAAGCCCGAGGACCGCAAGGTCACCAACGTCGACGAGGCGCGCATGGGCCAGATCACGTTCACGCTGGTGGGCTTGATCCCGTTCCTGATGCTCGTGCTCGGCGGCTGCATCTGGTGGCTGCGGCGGAAATGAACCGGCTCGAGGCGTATCCCGATTGAACCGTCCGAGGTCCGATGCAGTATCGCACCACGCTCGCCCTGCTCTTCCTGGCGGCCGGCCTCGTCGCCTTCATCCTGTTCGTCGAGCGGCACCAGGAGACCACCGACGATCGCTTCGACCGCGATGTGCGTGGCCGGATCCTCGACGTTTCCTGGGGCGACATCCGCCGGCTGGACCTCGAGCGCAAGGGGGTCAAGCTCGCCCTCGAGCTCGTGCGCGAGCCGAGCGACTGGGAGATCGTCGAGCCGTTCAAGCAGAAGGCCTCCGCTGCGGCGGTCAACGACATCCTGAACCGCTTCGAGTTCTTCCGCGAGAAGAGCCGCCTGAAGCCGCCGCCCGGCGGCGCCTTCGACCTGAAGGAATTCGGCCTCGACCCGCCCGAGATCGTGGTGACCATCCACTATCGAGACCGCCAGGCCGCGGAGCGCAAGGCCACCCTGCGCCTCGGCAAGGCCGTCGCGATCGGCTCCCAGCCCGACCACTATGCGATGCTCGACGGACGCGACGGCGTCTTCATGGTCGACCCGCAGCTCTTCAAGGCCCTGGACCAGTCCCCTTCCGCACTGGTCGAGCGCAAGGCGTTCAACCTCGAGATCGACGGGGTGGACCGGATCACGCTGGAGGCCGCCGCGCCGGACGGCGGCACCCGCACCGGGCTCGAGCTCAAGCGCGACACCGGGGGCTGGTGGATCGCCGGCGCGCCCGACTCCCCGACCGACCCCGAGGAGATGAAGCGACTGCTCCGCACGATCGCCACGCTCGAAGCCGTGGACTGGCTCCCGGACGGCTCCTTCGACCCCAAGGCCGCGGGGCTCGCGGAGCCGGCCCTGGTCGCCACGGTCGAGGACCGGGTCGCCAGGAAGAGCGTCACGCTGTCGATCGGCGCCAAGGTGCCCCCGAAGGACCCGGAGAAGGAGCCGGGGAAGGGCCCCGCGGGCGCGCCGGCCCGGGAGCTATGGTACGCGAGCCGCGCCGGCTCCACGGGCGCTTTCACGATTCCCGCGGACGCGGTGGCGCAGCTCGAGCCCGGGCGCAGCCGGCTGCGGAGCAAGGTCTACTTCGACGTGCCCGACCACGTCGTGCGCCGGCTGAAGCTCCAGGCGCCGGGCGTCCGGGTGGAGCTCGCGCGTGAGGAGGACCGGTGGCGCTCGATCGAACCGACCGGGCTCGACGTCGATTACGGCGCGGTGCACACGTTCCTTTCGATCCTGCGGATCTATCCGGTGGTGGAGTTCCTCGGACCGGCACCGCCCGACCTCGCGCCGTACGGGCTCGCGGAGCCACAGATCGTCTTCACGCTGTGGATGTCGTACGGCGAGCCGGTGGTGGAGCGCGAGTATGGGTTCCGCGTCGGCTGGAAGGACGCGGAGCCGGACAAGGTGTATGGGCTGACGTCGAGCGGCGCGGAGCTGGTGCGGGTGGACCCGGCGGTGAAGGACGCGTTCCGACGCGGGGCGTTGCAATTCCGGCGCAAGGCGCTGCTGACGATCCCGCGCAGCCGGCTGCGCGAGTTCACGGTGGAGCACGCGCTACCGGCGGGAGCGAAGCGGGTGCAGACTGCGGCGCGAACGCCCGGGGACCATTGGGTGGTGCGCCAGGACGGCGCGGAAAAGAAGCCGGACTCGGACGTGACGATCGAATCGATCGTCGATCACATCACCGACGTCTACGCGCTGGCGTTCGAAGCCGACGGCCCGCCGGATCTGGCTCCGTTCGGGCTGGACCGGCCCGAGTTGACGGTGTCATTCCGCTGGAACAAGGAGGAGGACCCGGCCGCGGGTCAGGCGGTCGAGACGCTGCGAATCGGCGGGGAGACCCCGGAGGGCACGCGCCATTGCAAGCTGGACTCTTCGCCGCTGGTCTTCTCATGGGAGAAGTCGACGGTGCGGTACTTCCAGCGCGACCTGCTGCTGCCCCCGGAGGACCCGCGCGAGGAGAAGTAGCGCCGCGCCTGCCTTGGCGCGCGGTCTGGGGGCCGTGGGTGAGAGAGGGGCGCGGCCTCCGGTTTCGTGCGGATTGCGGCGCGGCGAGTGCCGCGATCGGAAGGCGTCGGGAGCCGTCGCGACCGACGAAACTACGGATTCCACGGATTACTTGGATTACACGGATTGTCCAACGGCGGAGCATGTGATTCCACGGAGGATGCTCGAGAAGTGGACGCAGGAGTCCCCTCTACCCACCAACAACAGCTTCGCCGTGCGGCGATCTGCGGATGGATCTCACCCTCAGCCGTTGGACAATCCGTGCAATCCGGACAATCCGTATAATCCGTAGTTCCGGTTCTCCGGCGCACCTCCAGGTCGGCAGCCCTGCCGAGCCAACGGCCCCTGAGAGCACACAGATGATCGCCGTCAACGGTCTCACGAAGACCTTCCACGTCCACCGCAAGGACCCTGGCCTCTGGGGGTCGATCCGCTCGCTCGTAAATCGCGAGACGGTGGCGAAGGAAGCGGTGCGCGGGGTGTCCTTCCGGGTCGGCGAGGGGGAGATCGTCGGCTTGGTCGGGGCCAACGGGGCGGGCAAGACCACGCTGGTGAAGATGCTCGCGGGGATCATCCACCCGACCTCCGGCGACGCGAGCGTGCTCGGCTTCCGGCCGTGGGAGCGGGCCGACGAATTCCGCCGCCAGATCGCTCTGATCATGGGCCAGAAGGCGCAGCTCTGGTGGGACCTGCCGGCCGCCGACTGCTTCCTGCTCTTGCGCGAGATCTACCAGGTCCCGGAAGCCGATTTCGCGCGCAACCTCGAAACCCTGACCGACCTGCTCGGGGTGCGGGAGCAGCTGAACATCCAGATCCGCCGACTTTCGCTGGGCGAGCGGATGAAGATGGAGCTGATGGCGGCGCTCCTGCACTCGCCGCGGGTCGTCTATCTCGACGAGCCGACGATCGGGCTCGACCTGTCCGCGCAGCGGGCGATTCGGGCGTTCATCCTCCAGTACCGGACGAAGCGGCAGCCGGCGATGATCGTGACCAGCCACTACATGGAAGACATCGAGACGCTGTGCGAGCGGATCCTGATCCTGCGCGACGGCGAGTGTGTATTCGACGGTCCATTGCGCCAGGTCGTGGAGACCTATGGCGCACACAAGGTGGTCACGGCGCACCTGCATCCCGCGTCCGGGCCGCCCCCGGACGCCTCGGGGCTGGGCGAGGTGATGCAGTGCAACGACCTCGCGGTGCGGGTGCGGGTCCCGCGCAAAGAGGTCGCCGCGGTCGCGGGCGAGATCCTGCAGCGCTTTCCGGTCGCCGACCTGACGATCGAGGAGGTCGATATCGGGACGATCATCGAGGGGATCATGCGCACGCGCAGGACGGATCCCGGGCGCGGGACGTGAGCACCTCGCGTGCGCCGGACGAGCTGGTACGGAGCGGCTTCCGCGGAGGAATCGGGATGGAGCGCAAGCAGGTACGGATCCCGGCACACTTGCAGGCATGGATCGACGCCCGCAAGCGGCACCGTCTCACGGACGCGCAGGTGCAAATGGCGCGTGAGCTGGGCATGAATCCCAAGAAGCTCGGGAAGATCGACAATCACCGCCAGGAGCCGTGGAAGCTCCCGCTCCCGCAGTTCATCGAGGAATCGTACGAGAAGCGATTCGGGCGACCACGGCCGGCGGACGCCTCGAGCGTCGAGAAGCGCGTGCGCCGGGATGAAGCGAGGAAGGCCGCCCGGCGCGCCGAGCGAGCCGCGAAGCGAAGCGGCAGCGATCCACGACACGGTGCCGCGGAAACCGACGACCGCCCGTCGGCGGGCGCAAGCGGTCCCCCGTCCGGCGCCGCGGAGGACCGCCGGACGGCGGGCGCGAGCTGCCCTCCTGCGGACGCGGACGGCGGTGCGTCACGCGTCGATTTCCAGATCCTGTGCGGCAAGGACCAGTCCATCCGGGCGGAGGTCGAGCACATCGTTGTCCGCGCCCAGGCACGCGAAGGGCGGCTGGTGGAGCTGGGAGCCCTGGTGTTCCTGGCGACGGACACCGGGGATGCCTGGCTGCTGGATCGCCAGGATCGCCTCGCGACCTACCTGGCGCGCGATGGCGTCCCCCTGCCCTTCGGGCTCGCGGAATCCGACGAGCGATTCGCCATCGAATGGGAAGGCACCTTCGAGCTGGCCGGCGAGTCGTTCCTCTTCACGGATCGGGAGGGACCTGTTCGAACGGAGCACGGCTACCCGATCCGAGCGCTTCGCATCGCCTTGGATCGATGAGTTCCCCGACGCGACCGCCCCCGGGTCCAGCTCGCCCCGCCGGCGGCGCGGCGCTACCTTTCTTCGCGGATGCTCTCGAGCGCCTTGCGGGCCGCTTCCTGGACGAAGTCGAACGGATCCTGTGCCAGCCGTTCCAACGAGGGCACGGCATCACCCGCGGCGGCTCCCACGGCACCCAGCGCTTCGGCGGCCACCCGGCGCACGCACGCCTCCGGGTCCTGCAAGCGGCCGATCAGCCCCCGGACCACCTCGGGACGGCCCGCGCCGATCGCGCTCAGCATCTCGATGGCGCCCAGGCGCCGCGTCAGATCCGTGTGGTCCAGCAAGGGCACGAGACGCGGGACGAGCGAGTTGCCCTTCTCCCCCAATCGCACGATCACAGGGACGAGGAGGAGGACCGATTCATCCGTCATCAATCGATCCACGAGGCCGGCCTGGAAGTCCGGGTCTTCCGGGGCGATCTCGATCAAGGCCTTCATGGCAAGGTAGCGCACGTTCTCGCTCGGATCGAGCCGGAAAAGGCGAAGCAGGGCGACCCGGCGGGCCGGGTCCTCGCTGACCGGGTCTTCCGTGCCCGGTGCTGCCCAACCGGCCACGAGGGCTTCGCGGACGCGGGGCTCGGGATTTTCGAGCGCGGCGTTCAGCGCGCGGCGCGCGGGCTCGCTGCCCGCGCCCGCCAGGCGCACCAGTGCCCTCGCGGAGGCGGCGCGCACCCGCGAGTCGATTCCGCCTGCAATCAACGCCTGCTCCAGCGGCGCGGCTGCGTCCACCGTCGCCGGGTTGAACGAGCCCAGGACGCAGGCGGCGCCCGCGGCGACTTCGTAGTCCGTGGACTCCCGACCCAACCGATCGACCATCGCGTGAAAGACTTCGTCGCCACCGAGGCCGGCGAGAGCCTCACCCGCCGCATACTGGGTCTCCGAATCCTCGGAGCCGAGTGCGGCGGCGAGCGCGAGGACCGCGTCGGGGTGCCCTTGGCCCACGGCGGCGAGCGCGTATGCGGCGCGCGGCGTCCTGCCTGCGAGCGCCTCGAGCAGGTGGGGGACGGCCGCCGCGGCTCTCGAGCCGAGCGCGCGCAGCGCCTCGAGCGAGGCTTCGCCGGCCTCTCCGCGAAGTCGGGCCACCAGCGCGGGGGCGAGGTCTGGATGTTCGGGTGCGATCGCCACCATGGCCTTGGCCGCGGCGGCGAAGGCCCCGCCCGGTTCCTCCGCACGCAGAAGGGCAAGCAGGTCGGGGACCGCGGCCGCTCCCTCAGGACCGAGCCGGGCCAGGCCTTCCGCCGCCGCTTCGGGCACGCGGTACTCCGGCGACGCGAGGCCGCGGCGCAGAAGTTCCAGCGCCGCCGCGCCGCGCACGCTCCCCAGCGCGCGCAGGATCTCCGGGGTCCAGCGGCCCGGCTGGTCGGCAATGGCGGGCACCACCGGCTGCGCCGCGGGCCCGAGCGCCTCGAGGCAAGCGGCGAAGACCCCGGCACCCGGGTCGGTCTCCCAGTCGCGCCCGAGCGCGGCAGCCGCCTGGGCGGCCGTTTCGGGAATCTCGCGCAGAATGGCGCATGCGGCCAGCGGGACCTGCACGCTCAGCGCGGCGCGCTCGGCGGCGCGGAACGCGGCGCCCTGCGGGTCTTCGCCCCCGTGTACGGTAACGCCCGAGGGCAGCGATTCCCGCCGCGCGTCCGCGAAGACTTCCGCGCCGCCCGCCGCCTCGACCACGCGCAGGGTCACGGTCGCGGACCCCGGCTGGTATGCGCCTGCGATGTACATCACGTCGGGGCCGGAGGGCAGCTCCGAGGTCGCACGCTCGGAGGCGACTTCCAGGACCAGGCTGCGCCGGGATTCGGGAAGACGCTCCCGCACATCGCGCACGATCGCCCAGTACGGGGAATCCGTCACCGCCTGCCGTAGCAGCTCCGCGACCGCGCCTTCCCCGCGGATGGGGAATTCGGGGGCAACGGCGCCGGGGAGGCTTCCGCCGAGCCACACCCATGCGCCGAGAGTCAGGCCGGCGGCGGCGCCGAGCACGACAACGGCTTTTCCGGAGCGGACAGCGGCCATGGGGGACCCCCGGAGATGCGAGTACGTGCCTTGCGGCGGGCGAATCACGGAGGATTCTACGCGGTGCCGGCACGGAGGTCCATGATCCGTGCCGAGCTGCGCCGCGCCCTGGCGTACGAGACAATCTCGTCGCCTTCCATCGTCAAGAGGCCCCGCGGGCTCTCCCATTACAGGGGCATCGAAGACGTACCGCTGAGGAGTTTCGAGGTCCTCCCGGGACGAAAACAAGAGGTAGACGCGCTGCGCCACTCCGATTCTCCCTGCCGTCGAGCTTGCAACCAACCCCGCAGGATTCTACATTCCCTCCCTGGTCCCTCTGCATCGTCATCCGTCTCATCCGGGTCGTCCACTTTCCGTCGCCTTCGGACCGCCCATGACCGCGCGCCTCTTCCTCCACATCGTCAGCCTCGAGACGCGCAAGCTCATGGCCTACCGCGTCGGCTTCTGGCTCCAGGCGGTCGGAGCCGCGGTCGCCCAGCTTCTGGTCGCCTACTACCTCTGGCAGGCCGTGTTCGACTCCGCCGGCAGCGCGACGATCGGCGGCTACTCCCGGCAGGAGATGATCCTCTACTATGTCCTGGTCATCCTCCTCGGCCGCATCGTGCGCGGCCAGGAGCGGGAGAGCACGCTGGCTCGGGACGTCTACGAAGGATCGCTCAGCCGCTATCTCGTCTACCCCGCCGACTACCTCGCCTTCAAGTACGCCGAGCACCTGGGCAACCTCGCGCCGCAGGCGATCCAGCTCTTGGTGCTCGGCTGCGCGGTCTTCCCGTTCCTCGAACTGCCGGCCGCGGTCGGCATCGGCCTGGCGAGCGTGGCGATGTGCGCCGCCGCGGTCCTCGCTGCCAACCTGCTCAACTTCCTGCTCTCCTACCCGGTCGAAGGCGTCGCCTTTTGGGCGGAAAACGTCTGGTCGCTCAACGTGATGGTGCGGCTCGCAAGCTCGCTGCTCGGCGGCCAGGTCCTGCCCCTCGCGCTGTTCCCCGATTGGGCGCAGTCGGCGCTCGCCTGGTCCCCCTTCCCCTGGCTGTTCGACTTCCCGGTGAACGTCCTGCTCGGCCGCGTCCCGCCCCACGAGTGGGCGCTCGGGATGGCGGCCTGCCTGCTCTGGTCCGCGGTCCTCAACGCCCTCGGCCGCGCGGTCTGGCGGCGCGGTTCGCTCGTCTACAGCGGAGTCGGCATGTAATGCAGCGATACCTGCGGCTCTATGCCCACTTCCTGCGTTTCTCGTTCTCCCGGGCGATGGAGTTCCGCCTCGACTTCTGCTTTCGCATCGTCATGGATTCGATGTTCTACGGCCTGCAGCTTGCCTTCTTCGCGGTCCTCTACCGGCACACCGCCCTCCTCGGCGGCTGGACGCTCGACCAATCGTACGTCTTCGTCTGCGGCTACTTCATCATCGACGCGATCCACATGACGGTGTTCTCGAACAACCTCTGGTGGTTCCCCATCTTCGTCAACCGGGGCGACCTCGACTACTACCTCGTCCGCCCGGTATCGACCCTGTTCTTCATGAGCCTGCGGGATTTCGCGGCCAACTCGTTCGTCAACCTGCTCATCGCCGCCGCCCTCCTCGTCTGGTCGCTCGCCCGCTTCCCCGGACCGCTCGGCGCGGGGCGGATCGCCGTCTACCTGGCCCTGCTCCTGCTCGGCACCTTCCTGTACTACCTCCTGAACCTGCTCTTCCTGCTCCCGGTGATCTGGACCCAGACCGGCCGCGGGCTCGATGAGATGTTCTTCCACTTCGCGCGCTTCGCCGAGCGACCGGACCAGATCTACCGGGGCTGGCTGCGACGCATGCTGGTCTCCTTGCTCCCCTTCGCCCTCATCGTCTCCTACCCCGCCCACGCCCTGTTCGACGGCCTCACCCCGGAGACCCTGCTCCACATGATCGGCGTGGTCGCGGCGGCCTTCCTCTTGGTCCTCGCGGTCTGGCGCCGTGCGCTCGCCTCCTATTCCTCGGCGTCGTCGTGATTTGGTATGCTTCCCTGCGGAGGTGACGCATGGGTGGGTTCGACCCGCGGGTGCCGGACTGGGCGGCCTTTTTCTCGGCCGAGGCGTTCCATTCCTTCCTCGAAGCCGTCGAAGGCGAGATCAAGCGACGCACGCTCTCCTACACCATGGGGGACGGAGTCATCACACTCGCCTTCGAGGGGCGCCCTCCGGAGCAATATGGCCTGCAGAACCTCGCCCAGGTCTGCAACCAGATCGAGCGGCCGGAATGGTCGGGTGCGATCTCCCGCCACTTTGACAACGTGTTCCAGGCGGCGAAGGAAAGCGGCGACCTCGACGCCCTCGCGGCCGACTTCCCCCGCGCCCGCCGCCTGCTCAAGGTCCGCCTCTATCACCCCGACTACCTCTCCGCCGTCGAAGGCCGACTCGCTCACGAGGCCCTGGCCGATGGCCTGCTCCAGGTGCTCGTCTACGACTTCCCCACGACCATCAGCACGGTGAAGCCCGAGCACGCCGCCTCGTGGGGCCGTCCCATGGACGAGCTCTTCGCCATCGCCCTCGACAACGTCAGGGCCAACGATCCGCCGCGCCGCGAGAATCTCGAACTGCCGGACGGCGCGGTCGTCCAGGCCCTGGTGGGCGAGTCGTTCTTCGTCGCCTCGCAAGCCCTCGCGCTCGAAGACCACCTCGGAGATCCGCCCCGGTACGGCGCCTTGGTCTCCGTGCCCCACCGGCATATCGTCCTGTACCATCCGATCCGCGACCGCAGCGTGATCCAGGCGATCCACGCGATGATCCCGATGACGCAACACTTCTACCAGGAAGGCCCCGGCTCGATCAGCCCGAGCCTCTACTGGCGCAAGACCGGCGCGTTCATGGCGCTGCCCGCGCGCATCGAGGGAAAGACGATCGAGTTCTCGCCGCCGCCGGCGTTCGTGGAGCAGGTGCTGGAGCCGCTGGGCGGGGCGGAGTGACGCTGCGCGCGGCGCCGGTGCGCCGCCGCGCCGCGTGCAACTTGGGTCGATCGCCGTGGGCGCGCTCGTGGCCGCGTGATCATGTGCCCGGAACTGCGCCGAAACCAGGACCGCGCCTCGCGCTTGACCCGGAGACTCCGCCGGCATAGTATCCACCATGGAGCGGGGAGGGTGCGCGGTGCGCTACGACGCGTTCTTCAAGGACTTGCTCAGGGCGTTCTTCGCCGACCTTCTGCGGCTCTTCTACCCCGAGAAGGCGTTGCGATTGGACTTTCGCGCCACAGAGTTCCTCGACAAGGAGACGTTCACCGACGTCGCGCGCGGGCGGCACCGGCACTTGGACCTCGTCGCTCGGGTGGGTGAGCGCGGCAGCAGGGCGCGGGAGGTGGTGCTGATCCACGTCGAGTTGGAACGCCGGGCGGAACCCCGTTTCGCTGCGCGGATGTACGACTACTACTCGACCCTGCGCCTGCGCCACCGGCGCCCGGTGCTGCCGATCTCGATGGTGTTCTCCCGCACCGGGGCGGGTCTGGACCGGCCCCGGCATGCGGAAGCGACGCTGGGGGAGGAGGTGGCGACATTTCGCTACTGGCGGATCGCGCTGCCGGACTTGCAGGGAGCGGAGTACGTCGACCGGGACAACCCGCTCGCGCCGGCGTTGGCCGCGCTGATGCGGCCGGGGACGGCGGAGCGGGCGGATTGGAAGTACCGCTGCCTGAAGGCGGTGGCGCGCTTCCGGCTCGACCCGGCGCGGCGGCGCCTGTTGTGGGATTGCGTGGAGACGTACGTGCCGCTGGCGCCCACGGAGGAGAAGAGGTTTGCACGGCTGATGGGAAGGAACCGAGAGATGCGCACCATGCGAAAGACCTGGTCGGAACGGCTGATCGAGCAGGGAGAGAAGCGCGGGCTGAAGCTGGGCGAGAAGCTGGGCGAGAAGCTGGGCGAGAAGCGGGGCGAGAAGCGGGGTGAGAAGCGGGGTGAGAAGCGAGGTGAGAAGCGGGGTGAGCTGCGCGCGAAGCAACGCACATTGCTGGAGCAAGTGCGGATTCGGTTTGGCGCCCTCCCCGCAAGAGTCGCTCTTGCCGTTTCCGGCATCGCGAACGCGCGCCGCCTGGACACGCTGCTGCGCAGGGTGTTGACTGCACGGACCCTGGAGGACATGGGACTGAAGAGGTAGTTGGCCCCATGACCCACCGCCGTTTCCTCCAAGGCCAACGGGGTCGCGGCCGCCCTGGCCGACGCGGCGCCCCGGGCGCCGGCGCGCGGCACCGGTCCCCGCGGCGTCCGACGACGCGCGCGTCTTCGACTTGCTTTTGGCGACCGCGCTGGGTCCTCGGAGATCCACCTGGGGCGGAGACTACGGGAGCGATCGTCAACCTGCTTGGTGGTCCTGGTGGTGTCGGTGGCAACACCGATATGGCGAGCCATCCGTGTTCCCTAACGGTGGTTCTTCCCCTGCTGGCGTGCGTCGCCTGATCGAGATCGCGTCAGGCTCCGCTGGGCGGGACGAAGGGACGCGACACTACTTCTTCCCCGCCTCCTCCAGCAGCGCCGCCCAGCGCGGGTCTTCGTGCAGGCTGACGAGGTCCCGGTCCTGCGCCATCGCCTCCGCGTCGCGGAAGCCGAGCTCGACCGCCGCGCGCAGGTGGTCGAAGGCCCGATCGCGGGACGCGGCGGCCTCCGCCTCGGGAAGGCGGCGGGGCTCCCCCTTCGGGGTCGGGCGCCCCGTGCTCCAGACGGCGTGGATGCAGCCGAGATTGAAGCGGCTGCGGCGCAGTTGGGCGCGCAGGTCGGCGTCCTCGGACTTCGCGACGGCGGGCGCGAAGGCTTCCAGCCCCTCGCGGTATCCCCGTTCGGCGGCGGCGTAGTCGTTCGCGCGGATGCCGCGGTCGCCGCGCGCGAGCGCCATCAGCCAGGCGCTGCCGATCCCCGACGCGCGCTCGGCCCGGGCCGCGGCTTCCACCTCCTCCGGGGCAAGGAAAGACTGCGCCGCGGCCGCGGCGTTCGCCTGCGCCGCCGCCGCAAGGTCCCTGCGGGCCGCGTCCCACTCGCCCCGCGCATGGTGCACGATCGCCCGGCGCCAGTATCCCTCAGGATCGCCTGGAGCCGCGCGGATCGACTCCGCGAAGTCCGCGATCGCCCGCTCCAGCCGGTCGCCCGGATCCTGGCCGCGCGCGACCAGCCAGTCAGCCTCCTGCAGGCCCAGGTCGCCGCGTACGTCCCAGGCGTCGGCCGAATCGGGGTCGAGCGCGAGCGCCCGGTCGAGGTCGGCTCTCGCCCCGGCGTATCTCTCGGTCGGGTCCCGTCCGCGCGCCGCGCCCGCGTGGCCGCGATGGTTGCGGACCATCCCGCGCATCAGCCACACGGCCGCGTCCTCGCCCCGGCCCAGGTCCAGGGCGCGGTCGAGGTCGGCCTCGGCCTTGGCCAGAATCGGCTCCGGGTCCTTCCCCACTCCGTCGTGCGCGATCGCCCAATTGAGGTACGCGGCCGCGCGCCCCTCCCAGGACTTCGGCCGGCGCGGATCGAGGGAGATCGCCTTCTTGAAGTCCTCGTCGGCCGCACGGTACAGCTCGTCCACCTCACCACCCCGGGCTTCCCGCACCGCGGCCCAGTTGGCCCGGATCGAGCCCCGTTCCTCCCATTCCGACGGCGCTTCGGCATCGATCGCGATCGCCCGGTCGAGCGCGGCGATCGCCTGGGAGAAGGCCCCGTCCGGGTCCTTCCCCGCCGTGGCGAGGGCCAGGGCCCAGTTGGCGTAGAGCGCCCCCTGCTTGTGCCACGCGTCGGAGTCCTGCGCGCCCGCAGCGACCGCCTTGGCGAGCGTCTCCTCGGCGCGCCGGAACACCGGCTCCGGGTCCTCCCCGTGATCCCGAAGCCACTGGCCGAGGCGCATGAGCACGTTGCCGAGCCACATCCAGGGGACGGGGTTGCCGGCGTCGAGCTCGGCGGCCTTCGCGAAATCGTCGTGCGCCTGCTGCCAGCTCTCGCGCGGGTCGCGGCCGTTGCGGTCGGCGCCCAGGCCGATCGCGATGCGGAGCTCGCCGCGCGTGAGGTAGTGCGGCACGTACCCCTGGTCGAGCTGGATGCCTTCGGTGCACGCCGCGACGGCGTCCTCGATCCGGCCGTCGAGGAGAGCCAGGCGGGCGAAGGCTTCGTAGACCTCCTCGAGGTGGGGCTCTCCGGCGCGGGCGCGCTCGAGCGCCGCGCGCGCGACCGCGAAGTCGTCCTTTCGCGCCATCGACCAGGTGAACAGCAGTCCGCGCACGCAGTCGACCATCCACGGGGCGAGATCGGCGCGGCCCGCGGCCTGCTGGGCTTCCAGGCGGGCGAGATCGGCGCGGAGCTGGTCCCGCAGCCGGACGGTCTCGGGATCCGCCGCGGCGAGTTCGGCCAAGGAGGGCGGTGCGGGCAAGGCACGCCCGGCGAGCCCGCCTTCGGAGAGGGCTCCTTCGCGCAGGAGCCGCCGGCCCTCGCCGCGGGCCCAGCGATCGCGCAGGCTCAACACGCGGTCGCCCAACGCGCGGACGATCAGGAGCGCATGCTCGTAGCGGGCTGGGGCGAAGTCCGGTTCCTTGGCCAGCGCACGCTCCTGTTCGGCGCGCGCGTCGGCGAAGCGGGAGAAGGCGCGGTAGACGCGGCCGAGGTGGTAATGCGGCTCGGCGATGTGCGGGGCCTGGATCATCGCACGCCGGGCCGCATCCTCGAGCGTGGGCAGGAACGTGACCTCGAGCTCGCGCAGCTTGCCGCCGGTGCGGCGGACCATGAGCACCGCCTTGAGGTTCGAGCTGGCGATGCCGCGCACGCCGTCGAGCACCTCGCGCTCCAGGCGGGACTTTTCCGCGACCGTGATCCCGGCGACCCCGAGCGCGAGCAGCGCGGCCGCCGCCATCCCGGTGAGCTTCTTGCGCAGGCGCACCCAGCGCAGAGCCTTTTCCCAGCCTCGTTCCGCGCGCGCGCGGATCGGCTCCCCCC
>Ga0209514_10004466_pt1 | contig 18787 bp, 19 predicted proteins | sample Subgrocontami58m_FD_187452 | JGI IMG/M metagenome (GOLD analysis project Ga0209514, IMG submission 187452) | Subsurface groundwater microbial communities from S. Glens Falls, New York, USA - GMW37 contaminated, 5.8 m (SPAdes) (version 3) | ecosystem: Environmental > Aquatic > Deep subsurface >...
CAAGGTGCTGCTGCTCGTGGTGGCGCTGGCCGCGGCGACGGTCGCAAGCCAGAAACCGGCCGACATCCTGTTCCTGGTGAGCGCGGCATTCTCGCTCGCGGCGGCGGCATTCTTCCCGGCCCTGGTGTGCGGTGTATTCTGGCGACGCGCCAACAAGTGGGGAGCGACGCTCGGGATGCTCGCCGGCGTGGGGATCACGTTCTACTACATGGCGGTGACCCAGCCCTGGTTGCGCGGTATGTTCGGCGTGACTTCGTCGATCGCGTCGAACACCTGGTGGGACATCAATCCGATTTCCGCGGGCATCTTCGGCATTCCGCTCGGCTTCGCGGTGATCATCGTCGTCAGCCTGATGACGCCGGCGCCGGACAAGGAAACGCAGGAGCTGGTCAACCACGTGCGCTACCCGCACCTGCGCGGCGACATCGACACGCAGGCGACCTGAGCCGCTTCGCTCGACGGACAAAGCCCGCCAACGATGGCGGGCTTTGTTTTTGCCGGGCCGGGGCATGTTACAGTTCGCACGGATCGCCGAGCGCCATGCAAACCGAGCTATTGATATTCGTCATCGTGAAGGCGCTGCTCGAGCTGACGGGCCTGTTCCTGTTCGGCCAGGGCGTGCTCTATCTGATGGCAGGACGCGGGCGGGATCAGAACTGGTTCTACCAGTTGTTCAAGGTGCTCACCGGCCCGATCATGAAGTTCACCCGCTTCGTCACGCCGGGGGTCATCGTCGACCGGCACATCCCCTACGTCGCGTTTCTGCTCATTCTGTGGGCCTGGCTGTTCCTCGTCTTCTGGCTGCTCCCGGAGATGTGCGCATCGGGCGCGGTCGACTGCACCCCGCTCATCGAGCGCAAATCGCAGGCGTAAGCACGACGTAAGCTTCGTCTAGGATGATGCGTTCCTGACAGGGAGCCGGATGCGGCCGCCGGGCCGGGCACCCCATTGATCGGAGGCATTATGTTGCAGAAGTTCCTGAGGGCCGTCCTGGCAGCCGGCCTGCTCGTCGTCGTCGGCTGCGGCGCCGGAACCCATTCCCGCGGACAGTTCACGGGCTACGTCGTCGGCTCGACCGAGGAGGAGATCAGCTCGAAGCTCGGCAAGCCCGCGGAGGTCGACGCCAAGGAGCCCAACAGGCCCCGCTGGACCTACAAGGCCAAGACCTTCGACCCGGACAACTCCAACAAGGTCGACGAGAAGGTCATCATCATTCTTGAGAAGAACGCCGAGGGCAAGCTGGTCGGCAAGGACGTGATCTTCGGCTAGCGAAGTCCTGCGGGCAAGACCCGACCCGGCTACGCGCCCCCGGTTTCCCTGCGGATCTGCTCGGCGAACTTCGGATCGAAGGATTTCACCCGCTCGTACTCGGCCTGGGCCTTCTCGTGCTCGCCGAGCTTGTGGTAGGCGAGCGCCAGGTGGTATCCGGCGTGCGGGTTGAAGTACTGCAGCCGCGCCGCTTCCTTCAGCGCCTCGACCGCCTTGTTCATCTCGCCCTGCTGTTCCCGGCACAGTCCCAGGCCGTACCACGCGCGGTCGTTGGTCGGGGCGGTCTTGAGGACCCGCTCGAATTCGGCGATCGCCTCCGCATAGCGCTTCTGCTGGTGATGGATGAAGCCGAGGTTGAAGCGCGTCACGTCGTCGTCGGGGCGAACCCGCAACGCCTCCTGGAAGGCCTGGGCGGCGGCAGCCTCCCGCCCCCGCTGCGCATGCAGGAAGCCCATGCACCGCCAGGCGGCGGCGAAATTCCGGTCGGACTCGAGGGCGGCCTTGAATTCGCCGATCGCCCGGTCGTACAGCCTCAACACCGACAGCAGCTGCGCAATGTAGTAGTGCAGCCATACGCGCAGACGGTCGTTCATGGGGTCCCTCTCATGCAACGCGTCATTATCTGCAAATCGTCCCGCGACCACAACGGGCGTTCCTTGGCTTGACTGAGGATTGCCCGTATAATTCGACCTCCCTTCCGCGTTCCGGCCCCCCGGGGCGCAGTTGATCGGCGTCCGCAACAGGTGGGCCGCCGACGGCCCGGCCAAGTAGCTCAGTTGGTAGAGCAGAGGACTGAAAATCCTTGTGTCGGTGGTTCGATTCCGCCCTTGGCCACCAATCATTTCAATAATTTGCAAGGTTCCTATTATTCTGGCGAAGGGTCCAGTAGGAAAATAGTAGGAAACTCTGTCGATAATCGGTCGGCGAAAATATTTTTTCGGGGTTGCTTCTTTGCAACGATTCCCGTCCCGTTTCCCCACATGCTCAGGCCGTGTGCAGTCGTCTTGGCCTTCTTACTGACCTTGGCAAGCCGATTGATCGTCTATGCTCAATAGCCATAGTGTCGTGACCAAGATACCCGCGAACAAGAACTCGGCTCCGTCTGACTTCAATACCAGATCGTCCATGTAGTAGTGGTGCGCAAAGTAATTGCGAGCAAGGACACTGCATAAGAAGGCCCTCACCAAGTATCGCTCGTACTCACTCAGGTCGGGGTTGAAGGCGATTATCGAGGCTATGCAGTCTCGCGGTGTGTTATGCAATCTTGTTAGTTTCGAAGCCACGCCCTCGAATTCCCGCAGGGCTGTTGCGGACATCCCCCTGCAACTGGCTAACTTGGCGATGTACGCATTCAAGGTGGCCGCGCCCTCAAGTAGTCCTTCATGCTCCAGTTTCCACCTGAGCGAGCTTTCAACTCTTAAGGCCAGCAACGAATAATAATCGACGGGGCGGCGATTCCGGAAATCAATTCTTCTCATGTCCTTTGACGAAAAGGACATCGCAGAATGCATCTGGCGAAACGCGCTCAGGAACGTTTCAAAAGGCCAATTTGTTTCTCTGAGGATATCGGTAGTTGACTTTAGTGCATCCCCGTGGAGCCTAGCGCCATCGGAAGCGACGGCGTTATATGCTTTAAGGTAATGGGGGGCAACGGAAAGAAAATATTGCCTGTCCTCGAAGTGCTCATAAGGAAGGACCTTGTGCAATTCTGCCCAGCTCGCCTGTCCCTTGTGCGTGTATAGCCACTTGTCTAGATAGAAATCTAATGACTTGCCTGTTAGATGCACTAGCCAATCGACTGCCAGTCTTACATCTCGCTGAAGCTCATGCCATGCATGCGTAGTCCACTGGTTCCCGCGTTCGTTTGCCCAAGACCAATCCTCCGCGAGCACTAGCAGTTGATTTCTTATCGCGTCATCCAGCATTTCTCCTGTAACGCCTAGATGCTTGGCTAAGCCTAGCGCTCCTGAATGCCTTAGCTCGCGGTTGATTTCTCCTCGCGTCATCTCATCCATGGAAAACGCTTCCCGAAAGGCTCGGTAATGAGACAGCCACGTCATCGGCCTCGCATAGCCGCCCCATTTTTCTTCGATCTTTAGAACCTGCGTGGGATCATGGCTACCAAGCTCGATTAGGCGTTTGAGTCCAGCCACATCGGAATCAAGGTTTGGCGTGACAAGCAGCGCGGGAAAGCAGGTTGCTGACCGAATAACATCAATCAGGGCATAGCCCTGCCAATGGAAGAAATATTCCGCGTAATGCGTGGTGGGTGACGCCGAAGATGTTGCGGTATGAGACTGGGTACGGAGTAGCTGCCCCGTGCTGTCATCTGGCCTAAATAACGGATGTAGAAACCACAAGTCTTCTTGGTCGTTGTCGATAAACCATTCGGAATCCCAAAGCAAGGAATAAGGCTTCCATTGTTCCAACGCATCATTACTCGGTTCCGGGAACTTTTCCAAAGCCTCGACACACGACACAGGGAATTCGATACGGTATTGCGGCTCTAGCCAACCCCAAGCGACGAGAGTAGCAATCGGATACTCTCTTAAGAAATCTCTTAGGCCGAGACCTTCTAGCCACCCAATGAACGGGCCTCGCTCCCCTCCTTGGGCGGTCAACAGAGGACCTACGGAAGACAAGTATTTCGCTCCCTACAAAGGGACCTGAACCACGTTTGAAATCGAGTTCAGATTGCCGTCCAAGCCTCGGGCAGATTCGCACCTGAAATATTGGGGTTATGCGTCATTGGAGGGCCTTGCCGGAATTGGATCAAGGGGCTCGATAGCTTTCGTTTCCTGATTGAACGCCAGCAATAACGTTCCCCCTATTGCCTTTGCTGTTTTCAGTTTCTCCACAGTCTCGCATTCAAGCGTGTGAGAATGGTAAGCGACCAAGAACGCCAAGAATGCGTCGAGAATCTCTTCGTACTCGCGGTCCGACACTCCGCGTTGGAGCAGGAGCTTGAATCGCAACCCAGCATCACGCTCGGCCAAGATTGAATAGACTAGCGAGTACGGTTGACCTTTGGTTGCTTTCCCGGCTGTAGAAATTACGGTCATCTGCGGAGCGGCTGACCCAAGAAGATTTTCTCGGAGTGTTTTGAGACCGGCCTTAAGCAAGTTGTAATGGTCTTTTCCCATCTCCTTTAAGAAACCATCGAAATACGATTTTCCGAGATAGACTATAACCGCGGTTGGGATCAGCCATTCCAACCCAGCGTATGGGCCACCTTCTTCACATGACTCGACCTTAAGATTCAATTTGTCGGCAGAGACGATGCGCGTGAACTCGGCAAATACTTCTTCCGGAATCGTGTTTGAGTGAACAATTGCGATATGGGGTGGACTCATCGTTGCGCACCTATGAGGCATATTAGGTAAGAAACGCTAGGCCGGGAAATATCGTCCGCGTAGATAATGGAAGTAAGCGCCATCAGCGAAGTCTCGAATCACCGCTGGATCATAGGCCACAGTTTGTCTTGCCATGGAGCCTCGCTTTTGGGAGCTAACAGTTATCGCTTCGGCTTTGCATAATTCTAGACGTTAAACCGTAAGGGCGGCTGGAACTCCGCGTGAATGCTTGCGGTAGGACTTACGCAGTCCGTTTTGTACCCGGTTCTATACCCGGTATTGGATTTCCGCTTATCGCTCGGGGTTCCGCCTGCCCCGCCTTTCTCGCGGGCCGCCCCACAAACCGAATGAACCCACAAGCGCTGCTTGCAGCCGCTCCGATTGACTGCGAGCTTCTGCGTACTTACGGGATGCTCAAAAATGACGAGTGCAAGAGCGATCCGCTCGCTAAACGCGCTACGTGATAAAAAGACCTGCACTTTAACCGCGACAGTCACTCTCGATATTGTTTCGAGTTTGTATCTTGCTTCCAGAGGCGACGTATCTGCGCGATCTCGTCTCGCGTGATCAACACCAAACCACTAGCGGATTGGCACTCCAACAACTTCTGAAACGCTTCGCGGCGTGCCTCCATAGTCAATGGACCAAGCCCTTTGGTCCCATTTCGTCGCCACTTACACCGATAGCTCGGAATATCCCGAATGGAAATCAGCCAGTTCCTAAATGACAGGAGTGGTACAAGTGCGCTGTACCCCTCATCCTTAATCAAATTGGTGAGTGCCTTGTCCTTTCTAACGACGGTACATGTCCAACAGCCGAAACGTCCCCGCCCGCAAGGTGTGCCGCGGTCCTCGCGGATGACCGGGCATTCGCCACCCGCGCCCTTGTATAACGATAAGATTCTTGCACTGTTGATGCTAATCGGCAGGCTATCATGGAGCAACGTCTCCCATACGTCGTCTGTGGTGTAATTGACTATGGGTCCGAAGATCAGGGAATTGGCGCTACCAGATTGCCGAAAGAAGGTGCGTTGGCTCGTCAGGTGTCTTGAAATTGTTCTATCTCGCTCTACGCTTTCGCCACGCCGAATCCCGAGTAGCATTACATATTGGCGAGAATCTTTTGCTAAAAGTAGGTTCTTGATTGGATTGATTCTGAGTTTGTCGGTGCACCAGCGAAATTTGTTCGTAGGCGGTGGATATCCTCTGCCAAGTACTTTTACGAAATATCGATCCGCGACGGGGGGCGAGACAATTCTTGTTCGAATGGGGAGATTGTGCTCCCGCGCCTCTCTAGCAATTCCCTTCAATGTCCTTAAGACCAGACTGCGAACTACCGGTATCTCGACACCTGTATCGCAATAAATGACATGTAATTCACCTGTTCGTTTTCGAGCTTGCTTTAATGCCTGAAAAGTTAGCTTTAGAAGCGCGGAAGAGTCCTTGCCGCCGCTAAAGCCAAGATACCAAGGGGAATCAGAGCGTGCATATTCAGCGCTAATATGGTCAATGGTTTGTTGGTTTAGTCGCTCAATCATAATGCGCCAAAGAGACTAATTACTGAGGTCGGTCAGCAATTTCTGCAAGCGCTCTTTGTGAATCGTGGTGATCACCTCTAGCTGATCATCCCCCAGTCTTTGGTGCTTTTTCTTTGACAAGCGGCAGAAGGGTAGGGCCACAAAGAAAAGCACTCCCAAGAGTGCAATGAAGGTCAAAAAGGCGGAATTACTTGTGATCAAATAAGCGACCAAATAGACCGGTATGCCGAGGAGACAAATAACCCCCAGATCGCAATAGCTGGACCAAAGCAAACCGTTTTCGTAGATATCTTTTGTCTTTTGTGTTAACGAATTGTCATTATCAATTATGTTATAGAAAACCTTTAGGAACTCTTTCGCCGGACGATCCTTCAATGCTGATATTTTGGTGTCGCCTTCGAACGGCTTGAGAAGACGATCCTTGATATGCTCGTGCAGCGCCGCCAAGTCCTCCTTGAACAGAATTTTTCTGGCCTCAAGCGTCTTGTAGATAGCGCCGAGTATTAATACAACAATAATATGGAATGCACTTTTTGTATCTATACCAATTAGCTTGTCAAAGCCAAGCCCTCCCTGTACCACCGGTGTAAGTACAAGAAATATCAATATCCCCGGTACTATCAGTCGCATTACTTTAAGCGTTTCTTTTGACATAAGTGCCCCCCTAGATTGCACACCCTAGACTGATGATCGCATTTGCGGTTTGTTCAGTTGATAGGATTACCGAGCGACAGGCGATTCAGGAGCGCATTAGTGCCCTGCAGTTGCGTCCGTAGAGCTTCCCCCAAATTCCCTTCCCGCCGTCGTTATGCCGCCACAGTGCCGCATTTGGCGTCAATGCGCAACCTGTGCCAACATTTCTTAACGCCCCGATCCTTCAAATATCGGCGCCCCGTCAGCGCAGCGGCACCCCGACCAAGCAAGAGTTTTCCGTTTTGCCTTGACCGGAGAGCCGTACCGGTTTACGTAGATCGCACGCAGCGCTCACAAATGAGTCTGAAGCCAAAGGCCTCAGAAGCGCATTGCAGCCCGTTTGGCGCAACAGCGGGCCTAGCCTATGTCTTACCCCTTCCCGCCGCCGCGACGCTGCCAGAATGCGGCTTACATCGAATTTCGGAATGCTTGCGAGCATCACTCGTCATAGTCCGAATGTCCCGGACGGTCGGCGGGATCGCCGGGCGTGTGCTTCCTACAGGTAGTTGCCGCGCCGCTGTGTTTGCAGAGGGTGAACGGTGCATTGTTGTAATAGATCGGCACAGGTGCGCGATACCCCCGATTTTCGGCGGCAGGTGTCCTGCTTTGTCGATTAAGCAATTCCTCACGCGCTCTCATGTCGATGGGCATGCCGTACACATTCAACAGCGGTTCATTAGACGGCGGGCGCATGGACTCCAAGACAGAGCCTCGTGAACCGATACGACTACTGGCTGTCGGATCGTAGCTATTAGGGACACCGTAAGCGGAGCTAGTCCCCTGCGCCGTCTGGTAGGAAGATCGATCACCGGCCCCGCCATTCGGGTACACGTAGGTATAGCCTTCGCGCTCGTTTGGATATCGGTAGTTGAAGTTCAGAGGCTGATTCGCCAAAGGCTGCACGGCTCTGGCCTGACCAGCCGCTTGACTGACGAATAGCAGGAGCAAACAAACAAGAATGCATCTTTGCATTGCGTCACCTCATGTTCCTTGACGTGGACATTGCCCACTACCCGCGTGTGCGAAACACCTTTTCGATATTCCTACCCTACTTTTGGCATATCGAGTTCCCCAATGCGTATGTACCGACGTGCGAGTGCACAACGTTGGTGGGGTATATCGCGGTGATGCTTCCCCTAACTGAAATGCTTTACCCTTTTTGCATTCTCAGCATGTCCCCGCATTGAGGCGCAGGTGACAATCCCACGCCGTATTTGAGTCCGTCTGGCGCAAGTATCTCAAGCGTGTCTTTAGACAAAACGTCAGCGACGATCCCGGTAACAGTGATTACCTTTCCTATGCATGCCTTGTCTGCCGCCGTTTGCCTCTGCAAAGATGTTAGGGCCTTGTCCTTGACTAACTGCGCTAGAAAGTTCTTGTCGCATTGTTGAGCCATCGCTGAGGCAATGCTGACCGTAAGTGTCATTAGTAGAAGAAACAAACGCACAAACGCAATCTGCATTGCTCTCTCCCGATTGTGCCGGGCGGGCCGATCTATACGCAGCTTTCGCCTCGCTGCTGTTCTGCGATTACCTGCGTTTGCAGGTCTTGCCGTTCGGTCCATCTAATCTCTTTAGAGACGAGTCCCCCCCGGACCTTATTGCGACGCTCACCGAATGGTAACTCCGACATGCTAAGCAACTCTTAGTATCGGGTCAAATCAAAACCTAAGATTCTCTTAGCCTCACAGGGTCGTTGAGGCGGGAGATGCAGGCCAGCCGTCGAATAGCGCACAGACTGAAGCAGGCGAGGTTGCGGACTGGGTTGTCTCAGAGAGCGCTGGGCATTGCTTCGGGGATAGAGGAATCCGTGGCGAGCGCCCGCATGAATCAATATGAGCGCGGAAAACATACGCCCGCGCCGCTAATCTTGGAGCGCATTGCGGAGGCGCTACGAATCCCCGCAGCCTTTTTCCATGCCAAAGATGACGGACTGGCGGAGCTTATTCGATACTACGGTCAGTTATCGGCGGACGGGCGGGAAAAGACTATTGAAACGGCGCGGCAGCTTGCACAGGCAGAGAATACAAAAAAAATTGTACCCCAGAAAAGAAACGTCTCTGTCAGGGAAAAGGTTCCCCCACATAGGCGCTCTCGCTGACACAAATCTCCACGCTCGATTATTTGCCTCCACTTGCTAATAAAAACGCATAAAACAGCGTTTTTGGGGATTTCATACTATGTAGTGGCTCAGCTTGTCCGGACCCCTCGAATTCTTGGCGCTGAATGCGTACCCGATCAAGGCGAGAGCAATGCAACTAGGGAAGCCTGTTGTCGTGGAGTCGTTATCCTTCCGCCCCGCAACGTAAGCGATGTGAGTAGATAGCGCCAGCGCCTCGCAGGAGGGCGTCAGGGTGACGAAGCCCTTGGTGTGAGCATTGCGCTCCTCGCCGCGCCCGGCAAGCGGCGAGCAAGCCCCGTAAAGGCGGCACTTCGGGGGCCTTCATTCGAGGGCGTGCGCATTGGTTTTGAAATCGATTTCAAATGGATCGATTCCAAACTGTTGGCAGCGATATGCCCCCCCAGTAGGACCCTTGAGGAGGGCCTCCCGCGACATACCGAGCCGAGCTGGTATCTTCCTCCTCAGAAGGGCATGCTAGGCGTTTGTGGGAGGCTAAACCCACCTTTATCCGCGTTCTACTGACGCCCGGTGTGGCTTCCTCACCGCTGGTGGCTATGGAGCGGGGCAGCCAGTCTTAAAGGTCAAATTCATCGTCATCGTCAGAACCTTTCGTGGTCCTCGTCCTCCGATAGCGATGGGGAAAAAGGCGCTTCCTCCTTTCAAGCAGTGCCTCCCGTTTCTCTCGCTCTTCCCGTAGTCGCTGAAGTTCGTGTCTCGCCTTGGACAGGTAACCTTCATAGTAATGGCGCAAGTCGTTTAGCTGTTGCCATTCGTCTTGTTCCTCGGGGCTTCGGTATCTTCTTGTCCGCCTAGCAATGCTCACCTCTTTGGCGTACAGGTCATGACACATGGGGCGTAACATCAACAGGAGATAATGCAGGCGATCTGCGTGATCACGCCCCCCGTCCCGCCTAAAGTTTTGCTCCCACTCGTCGGGATTGCGGTCGGGCCACGGCGCGTCAGGGGGAACTGTGATCGTTCCCTCTGCCCTTCCGTAAATGACCTCTTCATCACTCAAACCCGCCCTTCTACGATGGTACATTGCGCGGGGGGAAGTATCCAGACGTTCAGCCCATTCTATGAGCGGCAATGTCTCGCCGCTGTTCGAAGTCAGATAGACCGTATTCCTTCGGTTCCGAGACTGTGAAGTCTTGTCCGCCCATTCGCAATTGTCCGGGGAGTAACCCTTGTCATAATCCTTGCGTTCGATACTCGCGCTTTTGAACGGCCGCGGTCCCATGTGGAGGAGGAATTCGCCGAAGTCCTCAAAGCGTGGGTCTAGCGTAGCGTAGCCCTTTCGTGACCGCTGCTTCATGTTCTCAAAGCAATGGCGAGTACCTTCGAAAACCTCGCGTCCCCAAAGCGTGCGTAACCGCGCGTAAAGATCGGAGCGCGAAATATCCCCCGCGCTGTATCGCCTCAGAAGGTCGCTCGCTACGTCTCCGTTCCGATTCTCCATGACCTCTTTTCGCGCTCCATTAGGACGTGACGGAGAAACGGAAACGGAGCCATTTGTCTTTAGCCTTACGCGGCGAATACGCCTTGCCCCTCTATGATTGATTGACATGGCGGCCCCTTATTGTGCGAACTGGATCGCCGAGTTCGTCCGCGTCGGTTGACCAGCGATCCACGCCAATACGTCGGATTCAAGATAGCGGATGCATGTCCCAAACTTCTTGAATGGGATACCGCCGCCCTCCCACCGCTTTCGTTCTAGCCATGCTTCCGACATGCCGAGGATCGCGGCAACGTCCTTTTGCGACAAGTAGCGCAAGGGCAACTCGCGCAGCGCCGGAGAACTGGAAATGGTTTTCATGGCACCCCCTTCGTATGAAAATGAACAGGGGCCATTCTTCCAATTTGCTCGAACCGCGCATACCCGAAAGTAGCGGAGGCGGCCTAGTTTCCGGTAGGCGCTACAAGGTCGGAATGTGGCGATAGTCTCCGCTAACAAGCTTGCGAGCGGCCTTGTAATCTTTCTCTAGATTGCTTTGGCCTACGTAAATCTTATTAGCGGCGTATGCGACCTTGCGTGGAGCGTAAAGCACGGCAGCGATATCGCGGTTCAGCGCGCCAGAATACTTCGCGTCAAGAAGGCGAATATAGAGCGGATATCGGTCGAAACGTTTTCTGGCGTGGCGAGCTTTGATGATGCCTACGGACGATAACGCCGTAAGGATCGTTCGGAAAACTGCCTCAGTGTGCTTCAGTTGGGGTGCTAGTTGTCGAGACAGGTCATACTCGATTAGAAGCGTCTCGGGGCGTGCTTGTTTCACTATCTGCGCGAGCGCTTCCTCAGAATGGGGCAAAGCAGGCGACACCCATGGTTGGTGCACGAAGTACGCCAATTCGTGAGCTTGCGGATCATCCCGCATGGGGTCAATGAGTATGGGTACGCCGAAGCGCCGGAACAATTCGACTTCAAGTGGTAGCGGTCTCCCCTCGATAACCTCTACCGCCTCAAGAGGCGTTCCTTGCCTATGCATCTTCTCGCTTTGAGACACCGTATCTGGGTATGCGGCGGCAAGTCGCTGGTAATCGGCATTCCTGCGAAGAAACTCCCACGCCCAACGCTTACCGGCCCACGAGGGGTCCGCGTCATCTGGCGGATTGAAAGGGTCGTTGTTAAATGCCTTCTCAAGCGGGTATGCATCCTCGCGCTTCCAGTCATTTATCGGATATGGAAACACGCTCCTCGCCCGCGAAGCGGGGGCATTGCTTACACGGCTACGTCCGACGCGCCTTGCCAAGATAGATAGTCCTTTGCGCTTCGCTGAGTAGCGCAAGACGTAAGGCGATGCGGCCTGTGATCAATTGCATTGGACGCCGCGTTCACCCATTGTCCTAAACTGAAGGATAGCACCTGATGGCAATCGCTCGGCTTGCTTGAGGATGGCGGTCGCAATGCGTTGCATGGGATCGCGGAGCCTCTCAACGTTGAGCGGCATGTAGCCCTCGGTAACGTCCTTGGTCTTGTGATTCAACAGGCGCTTGATCGCATACCAAGGTAAATCGAGGGAATCGGCTACCCCCGCGAAGGTCCTGCGTAAATCGTGGGCGCGAAACATGACGCCCGAGTCGCTGCATACGCGAAGAATCGTCTTGCGCGGCTCGCAGATTGGCTCTTCTGGAGTGCGGCCCGAGAAAACATATCTGCCGCTCGCAACCTGACTCCGCTCGAATAGGAGGCGATAGAGGAAATCGGACATTGGAAGCGTATGGTCTCGGCGGTTCTTTGGATCGAGGACGGTAAAGGTGCGAGCATCAAAGTTGACGGTGTCCCAACTAAGAGTGGCCGCTTCCTTGCGGCGAAGGCCGGTAAAGAGAAGGAACAAGAGGTAATCGCGGAATGTGTCGCGGTTATCTCTCGCCCCTTCGCTCCTGAGGCTTTCGACGGCATCAAGCCAAGCCTTCATTTGATGAGGCGCGATATAGCGTTGCCGTCTGTCGATTCGATACCATGATTTCGCGGCGGATAGCCTGCGAACCGGGTTGTGTTGAACGTGCGGATCGTAATGCTCGATTGCGAAGTTAAAGACCGCACGCAAGAACCGCATTGCAAGGTTCGCCTGCGCTTTGCTTCGTACTCCTAGAGCGGCATGCTTGGCCGATACCATGTCCTTCGTTATCTTGTTCAAGGGAAGCGAAGACCAATCCGCTAGATGCTTGTCTATGGAATTCCTGTAATCGCGGATTGTGACGGGCTTCAATTCGCGCTTTGCGAGATACGCCCCGGCTGCCTCCCGCAACGTTACGTTCGCGGCGGCATGATTCTTCTCTTGTGCGCGGGGGTCATTCCCTTCCCGAAGACCCGCGAGCAATGATAGAGCCTCGCGGCGAGCTTGAATCGCAGTTATTTGAGGGTGTGGATGCTTGAGCGTTCTACGGATCGTCGCGCCGCGAATCTTCGCTTCGACGAAATAGGTTTTCCGCTTTGTCGAAACGCGAAGACCAAAGCCCTTGAGATCGGTATCCCAATAGAGCAATTGGCCGGTGGAGACGAACGGGAGTATCTCTACCGCTTCTGTCTTGAGCTTGAGCGTTGGCATGCTTGGTCTCCCCGAGTAGGAAAATAGTAGGAAAGGGGTATCGCATCCGGTAAGACGCGAGCAGACCAATTGGACCAGTAAAACTACAGAAAAACAATAGCTTGCGGGCTGTGTAAAACGCGGTCAGGTTCCTTAAAACAGCGCAAATCTGAACTGAAAATCCTTGTGTCGGTGGTTCGATTCCGCCCTTGGCCACCACGATTTCCACGAGCGAAGCGAGTGAAAATCGAATGGGGGCGATTCCGCCCTTGGCCGCCATTGATTTCGGCGAGGCAACGCCGAGCCAAAATCAAGCTGGTGGCGATTGCCACCATCGATTTCGCCGAGCGCTAGCGAGGCAAAATCGATCAAGGGCGATTCCGCCCTTGGCCGCCATCGATTGACGGGTATTTCAGTCTGAAGGATTATCCGAAGGCGTTGCTCGGCAGAACGGTGGACCCTGTGACGGAGCGGGGACTCAAGCCTCGCGCCAAGCGGCAGGTCGAAAGGGACCTGGTTCGTGTCGCGTGACCTGCTGTTGTATTTGGACGATCTGATTAATAGTGCGCAAGAGATCAAGAGGTTCCGCCAGGGCCGCTCGTTCGAGACTGTTTTTGTGTCCCATCACTAATGCCGATCAACTGTCCGGGCCAATCATCTGATTCTGTACCGGACAGGGTACTGGCTAGCTGTTTGCGTAGCGCAACGATATCTCTCCCGGCCTGGGCAAGCTTGTCGCACAATGCGGCATTGCAGGATTCCAGCAATGTTATGCGTCTCATCAGTTGTTCGGTTCTCTGTTCGACTTTCCGCTCAAGGTAGTATCGATGCTCGTTCAGCTCAGCCTCCATCACCTTCACTTCTGTGATATCCCGCATGGCTCCGATGATGAATAACGTGGCTCCCGATTCATCACACACCACGCTGGCTTCGTCGTGAAACCAACGCACTTTCCCTACGCTGTCGTGAAGGCGGTAGTGACAAATAAACTTTCCGCCAGTGCTGCTGCTGTGCTGCAAAGCCTTCTCAACCCGCTCCAAATCTTCTTTATGAACTTGCTGTAGTCGAAAGTCCGGCTTGCCAAGCCATGCTTCCGGTGGAAATCCCAGACTTGCAACTTGCGGACTCACATAAATGATGCAATTACCGTGTTGGCATGTCGAGACGTAAGTAATGGTTAAAGGATGCTCGATCAGCAAGATATCGGGGAAGCTGCTTTCATCCTGCGATGATTGCCTTAGTTGTACTGCGCTCCGGGCAAAGGCACCTGGTTGCACCGGTAATTGCCCGTCTGGTGCAACCGGGATGGCGGCAACAAATTCGCTTGCGCCGATTGATGTCACGGATGGATTGGTTTGCAAGGGTTGAGCCATGGCACGATCTCCAGATGTCGATCTTTCATATAGAGAACGCAATTCTTTTTCAGGCTCGCGCAAGGCGGCAGCCTTACCGCCCTGTGAACTACATTAGCCCATGACCACAAAGCCGAACGGACTGGCGAAAACTGGCAAGCTTGGTCGAAGAAACAATCAGCCCCGGCGCGCTTGCAACTGTTGGCGTATCGAGCCTAATGAACTATCTGGGTTGAATGGTGTTCCTCGCACCTGGAAGTTGCATAGGTGATTGCCTGATTGTGGCGTAAGGAATGGGGAGATTTTGTTGTCAGTGTTTGTCTGACGTGGCGTGCACTAGGCACGCTGACGGGAAGGAACTGCGCATTGCGCTCAAGATGACCGGCGATTCCGGTCGAGGATGAGGGAGATTCCGGGGCCGGGGGAACGTGACCGGCCTGAATGCTGAGTCAGCGTTGCATCACTCTTATACATTAAGGGACCACGCCCGGTCAATTTGTTTCTCGTGGGTCCGGTGCATTTGCGCAATCACGTCGATGGTGCAAGCTTGTCCACAGGCGGCCGCCAACCCGTGTCCATCGCGCCGACGTCGTTTTGGCGGGCTTTTCGGTTTTGTTTCTGGCAGGCCGCTTACGCATTGTGGAAACTTCCAAGTGATGCCCGGCGCCGAATGGCTGGCGCTGCAAGCACGTCGCCTATCGCAGCGGGTATCTGCTGCGCTACGTCGGCTGGTACTCGAACCGGGCGCGCGGCAAAATCAATCAGGGGCGATCTCGCCCTTGCCCACCAATTACCAAGACGCGCTCAGGAGGCCGGGGAGAGCGTGAAGTAGAACGTCGCGCCCCGTCCGGGCGCGCTCTCCGTCCAGACCCGCCCGCCGTGGCGCTGGATGACTTGGCGAACGATCGCGAGGCCCACGCCCGTGCCCTCGAACTCGTCCGCGCGATGCAGACGCTGGAACACTCCGAACAGCTTGTCCGCGTAGCGCATGTCGAAGCCCGCGCCGTTGTCGCGCACGAAACAGACGGCGTCCTTGCCGTGTCCGCTGCATCCGATCTCGACGCGCGGACGTTCGACTTTGCCGGAGAATTTGAGGGCGTTGTTGATCAGGTTGACCACGACCTGGCGCAGCATCGGGCGGTCGGCAGTGACTTCCGGAAGCGCGCCGACATGGATCTCGGCACGAGGGAAGGCTGCGCGCTGCTCCTTTACGACTTCGTTGACAAGGGCCTGGAGGGAAAACTGCGTTGCCTGGACGCTCGAGCGCGAGGTGCGCGAGAACGCCAGCAGGTCGTCGATGAGGGTGTTCATCTTGCCGACGTTGGCGGCGACGCGCCCGAAGAGCGCGCGCTGCTCCACGGTCAGTCTCGGCGCCGCGTCCTGCATCAGCAGATCCGTGAATCCCGCAATGGCGCGCAGCGGTGCGCGAAGGTCGTGAGAGATCGAATACGAGAACGACTCCAGCTGCCGGTTTGCCGCTTCGAGCTCGGAGGTGCGCCTCGCGACCCTTTGTTCGAGTTCCTCGTTGAGCCTGTGGATGGCCTCTTCCGATCGCGTGCGGTCGGTGATGTCGCGCACGACCAGCAGCACCTGGTCGCCGGACAGGGGCACGGTGCGGTTTTCGAAGATCCGATCTGCGTCCGCGACCTTGAGCTGATATTCGAACGTCACCAATGCCTTGGATCGCAGGGCCTGGTCGATGGACTGCATTGCCGGCTCGGCAATCGCCGGCGGCAGCACCTCCCTTACCGCCTTCCCCAGGAATTCCTCCGGGGGCGCGTACAGGATCGACTTGTCCGTGGAGTGATAGTCGAGAAAGACTCCCTCGCGGCTGATCCGGAAGAGCAGGTCGGGCACGGCCTGGATCAGGGCGCGATTCTGCTCCTCGCTCAGCCGCAATGCCTGTTCAGCCCGTTTGCGCTCGGTGATGTCGAGAACGGCACCCACGGTGCGCGCCGGCTGGTCCGCGCCCCCGTCGCCCCCGAAGAAGGTTTGCGAGCGCGTGGTCAACCATCGGATCTCTCCGTCGCGGCGCACGATCCGGTGCTCGACGTCGAACAGGCCGTCGCCCTTCGGGTCGTGGGACCGTTGGACGGCTGCCCCGATCCGCTCGAGGTCCTCGGGGTACAGGCGGTCGAGAAACACCTGCAGGGTCACCGCTTCGTCCGGGCCGATTCCGTAGATGTTGCGCTGCTCCGGCGACCAGTAAATGGTGTCGGTGCGGTGATCGTGATCGAATATTCCCAGATCGGTCACGCGCGCGGCCTGCAACAAGCGCCCTTCATTCCGGCGCAGTGCTTCGACTGCCCGCGAGCGCTGCAAATTCGCGTCGTACTTGTCCAGCGCGAACGACACGTCGGCGGCCAGTCTTTCGTTCAGTGCCACCATCTCGGAATCGAAAAAGTCGGCTTCCGACGCGTAGACGTTGAGCGCGCCGATGACCTCGCCTGCGCGTCGCAACGGAACCGCTGCGGAGGCGCGCACGCCGGCCCGTCGTGCCCGTTCCGCCCACGGCGCCATCGTCGCGTTGCCGGCGAAGTCATTGACGACGACCGTCCTGCCCTCCCGCACGGCGATCGCCGTGGGGCCGCGCCCATGCGGAACGGAGGCATCCGTGGAGATGACGATGGAATCGGTATATCCGGTGGTGTCGCCGCAGCGCGCTGCCGGGACGACCCTTCCCGCAGGATCCGCGATCCCGACCCACGCCAGTCGAAGCCCGCCCTGCTCGACCCCGAACCGGCATACTTCCGCGAACACCGCGTCCGCGGAGGATTCGCGGGATATCATCTCCTTGGTCGCCACGAGCGCGCGATAGAATCGGGCCGAGCGCTCGGCGCGGCGCTCGGCGAGCTTCTGCGCCGTGACATCCCTCCCGATGCCCCGGTAGCCCTTGAAATGCCCGTCTTCGTCAAGGACCGGGTCGCCGCTGATTGAGACCCAGAGCTCCCGCCCTTCCCGGTCGCTGCGCTGCATCTCGAAATTCCGGAAGGACTCGTGCCGCTCGAGCTGTCCCCGGTGGCGCGCCCAGTCATCCGCGGAAAGGTTGAGCGCCGGCAATTCCCAGCGCGCTTTCCCGAGATACGCGTTGGCTTCGGCGCCGTCGCTCTTGCGCATGCCGCTGGACACGAACGTCAGGCGGAAATTCTCGTCCTGTTCCCAGTACCAGTCCGACGACAGCTCCGTCAGTTGCCGGAAGCGCGCCTCGTTGGTGGCGACCGCCTGCTGCTGCCGCGCGATGCGAAGCAGCAGCGTCACGACGACGACTCCCAATGCGAGAATGCCGCTCGAAAGGATGCCGACATCCTTCCAGCTCCGCATGAAGTGCCGCTCGAGGGGAGCGAGGGCCGTATCCACGTCGAGACCCACGTTCACGACGATCGAGGTATCGGGAATGCGCTCCCAGGCGAATACGCGGTCCGTCCCGTCCAGACTGGCTCTGGCGCGAAAGCTCCCTCGCGACGGGGCGTCGGGCCGCATGAACGGCCGGGCCATCGGCAGGTTCTTGCCTATCACTTCATCGAGCCTCTGGCCGCGCGCCAGGAGCGTGCCCTCGGAGTCGAGCAGCGAGACGATGTCCTCCGGCGCCATCCTCAGCGAGGCGAGCACTTGTCCGATGTAGTCCGGCGATACCGACACCATGGCCACGCCCGCTAGACGCCCGTTGCGCAGGATCGGACGCGTGAAAGGGATCGTCCATTTGTCCGACGCTCCGTCGAGGAGGGGCTTGCCGACAAACAGGCGGTCGCCGCCGTCCGCGTGCGCTCTGAAATGATCCAGATCGCGAACGCTGGCGCGTTCGGTGATCCCGGGGCCGGCGTGGATGAACATGCCGCCAGGGTCGGCAACGCCGAACTGCACCCGCAACCCTTCCGGAAAGGACCTCAACAGCGACTGGGCAATCGCGCCGAACCTGTCGACCCGGTATTCCCTGCGCAGTTCGAGCAGCGCAATATCGATGCTGCGAACCAACGCTCCGATTCGGCCTGCGACGGCGCCGGCGAGCTGGCTTGCGCGCCTTTCCGTCTGCTCGATCGCGATGGCGCGCTCCTCGCGCTGCGACGACCACAGCTGCCAAACGAGCAGCACCACGGCCAGCGTCGCCAGTACAGTGACGAGGCCGGATGCGAGCCAGAAACTTCGCGCAGGTCGCTGCATGAGCAACATCGTGTATCAGCTGGAGTATTGGGAACTTACCAGAAAATCGTATTGTTGCGGCTCAGCAGCTTGATCTAGGATTACAGTCAGGCACCTGCTAGGCTGTCTCCACACCCCGATTTCACCGACCAGGGCATTTCAGTGAAGCGCAGAGCCTTCCTCACCGCCGCCGGCGCGCTCGCCGTGTCGGCGTGCGCGACGCCGCCGCTCGGGGCGTTCCTCGCCGCCGAGGTGCCCGCGCCGGCATGGCGCGCGGGAGACCGCTGGACCTACCGC
>Ga0209514_10004467_pt1 | contig 18785 bp, 20 predicted proteins | sample Subgrocontami58m_FD_187452 | JGI IMG/M metagenome (GOLD analysis project Ga0209514, IMG submission 187452) | Subsurface groundwater microbial communities from S. Glens Falls, New York, USA - GMW37 contaminated, 5.8 m (SPAdes) (version 3) | ecosystem: Environmental > Aquatic > Deep subsurface >...
CTGGCCATCGGACCGTGCGCTCGCAAAGAAAATCTTATAAGTCCGACTAAGAAAACAGAAACCACTACTGACGAGACGAGCCCTATAAAGGTAAGCACCGAGCCAGCAATAAAATACACCTTGGGTCGCATTTTTATTTTCTGATCATGAATCTGGTTCATGACGTTATCCCTGATGTTTTTTAATTCTTTTGACATATATGTTTCATTAATTTTCTGGCTCGACTCATTCGGATGGCCACGGTGCCCATAGGAATCATGAGAATATCACTTATTTCCTCATACGATTTTTTGTCCAAATAATACAGGCTTAGTGGCTCAGAATATATAAGCGGCATAGAACTTAAACATTTACCAACATAAGTTGCCGCTTCCTTTTCCTCAAACTCTTTCATAATGTCCTGTTCACTTTCAAAATCAAAACCATCAAGCATCGGAACTTCTTTATGATATTTCTTCACTACATTCATTGCCTCATTGTGCACAATGCGATATACCCAACTTGAGAATTTCTTTTTTGTATTAAATCCGTTGAGATTTATATAGGCCTTTACCAATGAGTCTTGGACAATATGGCTTGCCTCGTCATTATCATGAACCAAATTCTCCGCATATCGCAATAATTTATTTTCATATCTCTCAATTATGACAGCGTAGAGATCACGATCGTTTGAGCGAACTTTTTCTACAATCTCTTCATCAGTTAGTTTTAAAGCTTCGCTCATACTTGTATTCTATTCTATATCCCTCACTTATACACCAAAATCCGATTAGTGTCGGATTTTGATTTTAAATTCACTTAATTATCGGTTCAAATTTATACCCATTCTCATATTCCCCATCATCCCACCAACATTTCTGCCTGAACCGTTTTTCAACCCCAAACCAAGTTCTTGGCGAAGCTTCTGCGCTTCAGCGGTTTTCCCTTGCAGGGCGAGATTGTGTGCTTCTACAAACTTTGAGAAGCTTGCTTCGGTGATAACTTGAGACGCCATTCCTCGATTCTGCATAAGGTTTTTCCAGGCAGTGTAGTCTTTGGTCTCAAACGCTTTGAGCATGGCGGTATGGCGTTCTGCTGAATAATTTGGGCCTTGTACTTTTGGATCACCTCTATAAGCCAGGGCAGGACTAGCAGAAATTGCTGTTGCTCCCAGGACAAGTGCCAGTACTCCTAACCCTAAAGTTGTTTTTTTCATATTGTTTTTATTGAAGGTTAATAAAGAAAGATTGATTTGATATCTTTTCCAGCCTTTCTACCTTTAATACAACAGGAGGGCTAATTTTCTTTCATTGGGGTGGCTACAGGGAATCGAACCCTGATTGCAAGCTCCACAAGCTCGAGTGTTAACCGTTACACCATAGCCACCATTATGTTCACAAGCTAATTATAACTCGGGGCGGACTCCTTTATACCAGACTTGTGGTTCGAGAGTCGAGCCAGGGCGTATAGAATACTTGAGAGACGATTCATGAACTGTAGAGTCTCTGCCCCCAACTTCACCACGCCTTCTGCATTCACCCCCACCACTCTCCTCTCGGCCCGACGAGCAATGGTGCGGGCTACATCGAACGTAGCGCCAAGCTCCGTCCCTCCGGAGATGAAGAAAGTTTTAATCGGGGGCATCTCCTTCTCCGCCGAATCTATCCAACCTTCAACTTCTTTCACCTTCTCTCCTCCAATATGCTTATCTGCGCCCGCGAGTTCTGCCTGAACCATAAACAGATTTTCTTGGAGAGTATGAACTATTTCCTCGAAAGATTTTTCTCCAATTTTGAATCCGACTTCCACGGACTTCACTTTGCACAAACCTAGGAATGAATTTATCTCATCCAAAGAACCAAGAGCCTCGGCAATGTTTGAACTCTTAGAAATCCTTTGATCGCAACCAAAAGTTTTTGTCGTCCCATCATCTCCTTTTTTTGTATACAACATATTGGTGCCCGGGACAGGATTCGAACCTGCATGCCTTTCGGCGCTACCACCTCAAGGTAGTAAGTCTACCAATTTCTCCACCCGGGCATTGCGTTCACTATAACAGAGAAATTAGTAAAATTACAAAGTTGTCGGAGCCCCCGTAGAGAGGGTAAAGACTTTGCTAATTTTACTAATTTCTTGTGCGTAAAATTATGCGTGCAGAGAAAAGTTTATTTTATTCGGCGACCTCCACTTCAACCTCCTTAGCTGTACGAATGTTTCGCATCTGGCGACGGATATCCTTGGCTGCCTTGTCTCGGATGTGATAGAGCTTGGCTCGACGAACTTTCGAACGCTTGATAATTTCTATTTTATCTATAATTGGAGAATAGAGAGGGAAAATCTTCTCAACACCCACACCCGAGGCGATGCGTCGTACAGTGAAAGTGGCGCCCGCCTCACGTCCGTGCTTCCTTGCGAGCACGAGTCCTTCGAAGGCCTGTAGACGAGTCTTGCCCTTCTCTACAATTTTCTGCCACACACGAACAGTATCCCCTGAACGGAGGTCAAGTTTCTGTCGCTCTTCTATGTTGACTGGTGATATAACTCTCTGCATTGACTATAAGTTAGTGCGGACAATCTAACATAATGAAGGGTCTAAGGCAAATCCTTGGGCTTGTAGTCTATAGTATCAAGAGCTTTTAGGAAATCCTCTGGGAACGGTGCCTTCACTGCGTGTGATCCGCCCTTCGTATCCTTGAAAGTAATCTCGCGCGCGTGGAGAGCGAGGCGTTTGAATCCGAGCATCTCTGGTTTGGTAGATGCGTACAATTTATCCCCTACCACTGGTCTCTGAAGTGCAGTGAAGTGCACACGAATCTGGTGCGTGCGTCCGGTCTTCGGTCGAGCTTCAACCAAGGTGGCTCCTTCTCCTCTTTTTAATACTTGGAAATAAGTAGTCGCCTCGCGTTTAAGTCCTGTGGCTCCTCGACCCGCAGAATATTTTCTGAAGTCACTCGGACTCTTACCGATTGGAAGATTCAGTGTGCCGTGATCTTCTTTCAAATTTCCGTACACGAAAACATAATAAATTTTTTGTATCTCTCGATTCTTAAATTGTTCCTTGAGACATTTCAAGCCTTCATTAGTCTTCGCAAGGAGAAGCACGCCGGATGTTTCCTTGTCTAATCGATGAACTACTCCATCCCTATCCGATTCATCGTTCGCGATCTGCAATTCATCGTTCTCGGCATTCACTCCTTTCACCTCTGGGTATTTCGTGATGAGCCATTCTGAGACACTCGTCTCCTTGGTCCGCCCATCTGGATGCACGATTAAACCAGCTGGTTTGTTGATCGCCAGAATGTCTGCATCTTCATAAATAATTTGTTTAGATAAATCCATTTGTATCTTTTAAGAACTCCCTACCAAACACTTCTCTAAAATCACTAGTTGACAACGATAAGGGGAATTCGTCTACTGAAATTTGTGATTCGTGAGCAGTTAATGCTTTGTATTTTAATTTTAATTGATCTTCTGTTAATTCGTAATAGTGTGTAATTTCATCACTGGATAATCCAAATTCAGTTGACCAAAAAGATAACTTCGGTATTGATTTCGAATCAAGTCTATTTTTTGCACCATCTAGCCATTTAGACACCATTTCACGATTTATTGTTATCTCATAAAGAAACGGCACTAAATTTTTATATTTTTTCTTAAAATACCTCCCTACCTTATGAATCACTCTATGATCTGGATTCCCGTACCCACCGTTTTTATCGTAAGAAATTAATATGATTGGTTCCTTAACGTTGTCGTGCAGGGCTTCATATAAATTCTGAGATATATTCTCAACGTTCTGATCTATTAATCTCAAAGCTGATTTTCCAAAATATTTAGGCTCACAAAAATTTAAGTACAGTATTGAAGTTAAACCAAGAATACTACAGGCTTTCAGAGCTTCTTGTTGACGCATAACGGTTTTCTCTTGGTCTAATACAATTGAAGTAGCAGCATATACGACTACGCACCTTCTGTCTAATTGTATTAATTCATTGATTAAACCAGCAGATAAAAAGGACTCGTCATCAGAGTGAGCATGGAAAAATACAATCGTATGGTCTACAGGGAATAATTCACCAATCTTTGAATTAATTTTAATCATTCCTTGTCTATAATTTCCTCAAAAACATCAGTATCCAGTTGAGCAATTTCTTCGGGTGACTTAAAGGAATTTACAAAGTCTATTGCCTCTTTTGATAATTGTTTTCTATCAAGAGTTATTTCTACAGCTTTCTCTGCAAAAGCCTGAAAATCAAATAACGGAACGGGCTTCACGGCCAGAGCAGTTTTATAATTTAGCCTGTAAAACAAAACATCCCAGGTTACCACAGGTAAACCAAAGGAGAGGGCTTCATTAAGTACGGTTGGGAAATTATCGTAATGGGAAGGATACAGAAATACACTGGATTTGGTCAATATATCTTTTTTCATATTTTTATCTGCCCAACCGAAATAAGTAACCTCTATAAAATTTGTTTTCGTAGAGTCCTCTTCTAATAATTTTTCTAGGGCCTTTTTTGTTAGAAGGTCATCTGTTTTTCCTAAAATAGCTACCTTAATTTTTCTCTGCAATATCAATGATATCCTATTTAATATATCCAATAAATATTCAATTCCCTTCCCCGATTCCATTCTGGCCATATATATAAAATCATACGTGAAGGATTCTTGGACAATGATATCGGGATGTGTTTGAACAATTAACGAGAGGGGCAATACGCTAATCTTTAAATTTGGAAAATAAGTTTTTAAATAAAATTCAACAGTTTTATTGTTTGCAATTATTAAAACATCATCAAAGACTGCATAAGCTTCTTTATAGTGTTTTAAAATATAATCTTTTTTGTATCCTTCAGTCTTCGATTGACAATATTCAAGTATATCTGATTCAAAATCACCAGATGGTTCCAATGGAGCCGCAAGGAAAGGCATCGCGTGTACTACGGTGACAAACTTTATTCCATCTTTTAAATCCTTGTTTAACTCTCGCATCAAATCCCACACCTCCATCATGAGAATTACAGCATTCGGATGAATTTCATCGATAACGTCTTTAATTGTGTTTATTGATTCTGACAGATTTACAATTTCCCATCCATTGAACTTCACTGGAAGGTGAATAAAAGAAACATTTCTGTATATATTTTTTGTTTCTTCGTTGTCTAGGTCTTTACCAAGACAAATAATACTTACTTCGTTAATTTTTGATAGATCACGTAATTCAAACGAAAGACGAGCTAGATGGCCAGCATTTGATGATAGGGGCGCAAGGGTGAGAAACACTAACTTCATATTTGTTTTTTACTTTTCTCGTCGAAAACAAAGACATTGCCTACAATTTCTAGTATTTTTCCATTTGAACCTAGTATCAAACCCGCATTCTCAGGTAAAGCTATGATGATGGAGTTTATTCTTTTGGCTGTTTCAAATATTTTTTCATCTAAAGATTCTGTATAGTGACATATGACTGATCTATTTTCTACTAGATTCAAACCATCAGAATGCACATAATTATTATCGTTCTCTTCCTCAGCCGTCTTTATGTTTTTACCTAAAATTATAGCACCGGCACTGCCGCCATAAACTATTCCACCATTTTTAATATATTCAGTTATCTTTTTGCCAATATTATTTTTGTAAACATAATCAAGTAGTTTATATGTATTACCACCACCGATGTACACGGAATCATATCTATCAAAATCGGGAACATTATCACCATCAAGTAACATCGTGAAATCTATGTCTTTTTTGCCACTATGTTGAGATATAATATTGGAAAACCAGTCATAGCAACCTTCAAAACCTAATTTTGTTCTGTTTAGAGCTACAGGAATATATAAAATTTGCGCATTATCTCTCAACAGAGAGAAAAATTTTTCGTCAAGTTTAAAACTTACATCAATGTCTCCTCCCCCAGACAATATGATGCGACCATTTTTCCTCATAGTATTGTATTAATTATTTTATTAATAATTTCAACTACACTTTTTGGTAATGAAATATTAACCTGCTTCAAAAAATCTTTCGTTGACTGATTTATATCGATATCTATCTTTGGGCCACCACTTTCTTCTAATAAAGTTAAAATTAGAACATTACGGTTTCTCTCATTTTCTGACTCTATTACTTGAGTTATATCGGTTTCACTGATGCTCGGCTTAAGGCCCCATTTTCCCCAATATTTATAAGAAATATGAATTAGTTTGGCAAGATCAATATCTATCCCCTGTCCTCTGCGCACAAATCTCTTTGACAACTGCCTAAATCTGTAACCATGGTCATGGGAAGATGGCCTGACACCTTCTCCGGCTATCAAGACCATGCTTCTTAGGCAGTCAATAATAGCAGTAATTTTGTTGCTATCCACAGTTTCAGTATAAAATTCATCAAAATCTGAAAAGAAATTGTTGCTATTATCAATCCCCCAATTAAATCTTTCAACACCAAAACCAATATCTGCGATTGAAATTTTATTATTTTCTGTAACAGGATAATCCTGTAAATACACGCACTCTCCCAATTCAATGCCATTAAAATATATAGTCAAAACTGTTTTGGTAAACTTTCTATCACCCCATCTGTCCGGGACATCTTCAATCTGAAACCTCAGTTCTTTTTTACTAACTCCTGATTCGGTAATTAATTTTATTAGATTATTACAAAGAACAATAAACTCATCTGGATTTGTATCAACAGATTCAACAGCACAATTAACAAAAGAAGTTGATGTGCCATCTCTTACCTTATCCATAAATTGGCTCCTTATAACAGGTTGAGTGACACCAAATAATTCTTTTTCTAATTTTCCATTTTCCCTAATGATAGTCTCAATGCGCTGTACACCAGCTGTAGTAAAGAAGGTGGTATCACCCTTTGGACGACATACTCTATCTGGTTCTACAATCTCAGCGTCTTCAAAATATTTAAAAAACATATCTGGGCTTTCTAGTCTCAACCTTTCTTCATTTCTATCAATATCATCGTCGTGTGCCTCTCCAGTATCCAATCTAAAAAAGCCAACCGATCTATCATCAATAACCAATTTTAGTTTATCTTTAATAAATTCCTGACTACATACTATGTTCTCTCTTTTTGACTCGAAACTTTCCATAGATATTTTAATAAATTCTTATCTCTCCCCTTAAAATAGATCTTGTAATCTCGGGGAAGTGTATAATCTCATCTTTAATAATTTGGTGTAATTCATTCTCCGCACCTAAACCTTTTTGAGTATACACAGCAATAATCCACGGATCTAATAAGTCTCTGCCACTTTGACTTATTAGATAAACCTCATTTTCTATTCCTAATTTTTCATATATTTTGTTCGCCAACTTGAAAGCTGCAACATAATAGATTTTCCCAATATGATAAACTGGATTTTTTCCACAAGACCCCTCCATGCTCATAGGTTTCGTGAGAGAAATAAGCTTATTTACTCTATTTCCTCGGCCAGCTAATCCCTCATCACCACTTTCAATCGAAGAACCTATAGCAGTTAAATATAATTCAGCCAAATCGTAGTTGTCCCTAGTATTTATAAAAATTTCGGAGTCCTCAACATTAATTTTGTTATTTGAAAGTATGTTTTCAATATGTTTTCTTGCTTTAGACAAATTTTCTATATAATTATCTAAATTAACGACATGTTTTGCAACTTGTGGTATGCAAATTGTGAAATAATATTTATTGTTATTTCTTACGCCCATAATTTTAATATCGCTTCCAATCCACAGGTTTTCTTTTCTATATTCATCAGAATTCAACGAATCCTCTATCTCCAGTCCTACAATTTCAAGAGTAGATGAGGGTGCATAACCTACTCCCACAGAGGTATCATTAGATCTGAGTTTATTAAGTTCTGGAAGATCTGCCAAACTCTCCGGTTCAAACCACCTCTGTCGAGCGCTTTTTTTAGCTTCTTTTTCATATGTTTTACCAGGGCTACTTTGCAAACTGAGATTGAGATGAAACTCTAAATCTTCATCAGGATCAATTAGTGGTAAATGTTTTTTAAAAAATTCCTTTGTCCAATTAATTAATAGTTTTTTGGCTGGAATTCTTTCGTTAGCAAATTTCGTTGACATCCTTCCATTAATTAAAACTCTTATCGGATCCATTAAATATCCCTCACCAAAAGCGACATACGAAGCACCGCCCAATAGTCCAACCTTATCAAAATTGTGATGTAGCACCGCACCAAACTTTTCTAGTGAATAGTTAGAAAAACTTATTGACAAGTATTCAGCCAAACCATCTGCAAGTGTGTCTGGGTGACCGGAGCCCTTACGTTCAATAATTTCTATTTCTTTATTTCCAGCGAAATCTTTTGAACCAAAGAAGATATTCATAAGTAGAGTATATCGCATGTAATATGCATAAACTAGGTCTAGTATCTGGGCCTTGAAATAGACTGTTTTTTGTAATAAAGTGAAGACCTGCGGGGTTAGCTCAGTTGGTAGAGCGCGTCATTTACACTGACGATGCCGGGGGTTCGAGCCCTCCACCCCGCACACTCCAACAAATTCAGTGCAAACTAAGTTTTCAACACGGCTTTCTTAGTATTTGATATTTATTATCTATCCTTTGCTATAATATACCTATAAGATCTTTAGATATAAAAATAAACCACAATGCCACCAAATAATTTCAATGTGAATTCAAACCCTATGAATACTGTACCGACACCGCCTCCGGTTGTTCCAACTCCACCACTAACCCCTCCAGTGATCCCCACACCAACACCAAAGCCTCCCGTGAATAATGGAGGAGCTCATCCTAAAATGAAGCTTCCTCTCGGGCTGCTACTTTTGATCATTATCATCGCACTCGCCTACCTCGGATATTCTAAATATCCAAATCTTTTCAAGAAAACAAATCTTCCTGCTGAAAAGGTTATGATTGAGAAAATAGATTTCTCTAAGGTAGAAAACATTGGGAAGTTGCCGGACGGATTCCCCACAAACATTCCTGTTGAGAAGAGCAACCTCATCGAAAGCACAAAGATTACATACTCTGAACAAAAATCTGTTCTCTACAGTGTATCCTTCAACTCTGCTCGTCAATCAGAAGAACTCTACGCTCAATACAAAGACTTTCTCTCTGCGAAAAACGGCTTCGTTATAGACAATCAAGTTAAAACGGTAGAAAGAATGGCCTTTCAAGCAACCAAAACCGGTACCAAGGACAATCTCTCGGTCACCATCACTCCTCAATCATCCGGCACAATCCTTGTTCAAATCAGCTACGTTTCTAAGCTTTAGTTTGGCCTCTACTAAAATCTCCGTTGACAAAAGAGATGTCAAGCGTAGTATTGTTCATAGGCGGGATTCGTTACGAACCCTAACGTACATCCACACTCCAAGTGCTTAAGAGGGGTGAGAAAAGTGAGCAAATGGTCAAACGAAGACACCTCTAGTCATAGCGGTGATTCGACCAGCCAGGCTGCGTCTGCTGGACACCAGGCACGAGATGATGCCACGGATGAAGGCTTGTTCGAACGAGGGAACTCGGAAAAGAACAGCCAGCCGTTCAGCCGCGATGACGAGTCAGGAGGTCGTGCGACGGGCTTCTGGGACTCTATCTTCGGATCCAAGAAGTAACTCGCTCTCTTCCCGGAGAAGATGCTCAACCGTCTTCTCCGATTTTTATTATATTGAATATATGAGAAATATCTCTAACATAAAATACATTGACGCATCTTATTTCTATCAGAAAAATTTGCCCACAAAACTGCCAACATACGAGGCCTATGGATACGTCAAAAAAAAATATAAAGATAAAGATATAGTCATTGAATTCATAAAGAAAATATCTGACAATCATGGACCTAAACAGATAATTAAAGGATTAATAATCCCCGCAAACGCTCTGGTTTCAGCAAGCAAAAATTTTAAAATTCAAGAATTACGCACTATTAAAAAAGGCTCCAATGTATCAGTAACATGGCGTGATGTGGTGTATGTAGCAAACAAGCCAAGAATAGCGTGCTCTATAATATATTCTGAAGGCATCTTAGAAAAAATAGCCGGTTCTTATATAGTATTAAAAAAACCAGAAACAATTAAAATATATCCATTACCGATTAAAAATCATCCTCTTAAAAAACCTAAATACTATATGATACCCAAATCTTTTATAACAGAAGTAAGAGTTATAGAATAAACATGAAAATAAAATCTCTGCCGAAGTTTTTTCCTAAAAATAAAAAAAACAACATCATTGTGGAACTGACAATTTTAGATGATAAGAAAAATAAATATAAATGCACAGGGGTATTAATGAAAGAGAATAATTCTGTGCTTCGTATTGGGTTTAACGCCAGAAATAATACAGTCATAGATTATCTAGACGTGAAAATTAAACAAATTCTTGATATAAAGATGATTAAATCAAAAGAAATAAAAAATTTAAGATAAGAAAGTTAAAAAATCCACTAACCCCCTTATTCATAGGCCCATTTCACCGATTCGGTTATCCACAACTGGGATATAATTTCCTGCTTGACTTTTTGATATATACTGTGGTATAATAGGTACAGACAGGTTGCACAGAGAGTGTAGCCAAATGCTGTTTGTCATTTCTTCTTATTTGTTTCTACTTCAACTTTGCCCACGGGCAAGGAGGCATTATGTCGCGCAATTGGCAACGCTTTATCGTGTTGGCGATTGCTACGGCAATCGCTTTCCTTACCGCGTGCGGTGCGGAAGTTCCGCCTGTTGGTCCGCCGGTGCACTGCCCGGATGGTTCGGTGGCTCCGGGAAACGACGTGAGTCGCTGCCCGGTCACCCCTCCGACCGAGACGGTCTCGGTGTCGGTCAATGCTTCGACGAGCTTCGTCGGGGTGAGTTATCCGACAGCACGAGTGACTATCTCTGCGAGCGGTCAGTCGACCGCGGGCAAGACGGTCACCGTGTCGGTCACGGTGGACGGTTCTCCTTCAGCGGTTGGGAGCATCACGCTCCCCGAGGGCAACCACAACATCTGTGCTGTGGGCACGAGTTCGTCTGGAGTGAAGAGCAATGAATCGTGCCAGTCCTTGGTCATTTCTTGGCCAAAGATTGTCGGGCGATTCGTGGCTGCCACCCCGACGAGCGAGTACGTTCCATCTGGTCTGTGGGCTGTAGCGGAGGAGACGGATTCTGTCCGAGTCAATTCGGACGGGACGTTCTCTCTCCCCACGCTCGCGGCGCTCAAGGACACGGCCAAGGTCGTCGTCCGCGGGTCAAGCGAGGTCTTCCCGACCTTGGCTCGGGTGGAAAAGAAGTACTTCGGGAATTACGTCCAGGTGAGCAGTGTGCGAAACTGGACGATTACTACTGGTACGTACGCCGGGCAGACCGTGGTGCTGTCAATGGAGAAAGCTTACAAAGAGACTCCACCGCAACCACACGGCTTCTTCCCACGTTGGAAACTGAATCAGCTCGGGGGAACGGATAGCACCACTTACGCTTATCTGGTTGGAAGCTACACTTCATATCCAGTGAAGGTGGCCACCTACAAGATGCGTTCAAACTCCCTGTTTTCGACGGAAGATGAAGCGAAGCTCTGGGCAAGGGTGGCCGAGATGAATCAGACGATGGGGTTCAACCTCTACGTTCAGTCTGATACCACTTCGGTGAATGCCACTGGCGGAATCAGGGTGACGTTCGGCAACGGTGGTGCTGGTGGTATGGTTGACAACGAGACCAAAGGAGATTACATCTCTGGTATGGTCAACATTAGTCAGGCAAACGATGGCACTTTCCTGATACTGACTTTACAGTATGGGGGTGCGACCAAGCATGAAGGACTTCACGCTTCTGGTCCAATCCACCATACGTGTCAGTGGTCATCGCTGATGGAACAGAACTGTCTCCGAAACCTGCCCAATGATCTCCAGCCGGAGGATGTTGCCTACTGGCACCTGATGAGGCTGGTGCGAGGGCTGGAGCGCAAGTACAACACGCGCTTCTCGCTTGCCCAGATGCATCAGGGTGAGCGGGTGCTCCTCCTCGGTCTCACCGAAGACAAGGTCAGCGTCTTCGGAGTGAACGGGTTCAGTCGGTAGAAGTCCATCGACTTCGCTCGGGATAAAGAAGCAATGATACAAACAACACGGGCCGTACGCATTCCAGCGTGCGGTCTTTTTCTTTTGTTTTTTTAGTTTTTCTCCGCCAATTTCTTGTATTCTTCCAATGTTGAAAGCCCAATCTCTTCTCTGCGAATATTAATATTCTCTGGTTTTTCTATGGGAAGAAATTCTATTGATCCGTTAGGCAATCTTTTGAATTGCGTGCCATATAATTGTTGTTTGCCTTCATAAAGACGTAGCTTATCCACAAAATATGCTTTATGTTCCGAATCAACAGCTCCATCTTCAGCATTATTAAATATTTTCTCAATTTCAATTAAGAATTCTGGATTTGCATGCAGACTAAGAATGAATGCTGCTTTATACACTTCATAAGGTTCTTTATTTTTGAAAGGAAAACCATTCTTATTAAGATGCAATTTAAAATTTTCTGTAATTTGTAAACTTCTTTTTAAAAATTCATCTCTGTTTATTTCATTCAAACCAAAGAGCTTAATATTTTTTTGATCCTCATCAAGTAACTCTAGTAGATAAGATTGATTAGTAGCCAGATCCTTCATAAATAAAACAATTTAAAATAAAAAGCCCCACATGCTGAATAATGCATGGGGGCCTACAACAATTTGAGCAATTTTTGTGCTCTCTCTTCGGCAGATGCCACATACGTTTTGTAATCAGGAATTCTTTTGAGGACTCCTTCAGACAATACGTAGACAGTATCTAACGAGGCTCTTTCGGTAAAGTACCTGTCGTGAGATACCAGGACGACTGTACCTTTGTATTCCTTGAGAGTCTCTTCTAGAGCGTCAAGCGCTTCGATGTCCAGATGATTGGTTGGTTCGTCAAGGACAAGGGTGTTGACCGACATGGCAGCAAACAGGGCCAACAACAAACGTGCCCGACCACCAGGACTGAGCGTATCAATCTGGCGTCTCACTTGAACACGGTCAAAGCCGAACTTTACAAGCTGATTAAATGAATGTTCCTCATCAAGGTTCGACTTGGACATCACAAATTCAATCAAGCTTGTATCTCTCGGCAATGATTCATGCTCCTGCATCAAATTGCCGATGTGTAGTCCAGAACCAACCGAGATTGTACCCCGGAGAGGAGCTATCTCACCCGCAAGAGTTTTGAGAAGAGTGGATTTGCCCGTTCCATTCAAACCGAGTATTCCAACTCTCTCACCATAGCGAACACTTAATGAAAGAGGTCCTATTTTGAAACCTCTCGGATAGCCGGCAACCAAATCTATTAGATTTATGTTGAGGCCACCATGTAGTTTCTCGGCATCAAGCCGAATCTCAAAAGGATCTCTTTCTTGAGGACGTTCGAGCTTGTCCATATGCTCAATACGCTTCTCAATAGTCTTCGCCACCCTGGCAGATCGTCCGGCCTGGTCTCTCTTGAAACCTCGAAGCATTTTGTCGTTATCGCTTCCTTTCCACTTAGCTCCTTTGGCTGCGACGGCCTTCTGTTCTCGAGCCCTGTCTGTGAGGCGGTCTATTTCTTCTTGCTGAAGAAGATACTCTTGCTTGGACTTTTCAAGCTTTTTCTTCGCACGTTCGACGTACCCACTGTACGTGCCTGCTGTGGAAGTCAGTGTGTGCGAATGCCAGTCCAATTCAAATATCCTCCTCACAACCTTATCCAGAAAACGACGGTCATGAGAGACGATAATACTTGCGACGGCCGACGTCTTCAGAAAATCCTCGAGCCAAATCAAAGCTGGCAGATCCAGGTTGTTGGTTGGTTCATCTAGCAGAAGAAGATCGACATGAGAAAGCAGTATACCTGCAAGCGCAACTTTCGATTTCTGTCCACTGCTAAGATGAGAAAGGCTTCTGTCGAGCATCGTTTGGTCAAGGTCAAAGCCGGACAGTATGATTTGCATCCGGTTGGAGAAACTATATCCGTGAATTCGGTTATATTCCTCCTGAAGCTCGCCGTACCTCTCGATGTTCGTCGACTTGTCGAGTTGGCCAGACAAATCCCCCAATTCTTGTTCGAGCTTATCAATGCCCGAAATTCTTCGAAGATATTTGCTGACCGTCTCGTCTCCAACCAAGCTGGTGTCTTGGGGAAGATATCCAATCTTCATGCCCTTAGTGATTTCTATAAATCCACCATCTGATTCTTCCAGCCCGGCCACAATTCGCAGAAGGGTTGTTTTACCCGTGCCGTTGTGTCCTACAAGTGCTGCCTTCTGGCCTCGTCCAAGAGAGAACGAGACGCCAGAAAGTACGGCCAGTGTGCCGTAGCTCTTCTGAACGTTTTTGACTCGTAGCATGCTCATTCTCCTTGGGTTAGTCCTGAATTATACAACTATTAATGTACATCATCTGTTGCAAAGATACTACGAAATCGCATATGAGGATTTGCTGTTGAGCGAGCTTCGGGGTGTCGCCGATCCTAACGCACTCTCTGAGTTCTCATCTTTCCTCTCTGCTTCTCACAGAAGCCTTGAGGAGTGCGACGGGCATATCAATGCCCTGAGAGAAGAACTTGACCGGTGCAACTACACCGATCTGCCGACCATTCACTCCATCAACCTCCAATCCCTCGGAGACGAAATGGTGAGGGTTGGCTTGCTGGAAGAAGATGCATGGAATGACGTGACCAGCCTGATGAAGGCGGGCACGTTCTACTCTCTGCTTGGCCTCTTCAGCACGAGTGTGTTGAGTCTCATTCAACTCACCATCGATCTTCAGAGCCGGGTGGTTGAGAACAAGGAAAGCGCTGCAAGAGGAGAGCTCAACTTGGTTCTCGAACAAAACCGACCGGGAAATTTCAAGGTCGAGTTTGCCAGGCTTTATACCGCCTGGGGCAAGTTTCACCGTATCTTTCTGGCCTCCAGCATGCTTTCGACAGAGCTGTGGTACGCCTACACTCTCCGTGGCTCACTGCTGGATTCTGGTGAGCAGGTACAGGTCGCCTGAAGAAAACCTCTCGCCCATAACACTGGGCGGATTTTTTATTATAAATTTATGCAACTTGTGTATAAAATATATGGCAAACAGAGAGAAAGACGATATACTTGTATTAGTACATATATAAGTTATTTAAAAAAACTAATGAAAAAACAAATTTTATTTAAAAGTTTTATTCTCTTGTTTGTAGTCGTCACTGTTTTCGGTATCCGAGCCACTCCAGCGATGGGAGCAGCTTGTAGTCTTTCATCTGTTAGCATCTCCCCAACTTCTGGAAACGCCGGTGATACTGTGACAGTTTCTGGATATGTCCAAGCTTGTGATAATCTCCGAATTAATAACACTTCCTACGGGACAACTATTGGTTCATTCTCAAAACCGCAAACACTATATAACGTTCCACAAAACTTCACCGTTAGTGCTTATAGCTACACTGACTGTAGCCCGTCAACATTGGGTTCTACCGTTGATGACAACGGTGATCCAATCCTTCTTTGCGGAATCGCAACCGTTTCTGTAACGGCTGCCCCACTTCAACCCGCCACAGTGACTGTTAGCAATTCTTGTGCTGGTAGCACATGGTCTTCATCCACAGGAAATACAGGAGGGTCAGGTTCTTCATCCTTTACAGTAAATCCTCCTTCAGGAGGACAAACCGTGTCAATAACTCGAGGTTCTCTTCCTTCTGGATATGTATGGAATCTTATTTCTCCATCATCTAGCCAAACAGCTTTTCCTGGTGGTTCTATAGGATTTAGCTTGTCATGCCGTACAATACAAATATGCCCTGCTCTTTCGGCCTCACCAAATCCATATCAATGCGGAGGTAATACTACTTTGACGTGGAATGACCCTTGTGGAGAAGCTACATCCTGTTCTGCTGGTTGGACATCATCTACGGCGGTAAGCGGTAGCCAGGTAGTCACCCCATCCGCAGATCCACAGACATACAGCATCACTTGCTATGGCCCAAATAGTTCTTCGGGCTTCGCTTCTGTTAGCGTGCCAATGGCTGCTAATTCTTGTACTGGAGCAAGTGTTAATGTTTATGCAAATCCTACATCGGTAAGTTCTGGAGGAAATTCTACTATTTCGTGGGAGGGAACAAACGTTTCTTCGTGTAGCCCAGATTGGAATTGGACAAGTTCTACAGGGGCATCGGGCTCACAGCTCGTTACCAACATACTTTCTACCACAAGTTTTCCAATGAGCTGTATATCATCTGTCGGAGGTACGAATCCATCAGGATCAGCCACTGTCACAGTAGTACCACCAAACACACCTCCAGTAATAAGCATCAGCGCAAGCCCAACTTCAGGAACAGCCGGAGTAGTTAATCCTCTCATCACATGGAGTGCATCTGGTAGTCCAACATCTTGTACTGCATCTGGAGATTGGTCAGGGGCAAAAGCTTCGAGCGGTTCTGCCTATCAAGGTGTGCTTTCAAGCGTGAAGACATATACATACACGTTGAGTTGTACAAATGCTTATGGCACAGGCACAGGTAGTGCTACGGTTGTAGTTTCTGCACCACGAGTAGATGGAGTATGTTCGTCTGCTCACTGGAATTGTTCAGCGGGAACATCTTCGAATAATGCGGGCACCGGACCTTGGACCTGGAGCTGTGTTGGATCTGGTGGCGGTTCTACTGCATCGTGTTCAGAGTCAGTGGGAGGATTTACTTATTCTCTCTCAAATGGGGGTACCGTGAATGTAACTCGAGGTAGCACTGTAACTAGCACCGTCACTCGTTCAGCTGGTACTGGAACCCAAGCTCCAGTTACTTTAAGTTTCTCTGTCTTGCCTCCTGATCTCGCAGTTCAAGGCTTTACTTATCAATCGTGTACACCAACTTGTGCATCTGTTTTCACCTTCAGTGCTGATAACACAGCCACTCTCGGTGCACACACAGTGACAGTCGTAGGTTCACCTGAATCATTAAACGGACCAACTTCGTTCACGGTGAACGTATTAGCTGAAACTTCCCCCGTAGTCTCCTGTTCTCCTTCATCCTCTTCGGCTATGGTCGGACAACCGGTCACTTGGAGTGCGAATGTTTCTGGAGGAACTCCTCCTTATACTTATGTATGGAGTGGCACAAGCATACCAACATCACCAGCCCCGACTCATTCCACCTCCAATACTACTGACACTTATACCAACACATACACCACAACCGGGCTCAAACATGCGACGGTTAGAGTAACAGACTCTGCAAGCAACTTCGGAGATTGTACGAACGGCGGATATCCAGGCAGTGATGTTCAAATAAACTTCAACCCAACATTCCAGGAATTCTAATATAATACTGGTACCTGCCTCTCGGCAGGCATAGAGCATGTGGCGGAATTGGTATACGCGTACGCTTCAGAAGCGTATGTCTTCGGACTTGAGGGTTCAAATCCCTCCTTGCTCACATTTATTTTCACTTGCTCTATTGTGATTTATGTTCTAATTTGGAGTGACGCCTGCCTGACGGCAGTCAGGTCCTCGTAGTTCAATGGATAGAACAGAGCTCTTCTAAGGCTTTGATGCAGGTTCGATTCCTGCCGAGGACACAAAATAAGCGAAGCGTTTTTGTGTCTGAGAGGAGACGTGGGATGTCTCCGTGCAGGAATCGAAGCCTGTTTGAGTATTTTTCTGAGCCCATTTAAGCGAAAGAAAAATCCAAACAGGGCACTGACCCTGTAAGGGTCGGGTCTGCCGAGGACACATTATATCGACGGGTCTGGGAGAGAAATTTTATTGGATTTTATTTTCTCAAACTTTTTGGCCTGATCATCATAATAAGAAATAATTTTCTTTAGAAGGATTGTGTCAATCGAACTATTTTCTACGATTCCGTTCTGTGGAGTTGTAGAATTCCCAACATTATTGATCTGTTTGAAAACAAGGAAACTAAAGAAGAGGGAGAAAAGAACCACAACGATAAAGCCCGTTAGAATAATCTTCCAATCTCTATGGGCACTCTGTCCCCAACCGAGGAAGCTTCCTCCTCTCATCAAACTAACCTTTTTAAAATTTAAATTAATTTTGGTCATAAATTTTAATTATCGAAGAAGGGCAAGACGATGATTATATTCGTGTGCCAGCTTTTGGATTCAGCATTATAAGCCATCGTCGTCTCATCAAGCACAACTTTGTAGGGCAAATTTTCGATTGCTTGGATAAAGTTCATTGAACGTGCCCACGAACCGTCTGTCTCGAGCGCGATGCGCACCGTGGTTTCATCTGTGTTAACCGAGAGAGTCTTGGTTAGAAGACCCATTTGCCCGCCCAAACCCTCAACCATTTCGATGAATGAAACTACTTTCTTTTGAGAAACAATCAGATTGTCCAGTCTGGAGAGATCTACACCCGAGCTGTTTTTTATTGAGCGGACAGATTGAGCAATGTTATCCATCTGGCCCAGAGATTCTGCCTTATTTTCGAGACTCACCACTTCCTCACTCTGCGCTCGTATTTTGTACAGGCCGAAAACCAGAACAACGATGAGCGCTAGGGCGAGGAGACTGAGAGAAATTAAAATAGTTTTGGTGGGGGTTCTCATATCATTGTTTAATAGGCGTCATATTAATTTCGAAATTAATATCTTTGTCCTTAGCAAAGGTTGAGGCAGGAATATTCACTTTAGAAAACTGCTTTGAGAGATTAAGTTTATCTTCGAAACTCAAAAGGACTTGCCTGTCCCGAGCAACCCCCGCGACGAAGAGCGTCGGCACCTTCCCTACCTTTCTGTATGAGAGACCAGTGATGCGCACCCCGTTCACTTTGTTGTCCAAAACCTTCACAAAAAGTTC
>Ga0209514_10004484_pt1 | contig 18727 bp, 27 predicted proteins | sample Subgrocontami58m_FD_187452 | JGI IMG/M metagenome (GOLD analysis project Ga0209514, IMG submission 187452) | Subsurface groundwater microbial communities from S. Glens Falls, New York, USA - GMW37 contaminated, 5.8 m (SPAdes) (version 3) | ecosystem: Environmental > Aquatic > Deep subsurface >...
GTGGGGGAAATGATCATCAGTGGGGAAAATGCGGACATCAAGATCGGTAATACGGTGCCGCTCAAAAATATGCCGCTCGGTTCATTGATCCATAACCTGGAAATTAAAGTGGGGCGGGGCGGTCAGCTGATCAGAAGCGCCGGTACCATGGGTCAGCTCATGGCTAAGGAAGGCAGCTACGCACAAGTGAGACTGCCCTCCGGGGCAGTGCGAAAAATCTTCATGGAATGTAAGGCAACGCTCGGGCAGGTTGGCAATCTGGACCATGAGAATGTGAGTCTGGGTAAAGCAGGGCGATCGCGATGGCTGGGGATACGTCCGTCGGTACGGGGCGTGGCTATGAATCCGGTCGATCATCCCATGGGGGGCGGTGAGGGGAAATCATCGGGAGGAAGGCATCCCTGTACACCTTGGGGAGTACCGACAAAAGGCCACAAGACGAGGAAGAACAAGAGTACGGATAAATATATTGTCAAAGGAAGAGGTTAAAAGGTGGCGCGTTCGATTAAGAAGGGTGCATATGTTGAAGGCAGGCTCCTGGGAAGGGTAAGGACGGCGGAGACAACGGGCAGTAAAGGCGTGCTCAAGACCTGGTCCCGTCGTTCCACGATAACGCCAGAATTGATAGGACATACCTTTGCGGTGCACAACGGCAAAAAGTTTATTCCCGTGTTTGTTAGCGAAAACATGGTGGGGCATAAATTAGGTGAGTTCTCGCCGACGAGGACGTTTTACAGTCATGCCGGGGACCGGAAGACAAAGGTCCGCAAGTAACTTTACCGCGAGAGCGGCAATAAAGGTGCCGGGCGCGGAAACAGCGCCAGAACCTTTGCTGTTAAAGGCGGCAGTGCATAATCGTTGTTTGGAGAAGATATGGAAGCCAGGGCAACCGCTAAATATATTCGGATTTCTCCCCAGAAAGTCAGGCTGGTGGTGGATTTGATTCGGGGTAAAAAAATTGACGAGGCTCAAAAAATCCTCATGTTTACGAGAAAGTATGCGGCCTCTCAGGTGCGTAAAGTCTTGAGTTCCGCTGTGGCCAACGCCAGGCAGAATGCCAATATGGATGAAAACGTTCTCTTTGTGAAAGAGATATTCGTCGATCAGGGGCCATCTCTCAAAAGGTGGCGGGCAAGGGCGCAGGGCCGGGCGGCTGCCATAAAAAAAAGAATGAGCCATATAACGGTAATATTGCAGGAAACGTGAATCGTGCAGCGAGAAAACGCAGAATATAATTTCCAACTTGGTAATGAGCGGGAGGTAGAGGATTGGGGCAGAAGGTAAATCCGATCGGGTTTCGGCTGGGCGGAATAAAGACATGGCGGTCGCTGTGGTTTGCGGAAAAGGGTTACAGCGCCATGCTTCACGAGGATGTCAAGATCAGAAAGTATCTCAAGAAGAAGCTTTATCATGCCGGTATTTCCCGGATTGAAATTGAGAGGGCCGCGAATAAATCCAAGATCAACATTTATGCCACGCGGCCTGGCATCATCATCGGGAAAAAGGGTGCGGATATTGAGAAGCTGAAGAAGGACGTGGAGCGAGTCAGTTCCGGAGAGGCAATAATCAACATCCTGGAGGTTCGCAAGCCGGAAGTGGATGCCCAGCTTGTGGCGGAGAACATCGCGCAGCAGCTGGAAAGACGGGTGGCCTTCAGGAGGGCGATGAAAAAGAGCGTTACTTCAGCGATCAAATTTGGCGCCAAAGGCATCAGGGTAGCTTGTTCGGGTAGACTGGGCGGCGCTGAAATGTCACGTTCCGAGTGGTATCGGGAAGGGCGGGTACCCCTGCATACCCTGAGAGCGGATATCGATTACGGGTTTACGGAGGCTCATACGGCCTACGGGCTGATTGGGGTAAAGGTCCTGATGTTCCATGGCGAGGTACTGCCGGGAAAGAAAGATACAATTTAGCAAGTTAGAAATTATCCCGTTCATCGGGGTTAGTGTCGGAGTGAGTGTGCGGTATCGTACAGAGAGTTGAAAGCCGACGGTTGTTTTTTTGCGAAGGGATTGAGTTATCATGTTAATGCCGAAGAGAGTTAAATACAGGAAGCTGCAAAAAGGTCGCATGGGTGGTAAGGCCGGCCGCGGTGCCGACGTGGCTTTCGGTGAATTCGGTTTGCAGGCCGCGGAATGCGGATGGATCACGGCAAGACAGATCGAAGCTGCCCGTATTGCGATGACGCGCTATGTAAAAAGGGGCGGTAAAATCTGGATAAGGGTATTTCCGCATAAGTCCGTTACTAAGAAACCGGCGGAAACAAGAATGGGAAAAGGTAAAGGGGCGCCTGAAGAATGGGTCGCGGTGGTAAAGCCGGGCATCGTATTGTACGAAATGGACGGAGTTACTCCGGATGTGGCGCGTGAGGCCTTTCGGCTGGCAGCTCATAAACTTCCCATCGCGACGAAGTTTCTGGCCAGGGAGGCACTATAATGGAGATCAAGGAAATTCGCGATCTGGGCAGTGAAGAGTTGCAGAGGAAAAATAGGGAATTGGGCGAAGAACTTTTCCGCCTCCGTCTCCGACATACCTCGGGACAGCTCGAAGCAACTTCGGCACTTGGACGTACGAAAAGGGATATCGCGCGGATCAAGACTATACTGAGGGAGAGGGAGGCTCGTTAGGATGTCTGATCGGGGCAATAAAAGGACGATTCAGGGTGTTGTTGTAGGCGACAAGATGGAAAAGACTGTCGTCGTGCGGACGGAAAGACTGGTCAAACACGAAATATTTCATAAATATATAAGAAGACATGTGAAGTATAAGGCCCATGACGAGAGGAACGAGTGCCGGGTGGGCGATAAAGTAGTGATTGTTGAATCGAGACCCGTAAGCAAGGAAAAGCGCTGGCGGGTACAGGAGATACTTGAGAAGGCGAGATAGATCACAACATGATCTGTGCCCAATGGGCGCGCTTCGCCGAAGGCGACGGTCATTTCTTCACTTTGATATAGAATGGGTTATTTGTTGTAGCGGGGTATTATTATGATTCAAATGCAGACCATTTTAAATGTCGCCGACAATTCCGGTGCCAAGAAGGTTATGTGCATAAAAGTGCTGGGCGGGTCGAAAAGACGATATGCCAGCGTTGGTGATGTGATTGTCGTGGCGGTAAAGGAATCCCTTCCTAATTCCAAGGTTAAGAAGGGAGACGTCATGAAGGCCGTAATTGTCCGTACGGTGAAAGAGGTCAGAAGGCAGGATGGGTCCTTTCTGAAATTCGATGATAACTCCGCAGTGTTGATTACAAACCAGTTGGAGCCCGTGGGGACAAGAATTTTCGGTCCGGTAGCCCGTGAGTTACGGGCGAAGCAGTTCATGAAAATCATCTCCTTGGCGCCCGAGGTTTTATAAATGGTCGCGGTGGTAATTCCGCGGTTAGATATTGTTTTAACGAAGTGTAAACGGTTTTTTTCCGGGGATGGACGATGCAGGGAATGCAATTGAAAAAGGGAGACACGGTAAAGGTTATTGCCGGTAAGGAAAAAGGAAAAACTGGCAAGATACTGAGGGTTGTCGCCGATAAAGATAAAGTAGTGGTCGAGAAGTTGAACTTTGTGAAGAGGCATCAGAAGCCGGATGCCAAGGGCAAGGGCGGGATCGTGGAGAAGGAAGCGCCGATTCACATTTCCAATGTGATGCTGCTTTGCAGCAAATGCAATGCCGCTGTCCGGGTGGGACATAAGACTCTGGAGGATGGGAAAAAAGTGCGTATCTGCGGTAAATGTGATGAAATACTGAATGCTTAAGGTCGAACTAAAATGGCAAGATTAAAGGACTATTACATAAAAGAAGTTGTCCCGGCTTTAATCAAGGAAATGGGCTATAAGAATCGCATGCAGGTCCCCAAGATGGAGAAGATTGTCGTTAACATGGGGGTTGGCGAAGCGATCCAGAATGCGAAAATTCTGGACAAGGCCACGGAGGAGTTGGCCCTGATAACGGGGCAAAAGCCTGTGATTACGAAAGCAAAGCGATCTATTGCGACATTTAAGCTGCGCCAGGGCATGTCCATCGGATGTTGTGTAACCTTGCGTAAAGAGACAATGTACGAGTTTTTCGACCGCCTGGTAAATGCTGCAATTCCCCAGATCAGGGATTTTCGCGGCATTTCGGCGAGTTCGTTCGACGGCCGGGGGAATTTTGCCATGGGACTGCAGGAGCAGATAATATTCCCGGAAATAGAATACGATAAGGTCGAAAAGGTGCGAGGGATGAATATAGTAATCGTTACCTCGGCCAAGACGGATGAAGAGGGAAGAAAGCTCCTGAAATATATGGGGGTTCCCTTTAAGAGTTAAAGGTCAAGAGCGGCCGGTGACTGCCTGGATGTGACCGTGGAGGAATTAGTGTGGCAAAGAAATCCTTGATTGCGAAAGCTAAAACAAAAATGAAGTTTGCCGTGAGGCAGTATAATCGGTGTCCCCTTTGCGGGAGGCCGCGGGCCTATTACAGAAAATTTGATATGTGCAGGATATGCTTGAGAAATCTCTCGCTGAGGGGAGAAGTACCGGGCGTTATCAAGTCTAGTTGGTAGCAAAAAGGAGCGAAGTATGGGAGTAAATGATCCGATTGCCGACATGTTGACAAGGATCAGAAATGCCAGTCGGGTGCATTTTAAATTCGTGGATGTAATCTTGTCCCGCACTAATCAGAATATCTGTAAGGTGTTGAAGAAATCCGGTTATATCAGCGGCTACGATGTTAAGAAGAACACCGCCGGTCATGAAATGCTGAGAGTATATCTAAAATATCCGGACCAGAAAAGTGCAAGTATCAGAGACATACAGCGAATCAGCAAGGCTGGCCGCCGGGTATATGTGAATTGCGAGAATATACCCAAGGTTTTGGATGGTTTCGGAGTTGCGGTTATTTCCACCTCCAAAGGGGTCATGACGGACAAAGAGGCGAAGGCGCTCAAAGTGGGCGGCGAGCTTCTATGCAGCGTTTGGTAACATTTTTTCGGGGGGAGGAATCTCCCTTCGAATTGCTTTGCGGGAGATGGATGAATGTCAAGAATCGGGAAAAAACCTATAGAATGTCCGGCAGGCGTTAAAGTGCATTTGGACAATTCTGTGGTGACGATTAACGGTCCGAAGGGCGCCTTATCCAGGGCTTTGCCGACGGGTGTCGAGGTCACCGTGGACGGCGGCACGATTGTTGTAAAGAATGCCGCTCACGAGCGGAAGGAAAACGCCTACCATGGGCTGGTGCGTACCCTTCTGGATAACATGGTGACAGGGGTCAGCAAGGGTTTTGAAAAAGGTCTGGAAATATCCGGAGTGGGTTATCGGGCCGAGGTAAAGGAAGGCGTAGTCAAACTGCTGCTTGGTTATTCAAACCCGGTCGAATATGTTATCCCGCAGGGGATCGACATCAAGGTGGACAAGCAGGTCAATATCATGATCGGTGGGATTGACAAAGAACTCGTCGGCAGGGTGGCGGCCGAAATTCGATCTTTGAAGAAGCCTGAACCATATAAAGGCAAGGGCATTAAATATGTGGGCGAGAAGATTACGAGAAAGGTCGGCAAGTCCGTGGGCGCTAAGTAAGGCGGAATCCCGGTCATTTTTAGTACGTTTTAGTAAGGCAGAAGTTATTTTCGGTATTTCCGTCAGAAGATAATTTCGCCACGCATTAGCAAGTTAGGGAATGTTTACTAAACAATCCCGTTAACGCACTTATCCCGCTTGCGGGGCTTATCCCGTTTATCGGGGTCAGGAATGAGGTAGGACATTGGCAACGAAAAGGGTAGAAAAGATCAGGGCCAAGCGCAAGGCCAGGGTGAGAGGCAAAATAACGGGTACCGAAAGCAAACCAAGGCTTGCCGTATTTCGGAGCTCAAGACATATTTATGTCCAGGCCATTGCCGATGACACCGCCCGCACTTTGGCCGAGGCATCAACTTTAAGCGAGGAGCTGAAGGATGTCATTTCCGGGCTGAAAAAGGTCGACGCAGCCAAAGAAGTAGGGAAGCTGCTGTCCCGGCGATTAATGACCCGCGGCATTGAGCAGGCTACTTTTGACCGGGGGCGTTTTCTTTATCACGGCAGAGTTAAAGCACTCGCCGACGCCGCGCGTGAAGCGGGTTTAAAGTTTTAACAGCCTATTAACATTAAAGGATTGACCATTGGATACCAGAGAAGTAAAGGAACAGGAACTTCAAGACAGGGTAATAGCCATAAACAGGACTGCCAAGGTTGTAAAAGGCGGCAGGAGGTTCAGGTTCAGCGCTATCGTTGTTGTGGGCGATGGGAAGGGTTCCGTCGGTGCCGGGTTGGGTAAGGCTCATGAAGTGCCGGAAGCCATCAGGAAAGGCACGGAGCAGGCTAAGAAGACAATGGCGAAGTGCGCTCTAATGAACCAGACGATTCCCTACGAAGTTATTGGTCATTTTGGAGCGGGCAGGGTGCTCTTGAAGCCGGCGTCCGAAGGAACAGGGCTGATAGCCGGCGGGGCAGTGCGGGCGGTACTCGAAGTTGCGGGGATACATAATATCCTGACGAAATGCCTGGGGTCCCACAATCCGCACAATTTGGTTAAAGCAACCATAGATGGACTGAACCAGCTGCGTTCACCAGCTGAAATTGCCATGGTGAGGGGCAAGGAGATTACAGAGATTTAGCGGCAGCGGATGATTGTCTCTCCGCCGGTACGCCCGCGCTGGACAATCCCTGTTCTCACTTGTAAGAAAAGGGTTGGCAATGAAAAAACTAAAGATAAAGCAAATTAAGAGTTATATAGGCAGACCGGAGAAACAGCGCCGCATATTGCGCGGCATGGGATTGGGGAAATTGAACAAAACGGTGTTTCTTTCCGACACCCCTGAGAACCGTGGCATGGCGCAGAAAATTATTCATCTGATATCAATGGAAGAAGTAGAGGGGAGTGAAATATGAATTTGGGCTCCTTAAAACCGCCGGCGGGTTCCCGGAAAAAAAGAAAAAGAGTGGGACGGGGAGACGGTTCCGGTCATGGCGGCACAGCCGGCAAAGGGGACAAGGGGCAAAAGGCCCGGTCCGGCGGCGGTCCCAGACCAAGCTTTGAAGGTGGCCAGATGCCCCTCAGCAGAAGGCTGCCGAAGCGGGGTTTTCATAATCCCTTCAGCAGAATCATTGGGATTGTCAATGTCGGGCAGCTGGAAAGGTTTCCTCAAGGCACGGTCATTGATGGCGAACTGCTGGTGAAGAGCGGTTTGATCAAAAGGCAGGTTGAGGCAATTAAGATCCTCGGTGAGGGAGCGGTCGAGCGGGCCTTGTCCGTGAAGGTGGATTTGATCAGCAAGGCCGCAAGAGAGAAGATAATCAATGCCGGTGGCACAATATTAGAGGTTAACTGACTTGTTAGGCGGGTTCAATAATATTTCCAACGTACCGGAACTACAGAAAAGGATACTGCTGACTTTTCTGCTTTTGGCCGTTGATCGGGTTGGTGCGCATGTGCCGACACCGGGAATCGACACGGCAGCGCTGGCGGCTTTCTTTGATCAAAACCGGGGCTCGCTCCTGGGTTTCTTTGACATGTTTGCCGGCGGCGCCCTGAGCAAGTTGTCGGTTTTTGCCCTGGGCATCATGCCTTACATCAGCGCTTCCATCATTCTGCAGTTACTGACGGTGGCGGTTCCTCATTTGGAAAGATTATCCAAGGAGGGTGATGCGGGCCGCCGAAAGATTACCCAGTATACCCGTTATGGCACTGTGCTGTTAAGCATGATTCAGGGCTTCGGAATCGCTATCGGGCTGGAAAATATGGCCGGACCGACGGGGGTGTCGATCGTCATTCAGGCAGGTTGGTGGTTCCGGATACTAACGGTAATAACGCTGACCGCCGGCACCGCTTTCATCATGTGGTTGGGTGAACAAATTACGGAAAAAGGGATCGGGAACGGTATTTCCCTCATTATTTTTGCCGGTATCGTCGTACGCGGTCCCGAGGCTATCGTTAATACCTTTCGTCTGCTGGCGAGCGGCGAGATGGGCATCCTGTTTGTCCTCCTGCTCGCTGTGTTAATGGTGGCCGTGGTAGGAGTTATCGTGTTTGTCGAAAGCGGCCAGCGGCGCATACCGATTCAATATGCCAAGCGAGTTGTTGGTAACAAGATGTATGGTGGGCAAACGACGCACCTGCCTCTGAAAGTGAATACCGCCGGCGTTATACCGCCGATATTTGCCTCATCCATAATTATGTTTCCGGCGACGATTGCCAATTTCATTCCCCACCCCTGGATGAAGACCGTGTCGGATATGTTGATGCCGGGGAGGGTTGGTTACGAACTGCTGTTTGTCGCCTTCGTCATCTTCTTCTGCTATTTTTATACGGCGGTGACGTTTAATCCGGTGGAAGTGGCTGACAATATCAAGAAGTATGGCGGATATGTGCCTGGGATAAGGCCGGGCAAAAAGACCGCTGAGTATATGGATGAGGTTTTGACCCGGCTCACCTTCAGTGGCGCGATATATGTATCCGCCGTATGTGTGCTGCCCAGTATTCTTATCAGTAATTTCAACGTACCCTTTTATTTTGGTGGCACGGCCCTGCTGATTGTGGTGGGCGTCGCCTTGGATACGGCTTCGCAAATTGAGACTCATTTACTGACGAGACAGTATGAAGGTTTTATGAAAAAGGGCCGGATCGCACGCAGGCGATAAGTTGAGTATGGTCATCTTGAAAAGGCCGGAGGAGATCGAGACACTCAGGGAATGCAATCAGGTGGTTGCAGAAATACTGAAGGAATTAAGAAAGGCGGTAAGACCGGGCATCACCACAAAGGATTTAGACAAGCAGGCAGTAGACTTGTCGCGCCGCAGGAACGTTAAGCCCGCTTTTAAAGGTTATATGGGCTACCCTTTTTCCCTGTGCACCTCGGTTAATGAGGAGGTCGTCCACGGGTTGCCGTCCGACCGGGTGCTCAGAGAAGGAGATATCATCAGCCTGGACTTCGGTATTTTCCAAAATGGATTTTATGGCGACGCGGCGATTACGGTTCCTGTAGGAAAAGTGACGGCAAAGGCGGCCAGACTGTTGCAGATAACCGAACAGGGGCTGTCTGAGGCGATCGGTGCCGCCCAGGCGGGGAACAGACTGGGGGACATCTCCTTTGCGGTGCAGAGCGTTGTGGAAGCCGCCGGCTTTTCCGTTGTCAGGGACTTCGTAGGCCACGGCATCGGCAGAAGGTTGCATGAAGATCCCCAGATACCGAATTATGGTGTGCCGGGGAGGGGAATCGAGCTGAAGGTTGGGATGGTCCTCGCCATAGAGCCGATGGTGAATGAGGGAACGTACAAAGTCAAGGTGCTGCCGGATGAGTGGACAGTCGTGACCGAAGACGGCGGGTGTTCGGCTCATTTTGAGCATTCTGTGGCTATTACGGGTAAGGGCCCCGTTATCCTCAGTAAGTTGGAGTAATTTAATGTCAGCTCCGATTAATAACGTGGTGTATGATGGCGGGTTATGGCAAAAGAAGAAGCAATAGAAGTTGAGGGGCGGGTCATCGAACCGCTGCCCAACGCCATGTTCCGCGTGGAGCTGGAAAATGGGTATAAGGTATTGGCCCACATTTCCGGAAAAATGCGGATGCATTTTATAAAGATTTTACCGGGCGACAAGGTGACAGTGGAATTATCTCCCTATGACCTGTCCCGGGGGAGAATAATATACAGGACTAAGTAGATTTCAACATCATGATTGGGTGCTTGTTTGAGCGTCAGTAGAAGCTGAGAGGTATGCAGTGAAAGTCAGATCGTCGATAAAAAAGATATGTGATAAATGCAAGATTCTTAAGAGGCGTGGCGTGCTGAGGGTGATATGCGAAAATCCCAAGCATAAGCAGCGCCAAGGCTAACGAGGTTGAAGGGGCTTAGGGCTTGCCCTGTTGTCTTGGTTGCTAAGCGCAATGATGATGAGAAAGCGCCCAATAAGGAGGTAGTCAGGTGGCGAGAATTGCAGGGGTAGATCTGCCCAAGAGTAAAAGGATGGAAATAGCGCTTACCTATATATATGGCATAGGGCGCAGCAAGTCCTTGGATATTCTCAATAAAGCAGGTGTCAGTATAGATACGAAAACGGATAATCTTGCGGATTCGGAGATCACAGCCATCAGAAATATCATCGACAAGGAACATAAGGTTGAGGGTGATCTGAGGCGGGAAATATCCATGTCGATCAAACGGCTCATGGATATCGGCGCTTATCGCGGGTTAAGGCATCGCAAGGGGCTTCCGGTAAGGGGGCAGAGGACGAGCACCAACGCCCGCACGAGAAAAGGGCCGCGACGGGCAATTGCGGCTAAGAAAAAGTGACAACTTGCAAAAAAAGTCGTCACACCGGTGAACTCCGGATCGGTGTCCGGGCAGGTACCGGGTCCAGATAAAAAAAGTGTAATAAGGATTGTAAGCAAGTAATACGCTCGCAGCAAGCTATGAGCGTGGCAGATAGTTAACTGATCCGACCGGGAGGTATAATGGCAAAGGTAGTCAGGAAAACGGGAAAGAAAAAGGAAAAGAAGAATATTACAGATGGTGTTGCCCATATCCAGTCTACCTTCAACAACACTATCGTGACCATTACTGATCTCAGTGGCAACGTAATCGCATGGGCTTCATCAGGAACGGAAGGTTTTAAGGGCTCACGGAAGAGCACCCCCTTTGCAGCTCAGATGGCGGCGGAAAGTGCCGTCAAGAAGGCAAAGGAGCATGGATTGAGGAATGTGCAGGTATATGTTAAGGGGCCGGGCTCGGGGCGAGAATCTGCTTTGAGATCCCTGCAGCTGGCAGGCCTCAAAGTTAGCTTGATCAGAGACGTAACCCCCATTCCGCATAACGGTTGTCGCCCGCCAAAAAGGCGAAGGGTATAACAGGGGCAATGATCAATGTTTAATGATCATTCAACGTTGATCACTATTTGATAATTTACGTTAATTGATAATTGAAGATCGATTAAGGAGGCATTGTTGGCAAGATATATAGGTTCCGTATGCAGGTTGTGCCGCAGGGAAGGGTTGAAAATGTTTCTCAAGGGAGACAGGTGCTACACTGAAAAATGCGCTTTTGAGAGGCGGGGATTTGCCCCCGGCGACCACGGTCAGATGCGCCGAAAGCAGCCTTCGGATTATGGTTTGCAGTTGCGCGAAAAACAGAAGCTGAAGCGGATGTACGGATTGCTGGAAAAGCAGTTCCGTAGCAGTTTTGAACAGGCCGACAGGAAAAAGGGCATTACCGGTACCAATTTGCTGATTGGATTGGAAAGGCGCCTGGACAACATGGTCTTTCGCATGGGCTTTACCAGCTCCAGGAATGAAGCGCGGCAACTCGTAATGCACGGACATTTTATGGTGAACGGCAAAGCCGTGGACATTCCTTCTTACCTGCTCAAGTCGGGGGATGAAATTACGTTGAAGGAAAAAAGCCACAAAGTGATCCGGGTCCTTGAAGCCTTGGATACGGTGGCGCGGCGAGGCGTACCGCAATGGATTGACCTGAATAAGGACGGTTTCCGAGCAACGGTGAAGGTGCTTCCGACCCGTGAAGATTTAACCATGCCGGTTAAGGAACAGTTGGTTGTTGAGCTTTATTCTAAATAGAAATGCTTGACTGGGAAAATAGGATAAAAAACTATGCAGAAAAATTGGGATAGTCTGATACGACCAAAGCGTATTGATATTGACGAAAGTACCCATACCCCCCTTTATGGGGAATTCACCTGCCAGCCTTTGGAGAGGGGCTTCGGTATTACCCTGGGCAATGCGCTCCGCCGGGTTTTGCTATCCTCTCTTCAGGGTGCGGCTATCACTTCCATTAAGATTGAAGGGGTCCTGCATGAGTTTTCTACAGTGCCTGGCGTTAAGGAAGACGTGACCGATATCATCCTGAATTTGAAGGGTGTGCGGTTAAAGCTTCATACGAACGGACCTCGGGAAATCAGAATCGATGCCTCAAGGGTCGGCACGGTGACGGCTGGCGACATCATAGTCGACAGCACGATAGAAATTCTTAATCCGGACCATCATATTGCCACGCTGTCCGGTGAATCGCCCTTCAAAGCGGTTATGATTGCCAAATTGGGCAAGGGATACGTTCCTGCCAGTAGCGAGAAGGATATCGATCAGCCGGAGGGGACGATCAATATCGATGCGCTGTTTTCACCCATCAAAAAGGTTAATTACAATATTGCCTATTCCCGGGTGGGCCAGGTCGCCGACTATGACAAACTTGTTCTTGAAGTGTGGACAGATGGCAGCATCTTACCGGAAGACGCAGTTGCTTACTCGGCCAAGATTTTAAAAGACCAACTGGATATTTTGATCAATTTTGATGAAGCCGGGGAAGAAGATGAACAGCGGGGCGAGGAAGAAGGCAAAAATGTCAGCGAGCAGCTCATGCGGCATGTTGATGAGCTGGAGCTTTCCGTAAGGTCGGCCAACTGCCTAAAGAATGCCGGGATCAATTACATCTGGGAGTTGGTGGAAAAAACGGAAGCAGAGATGTTGAAGACCAAGAACTTCGGCCGTAAATCGCTTAGTGAGATCAAAGAAGTCTTGGCGGAGTTAGGGCTTGGTTTCGGTATGAAGCTGGAAAGTTATCTTGAAAACAGACCGGAAAAGGGGCGATAGAGACGGACTCTCTGGCAGAAAGGAAGAAGCGTAATGCGTTACGGAAAATCAGGAAGCAAGTTAGGGAGAACAACAAGCCATAAGAAGGCCATGTTGCGCAATATGGCGACTTCTATTATAAAATACGAGAAGATCCGCACCACAGATTCGAAAGCGAAGGAGTTGAAGCGGGTTGCCGATAAGCTCGTTACCCTCGGCAAGAGGGGGGACCTCCATGCCAGAAGGCAAGCCGCCTCTTTTGTGAGAGACAGAGCGATGGTGGGCAAGCTTTTCGACGAACTGTCGGTGCGTTTTCGCGACCGGGAGGGCGGCTATACGCGGGTCATCAAAGTGGGGTGCCGCGTTGGTGATAATGCGCCAATCTCCATTGTTGAATTCCTGCAATAATCAACGCACTGAAATCAATCCAAGACCGATGAAAAGCAATTGCTTGCGCCTCAGTCCTGTGATAGCGTAGTGGTTATTAATGGTCGAGGGAGGAGGAGGCGATGAAGATCAGGGTCCTTGGTTGCCATGGCTCGTCGCTTCCCGGCTATAATACAACGAGTTTTCTGATTAACGGTAATGTCCTGCTGGACGGCGGAACAATTACGTCTGTCTTAACGGCGGAAGAACAGTCAAACCTTGAATACATCCTTGTTACGCATGCCCATTTTGACCATATCCGCGACATTATGTTTTTGGCTGATAACCTTTGTTCGTTGGGAAAAGAACGGCCTTTAATCGTTTTAAGCACCCCCTGCATCATCGAAACGTTGAAACAAAACCTCTTTAACGATGCCGTTTGGCCGGACTTCACAGCTCTGCCCTCCAGTGACAATCCCGTTCTGAAGTTTATGGCCATTCATCCGGGACACAATATTAGTATTTCCAGCCTCAAGGTTACCGCCATCAAGGTTCACCATGCCGTGGAAACGGTTGCTTATGTCATTGAGGCCGGGGATGTGAGCGCCGTATTTATAGGTGATACGGGGCCAACGGAAGAAATATGGCAAGCAGCGGGGACCAAAGCGGGCCTGGAGGCGATTTTTGTGGAAACCTCGTTACCCGACGGCATGCAGGAGCTGGCCGACAAGGCCGGCCACTTGACGCCTGCCTCCCTGGAACAGGAGTTAAAGAAACTGGGTGACCTCCAAGTACCTATCTATCTCTACCATATGAAAATCCAACATCGGGAAGTCATTAAACAAGAGATCGCCCGGCTCAGGAATAGCTCAATCCATACCCTTGAGGATGGACAAATCGTGCAAATCGGCGCCCTATGACTGCCCCGCGAGATTACCTGTCCCACCTGAACAGTTCCGTCATTCGCCTGGGGCTCGTTCCTGTTAAGAAACTGCTGGCATCATTAAACAATCCCCATAACAACTTCCGGAGCGTTTTGATCGGCGGCACTAATGGCAAGGGGTCCATTGCCGCCACGACGGCGGCAATTCTGCGCGCGGCGGGCCTCCGGACGGGACTCTATACCTCGCCGCACTTGGTTGATCTCCGGGAGAGGATCCGCATTGACGATGCGATGATCACGTGGGAGGCCCTGGATGACTTGATTGACGAGGTCAGGGGGCGGGTAGGGGAAGAAGTCACTTATTTCGAATTTCTTACGGCGGTGGCTTTTTTACATTTCTCCCGCATGCACGTGGACGTGGCGGTTCTGGAAGTCGGTTTGGGGGGGAGGCTGGACGCCACCAACGTGGTAGAACCACTGGCTTCCGTTATCTCCAACATTTCGTTGGAACATCAGGAATATTTGGGTGCGCGGCTGGCTGATATAGCGCGGGAAAAGGCAGGCATCATCCGGGAGGGCGGCGTGTGCATCACTGCGGCGAAGCAGACGGTGGTGCGACGGGTACTGGCCGAGACATGCCGGCAGCGCCGGGCTGCCCTGTACCAGCTGGGGAAAGATATCACGGCGCGGCGGAACAAGGATGGGACCTTTTCCTATCAGGGGTTAAAAAAGAATTATACCGGGATCCCTTGTTCACTCGTAGGCAGGCACCAGATAGAAAATGCCGCCTTGGCCCTGGCGACCACAGAGCTGCTGTCAGCGAGGGGTTTGGTCATCAGCGACGAAGCCGTTTTCCAGGGGATGAAAAACACGCAATGGGAGGGACGGTTGGAGGTCTTGCAGACGACGCCGCTGGTTGTTCTGGACGGCGGACATAATCCTGCCGGCATTACCGTCCTGTGCCGGGCGCTGAAAGAAGATTTTACCTATCGGCGTTTGATCCTGGTTTTTGGCGTGCTGCGGGATAAGAATTATCCACAGATGTTGAAAAAGCTCGCTCCCCTGGCACAGAAGATTATCATTACCAGGCCCGATTCGGAGCGGGCTGTTCCGCCCGCTGAAGTGCAGGTTTGGGCCAAGCCTTATTGCGATCAGGTGGAGATCGTCGAAGAGCCGGGACAGGCCCTTAAAAGCGCCCTGGCCGGGGCGGACAGGGAAGACCTTGTCTGTGTCGCCGGGTCGCTGTATCTGATCGGGGCAATTAAGAAGGCTCATGCCCTTTCAAGGGCATCAAACTGACAAGTATCCTCACAAATGATGGAATGATGAGAAAAACCTTCTCTTGGCACTGTTTTATGTGGACCCTTTTGCTGGGGCTGTGCCTTTCCGGCTCTTCCTGGGCCTTGGAAGCACGGATGGCCACCGGACCTGTCACCATTGAGGCCGCAAGCGTCTCCTATGACCGGGAACATGACGCTTATCAGGCCCAGGGGGAAGTCAGCATTACCTTTTCCGGCGGTACGCTGCAGGCGGATTCCGTGGTTCTGGAAAGAGGCGCCAACATGGCCACGGCCGTGGGACACGTAGTTCTCAGGACGGACAATGACGTCCTGGAGGGTGAGAAGGTAGTCTATAATATAACGGCGAATACCGGCATCGTTTATGCGGGCAAGATGTTCATTGCCCGGAATCATTTCTATCTGCAGGGCGATAAGATCGAAAAAACGGGGGAGGCGACCTACAGTGTTCAGGAGGCGTCGCTGACTACCTGTGACGGCGCCGCACCGGACTGGCGTATTACCGGGCGGCAGCTGAATGTCACGGTGGACGGCTACGGACTGATTAAAGACGGGAAATTCTTCGCCAAAGATGTCCCCGTGCTTTACGTGCCCTATCTGATATTTCCGGCGAAGACGTCGCGTCAGACCGGTTTCCTTTTTCCCTACACGGCCTATTCGAGCGACAAGCTGGGCTGGGATGCGGAGCTGCCTTTCTTTTTGGCCATTTCGAGCGACGCCGACGCGACTTTTTATTCACGCTACATGGACAAGAGAGGATTTAAGGAAGGCGTGGAATTCCGGTATCTTCGCAATAGCAATTCTTACGGTACCATCTATGCCGATTACCTGCAAGATTCTGCCCGGATAACGGAGCAAAAAGACAACCTTAGCCGCAACTGGCAAACAAGCCAGAACCGATGGTCTTATTATTTGCAAAATTTTGCGCTTCTTAAACCCGGTCTTTATCTGCGCTCCGATATCGCCGGCGTATCCGACCCGTGGTATTTTAAGGATTTTACCGCGCACAACTATTACCTTGATCATTATGCAGTAAAAGCCGATGAACGCTTCAGGAAGGTATCATTTACTGCTGATGAATCGCTGAATGCCTTGGAATCCAAGGTCCGCCTGGTGAAAGACTGGCCCTTATACAATCTCACGGCCCTCGTGAACCGTACTGACGATTTAACGCGCCTGTCCAATGACGCCACGGTGCAAAAATATCCCGAGTTGACGCTGAGCGGCGTGACGCAGTCTTTCTTCGGCTCGCCGGTGAACTTTGCCCTGAGCGCCATGGCGGGCAATAATTACCGATCGGCAGGCCAGAAAGGTGAGATCTTTGATCTGAAGCCCCTCCTTACCCTGCCGCTGGACGTTGGCGGTGCTTTCCGCCTGATTCCGCTGGCGGAAATGCGGGGTACATTCTGGAACAGGAGGGATGACCTTGTTCAGGATGATCGCCAAGGTTCCCGGATGGCCTATCGTTTCGGTGTGGACGCGACCACTTCCGTTTTTCGCGATTTTGTGCGGCCGGGCAAGGCAATGGAAAAGGTGCGGCATGAAATTAAGCCGGAATTGATTTTCGCCTATATTCCCCATACGGAACAGGGCAACCTGCCTGATTTTGCCGAGGTTGTGGAAGAACAGAACACCGTTACGGCGGCCCTCACCAACACGCTTACGGCCAGGATGAAAGGCAAGGATGGGTCGATGGCTTACCTGGAAATACTGCGCCTTAAGCTGGCCCAAAGTTATGACGTCCGGGAGGCCAGGAGGAATGCCGACGGCTCGGCCGCTCTTAGTCGACCCTTTGGTGATATCGACATGGAGTTGGACCTCAAGCCGACACTGTATTTTGCCCTCTACGTGCGAAACCGCTTCAATGTCAATGACGGAAGATGGGAAAAGGCCAATTATGACGTTCAACTGAGCGACAGCCGGGGTGATGCCGCTTATGTTGGCTACCGTTATACCCGTGATCTGCTCGAAGAAGTCAACCTTTCCCTCAAGGCCAGCTTGACCAAGACCATCGCCTTGTCCTACGACCTGAGGAAGAATGAATTCGACCGCCGCAGTCTGGACAATGCCTTCGGGTTCAACTTTACCCGCCAGTGCTGGAGTGTCGGCGTCAGGTACAACGATGCGGTCGGCGACCGGACGATCCTGCTTTCTTTCTCCCTCAACGGCCTGGGCGGGGTGGGTGGGAAGTAACTGCGGCACTTGCCGGTGGTCAAACCATTGCCGGCATGGAGAAATTTCCTGCCCCAATCACCGCCCCGCGAGTTCCGAGTCATTTCCAGTTAGTCCTTGACACACACCGCACATTTTTCTAAAATTCCCCGAATTCTCAACAGACTGAAAAACGGGAGGGCGACCATGGGAGCACGGTTAAAGGATAAGGTGGCGATTATAACCGGCGCCGGCCACGGCATCGGGAGGGCATTCTCTCTGGGGCTGGCTGAAGAAGGCGCCAAGGTAGCGGCGGCGGATATAGATGCCCCGGCGGCCCAGGAGACCGCAAGGCTGGTCCGGGAAAAAGGGGGGCAAGCCGTGAGTCTTGCGGTGGACGTGAGCTTGGAGAGCAGTACGCTGCAGCTGGCCAAGGAAGCAGCCCGGTATTTTGGCGGCATCGATATCCTGATCAACAATGCGGCGATTTTTTCCACCATTCCCATCATGGGGAACAGCGGCTTCCTGACCATTGACCTGGAGGAATGGGACAGACTGATGGCGGTCAACGTGAAGGGGGCGTTTTTGTGCGTTCGGGCGGTATTTCCCTATATGAAGGCGCAGGGAAAAGGAAAGATCATCAATATCTCCTCCGGGACGGCCTTTAAAGGGACGCCTAACTTCTGCCATTATGTCTCCAGTAAAGCCGCTCTCATCGGCATGACCCGCAGCCTGGCCCGTGAACTGGGCGACAGCAATATCGCCATTAACGCCATTGCCCCTGGCGTGACGTTGAGCGACATGACGCCGGGGAAACAACCATTCGCGGAACGGGAAGAGGCGTTGCGGAGAAGATGTTTTAAACGTGTCGAGACCCCTGAAGACCTGGTCGGAACCGCTGTTTTTCTCGCTTCCGGCGACAGTGATTTTATCACCGGCCAGGCAATCATTGTGGACGGCGGCGACAACATGAATTGAAACGGCCGGGCTTTCCCTGAGGCAGAGAGTTCAGCCCCCGCAAGTGGGATAAGTCCCGTCAAGCGGGATTAGTAAGTTTACGAAATTATTTTTTGCCACTCTCTTCAGTACCCCCTTGAGGGGTAAAAAAGCGCAGAAAATAATTTCTTACTTACTAAGGCGGTATCACTTCCCCGTAAAGATCGTAGGTGTCGGCACCGGTGATCGTACAGGCGACAAAATCCCCGGCCTGGAGCCCCTTTCCTTTAATGTAGGTAATGCCGTCTATTTCCGGCGCCTGTCGGCAGCATCTTCCTGCATAAGGAAATTCCGGAATGTCGCTGGTCCCTTCGATGAGCACTTCCTGATGGGAGCCGATCAGGGTCTGATTGATGCCGGCAGAGATCCGGGCCTGCTCCTCCATCAACTCCCGGCGGCGGCGTTCCTTGGTCTTTTCCGTTACCCGGCCGGCAAGAACGGCGG
>Ga0209514_10004487_pt1 | contig 18724 bp, 18 predicted proteins | sample Subgrocontami58m_FD_187452 | JGI IMG/M metagenome (GOLD analysis project Ga0209514, IMG submission 187452) | Subsurface groundwater microbial communities from S. Glens Falls, New York, USA - GMW37 contaminated, 5.8 m (SPAdes) (version 3) | ecosystem: Environmental > Aquatic > Deep subsurface >...
TCAGATAAAGAATTTGAAAAAATTAATTTTGAAAGGCATAAAGTTAATCCACAATGGAACTATACTTTATCTAAAATTTAAGAACTTATTTTTAGGTTCCCCCTTATTCTTAGAAATGTTTAGCGTTTAATATGTTTTCTGTGACAGCAAGGTGCAAGGCATGATGACTATGAAAAGCAATAGGTTTTTATACTTAATTTGGGAATATAACCTAAAAGAGGAGAATTCAGAAGACAAAAATGAGAGTGGTAGTTATCGGAGCGGGCGGAGTCGGCTCAGTTTTATGCAAATTGCTCGCAAAGGAAAAAGAAATAGAAAAGATTTTCTGCTGCGATATAAAATTCAATTATAAGATAAACAGCAGGAAAGTTATTCTGAAAAAGCTCAGCATACTCGACAAAAAAGAATTTCTGAATTTTCTTCTCAAAACGAGGCCGGACGTAGTAGTCAACGTCTCCCTCCCGAAGTTTAATCTGAGCATAATGGAAACGTGCCTGAAAGCAAAAACAAATTATATCGACACCGCCTCCTTCTGGGACATAGACAAACGCCCTAAAGCAAGAATTCCCTACCGGATGGAGCAGTTAAGCTTTGACAAAAAATTTGCAAAAAGCAATATCACGGGGTTGATATGCGCAGGGGTTGCTCCCGGCATGGATAACGTTCTCACAGCAGAATGCGCGTCGCATTTAGACGAGGTAGATTATATCAAAATAAGAATGGTGGAAGATACCGGAAGCAAAGAAATGTTTTTTTCATGGAACAAGGACTGGCTTTTAGATGAGCTCGGAACAAAGCCGTTAATTTATGAAAATGGAAGATTCAAGCTGGCAGACAGCTTCGGCGCCGAAGAAGAATTCAAGTTTCCTCTCCCGATCGGAAAAAGAAAAACCTACTATTTTGCTCAGGACGAAGTCGGCTCAATCCCGCTTTACATAAAAACAAAAAAGATGGACGTAAAAATCTATGACAATAACATTGAGGTATCTAAGTTAATAGTCAAGCTGGGGCTGGCTTCTGATGAGAACATTAATGTTGATGGGGCTAAAATACGGCCAGTCAGAGTATTATCCCGCCTCCTGCCTAACCCTGTCCCAGGAGAAGAAAGAAAATATCCCGAGTCAATATTCGCAATAGCAGTAGAGGCAATTGGCAAGTCACATAGAAAGAAAAAAACAGCAAGATACTCAATCGTGTTTCCAAAGCAGAAAAAAATTGAGAAAATGAATTTAGGCGCAAATTTCATTTCCTATCCCACTGCGCTATCAGTCAAGCTTTTTGTAATGGCTTTCCCAAAAATAAGAAGAAAAGGCGTATTTCCACCAGAGGCCCTTGAAAAGGAAGTAAGGCAGGAAATATTGAAAGAACTTGAAAAATACTGCAAATTGAGTTTCAAGATTATTTAAAATGGCAAACATTCTTATCTGTGGCGCAGGCTCAATAGGAATTTTTCTCGGAGTCAAGCTTTGCGCAAAAGGCAATGAAGTAACTCTGTTCGGAAGAAGAAAGCTCATGGAGATAGAAGATAAAGTCATAATTGAAAACAGGGAATTTAATATTCCTGAAAAAAACTTTAAAATTCCAAAAAATAGAAAATATGACTTTGTTTTCATTACAACAAAGCTCTATGACTTTGACAGGATGATTCAAACCATCAAAAACAGCAAGATTAAGCCCCGCATAATATCTGCTGTGCAAAACGGGCTTGTAGACATATCAAGGCACGGCAGAATTCTCCGGAAGAAAATAATTCCAGTCACGGTATTTTCAGGGTTTAATCTCAAAGACAGAGAGATACATGTCAGCCCAACGCCTCTCGGATGGAAAACAGAATATTCAGATGAAGGAAAAAAAATCAGCAGTCTTCTGCTTAGGGCAGGAATTCCGTGCAAGCCAGCAAGAAACTTCGACTCGCTGCGCGCAGAGAAAACAATAGTAAACTGCTGTCTTAATGCGCTGTCAGCAATAGAAAACAAGCCCTTCTGCGACTTATTCAGAAATAAAAAAACAAGGCAGAAAATTAATGCTCTTTTCGATGAATGCTATGTCATCCTAAAAAAAGAGTACCCTCTCGAAAGCGCAGAAAAAGTGAAAAAAAGAATGTTCTCCCACTGGAAAAATCTAAATCACTACTCATCAACCCATCAGGACATCCATTCAGGCAGGCAGATTGAAACTGCCTTTTTCAATGGTTATATAATCCTGCTCGGAAAAAAATATAGTCTCCCGTTTAAGAATAACAAGGAAATCTTAGAAGAAATTAAAAAAATAACAAATAGGCAATGTTTAAAAACTTAGTAGCGTTATCAGATAAAAAGAGGCAAGAATGAAATTTGATTTTGTTGTTTTAGGCGCGACAGGAATGCAGGGGAAGATAGTTTCGCGGGACTTGCTGGAAAGAGGATACTCCGTATTAATGTGTGGAAGGGATAAGTCAAGAATTGTTCATCTGCTGAAGAGATACATGAAAACAAGATTTGAATATGTTGATTTAACAGATATTAACAATGCGATAAGAGTAATAAAAAAATCTGGAGCAAGAGTTGCTATAAACTGTGCAGAAGGAAACTATGATTTGAACTCGTTGCTTGCATGCATCAAAGCAAAAGTCCACTCAATTGATTTGGGCTCAGACATACCCATGACAAAACAGCAGATGGCGTTAGATAAGACTCTAAAAAAAGCAAAGCTTACTCATATTACCGGCTGTGGTTCTGTGCCTGGAATTGGAAATGTAATGTTGAATTATGCAGACGGAAAATTTGATAAAATTGATACTGTCGAAGTGGGCTTTGCATGGGACTCAAATATTAAAAAATTTGTTGTCCCTTTTTCAATGGAAAGTATTTTAGAAGAATTTACTATGTATGCCCCGTATATGCATAATAACAAAACAATGAGAATAAAACCAACAGATTCAATAGTCAGGGTTTATCACAAGGCAATTGGAAGAGAGAGTCAGTTTAATGTGGGGCATCACCCAGAAACATACACTTTTTATAAATTTTGCAGGAAAAAGGGAGTAAAAAATATTGAATTTTATGCAGGTTTTCCTGACCATTCTATGCAGGTTATTCAAGCATTAGTTGATTTAGGTTTTGCCAGCAATAAAAAAGTTAATTTCAAAGGCATAAAAATATGGCCAGATGAATTTCTGACTGAGTTGTTAAAAAGATTAAAATATCCAAAAGGATACACGGAGACTGAAAATTTGTGGATTCTTATAAAAGGAAAACACAAAGGCAAGAGCAAAGAGATACTAATGGAATGCATCGTTCCACCACTAAAGGGCTGGGAAGATGCTGGCTGTAACATAGACACGGGAATGCCTGCGAGCATAATAGCACAAATGATTCTCAAGAAAATTATCAACAAGCCAGGAAGCTACTCTCCGGAATTTGTTATTCCTCCACTGCCTTTTTTCAAAGAGCTCAGAAAACGCCAGATGAAAGTCTTTGAGAATGGGAAAGTTATAAATTGAAAAATTTTTATGGCATCAGACACCTCTAATAACCCTTAAATTCTGCCATAATTATTAATGTTTGATAATCTAAATGTTATTTGTTATCATGATAATTTAATTTATCAGTTATCGTTTAGCAGGCTTTGGCTTTCATTTTCAAGAACCACGTCTCACTTCTTCCTCATCTTGTCATAAATTCCCACAAGAACAACTGATTCAATAAATCCTGCAATCATATAAAGATTCGAGAAATAAGTTGCATAACTGCTTCCCTGAAGCATGATGAATAGTGGGACAGTTACAATCAAATCAAGTATAATCCCGACTGCAAGAAATAACAGCCCTAAAATAAGCCCGTTAGCCCTGTCGCCGGATTCATAATAAAGCCATGCGCAGAAAAAAACAATTGGAATCAGCAGAATATAATGCGCAATCCATGTCCATAATTCAGGCAGTTTGAAACCAATCATAGTTATAGATATCTCGACAAAAATAAGCACCCATATCAGCGCCCCGGACAATACTGCCCTCAATGTTTTCATAATCTGCCAATGAAGGTAGAATTTATAAACATTATCTTTTTGCTAATTATAGGTCCTATAGTCCAGTGGTTAAGATGCGTCCCTTACACGGATGAGACAGCAGTTCGATTCTGCTTAGGACCACTAGCAACTTTCTAAATTCCCTAAAAATTAGGCATTAGGTTTATTTATCATCTTTAGATATTATTTTATCCTCGATAAAATTTTATTAATTGAAAGTTTTATATTTTTCATAATGCCTATATGGACATTATGCAATTAATCTGTATTTATAAAAATTATTTCTTTCTCCTCGATATAGTCTAAGGATTCTTATTTTTTGTTACATGGTGCCTAAAAAGCTGGGAATTTTGGAAATTAGTTTTACTCTCTTAACTGTTCTTCTTATTGTCATTTGGTTTTTACCTCCATTTTATTCGATTTCTAAGAGTATAGATACTATTTAAAGTTTACTGTCTATTCAAAATAAGGAGTATACTATGAGAAGATTTATAAACGTTGTTTGGGATCAGTATATATGAAAAAAGATGAGGTGGTTTCTTATGGTTAATAGAAAAAATGCAGAACAGATTCAAGAAGAAATCCTTTCCTATCTTAAAGAAGGACCCAAATCTATTAAGAAATTAAGCGAACTTACAGAATCAACCTGGGCAACGATTAATACTCACTTAGATAATTTGAAAAAAGAAAACAAAGTCAGAGAAATTCTTTCTATTAATAATCTAAGAGTCTTTATCCGAAAAGATTACCCTGTTTTTTATGGGCTTCCATTAGATAAGGAAAAAAGAGATCTTAGTTTGTATCTATTAGCAAAAATAATTGATTCTTGGAAGGAGAGCCATGATGGAGAAATGCCAAATAAGACTACTGTTCAAAAAATCGCAGTAGAAATTGCTAAAAAAGAACCTTCTCTAAATCTTCAGGTAGTTAGATTCCATTATGGAAAAGTGCTCCCCGTAAGTATTGAACCTCAAAATGCTAGTCAGATGTTAATAGAGTATAATGTCTCTGAACCGAAAAACTCAAATGATATCTTAAAGAAAATTAATCATGAAATAAAAAACGGAAATCACACCAATATTGCTTGGAAAGAGAAAAAAGAACAATATGAAAAGCATGAAGACATGAGAATTTATTTGTTAAAAGATAAACTAGAATATGCCTCATATAACAAAGATAATTTCAAGGCAGATACCGAAAAGATAATTTATGATCTATTTTTAGAAATACCTTCCACTCAAAGATATTCATACTACTTACAAAGATATCATGATTTTATTAGTGCATTTAAATTAATAGTTAGTTCTAACGAATTTGAGAAAGATAAAAAACAGTATATTCAAGAGATAATAGAAGTATTTAATTCTATTTGGCAATCATTAACAACCCAATTTTTCTTTGAAGATTTTGGATCTCAGACAGATAAAGAATTAGAAGAGATTCAAGAAAACATAGAGAAGAATACCTTTGAAATTGATATTTTTCAAATAGATGATAAAATAACCAACTTATTGAGTTACAAGAACTATTTAACAATTAAAAAGAAAGAATTGAATGAGAATGAAAAGAAGATTATGGGCATCTTATTAGAAGGAGCAAATGAAGAATGAGATGGTTTTTAGATATGTGCATTATTCTTGGTTATATTAATGAAGGAGATAATCAAAAAATTATAACCAAAACTATCTCTTTCGTAAACCAAAAAAGAGAGGATAAATTTGTTCTTTGTTATTATATAAAAGAGTACAATATACCTAAATGGCTCAGTAGAAAAAGAATTATCTTTAGGGAGATATTAAGGCAGATAAAAGATAGTTCATATAAACCCTATTCAGATAACGAGTGCACGCTTTTATGGGATAGGGATAAAAACCAAATATTAAAACTTGTATCCATTGCAAATACCGTTCAAGATAAAACTGAAATAATTGAAAATTTTGAAAATGTTTATCAAGAAATAGAAAGAAGAATTAAAGAGTTTATTGAGAAGAATATAGATGAGTTGGTTATTCCAATAAATGAAATTGATCCAAAATTAAAGAGCTGTCTTTTTACCTGGCTAACTCCTAATGACTCGGACTCGAAAACAATCGCTTCTGCAATTCAAGAACACAATAAAAAAGAAGTTGTGATTATTACGGCAGACAAGAAAGATTGGACCAAAGCGCTTTTAGAAGAAGTTCATAATGATTTTAACTTAAAAAAAGTCTATGAAAAGCTTCCAGAAATAAGATATATTCAGGATATTTAGTTTTTCATCAATTTACAAGCGAGTGAACCTTCACACAGCAAGCGGGGACAATATAACCACTAATTATTCTATTAACCCCCTGTGATTTCAAGTTAACTTAATTTTTCATCGTTTTTTCAGTTGCCATAATTTACAAAAAAGCACAACTTTAAAAACCCGAAAAAACACGCACTATCACGGAGACCAGAGGCGATCCCTAAACCCCCTCTGGTCTTTTCGTGTTTACTTTTTTACGATATTTTTTAAACTGTCTCTTAGAATAATAGTTATGTTTTGGCACATAATTTTAACCGAAAGATGCGACTCAAAATGCAAGTACTGCTACGAGAAGAGCTTTAAGGAGTTTGACAATGAACTGGACAAAAAGTTCAAATTCGATTTCTCCGCTCCCGAATCAAGCAAGGTAGACGTGAAAAAGCTTCCAAAAATGGAAGAGCTAATAGCAAACAAAACCATCAGCATAAAAGAGTTTGACTACGAGCGTGATTTTGGTCCGGAGATTATACCGTAAAAGTTAATGTTATCTGCAATAGCATCAGGGGGGTTGTCAAAAGTATTTGGAGTTTGATGGGTTTCCTTAAATGTTAACACAAACAAAGTCCAAAATAATTGTTAAAAAATTAATGCGATATGAAAAAAGGTGTTTGTTAGGATAATTTTTATCGGGGTTTTCTTAGAATACTAATCAAATTCCATAAATCTCCTGTATCTCATTCACAGTTTTCGCAAGTATCATCTTCCTCCTCATATCTTTCCCATTGCTCTTTCCCTTTGTAAAGTTCATTGCCTGAATCTTGATTTGTGAGAAGTACAAATGATACTTTTCTGCCAAGTTCAGCCAATCTTTAAAGTCAAATCTCAAACCAGAACCAGTCAGTTTAGCAAAAATATCCGGATTTCCTACTGCCTTTCTTCCAATCATAAGAAAGTCAAACTTCTTTGCAAGATTCTTGGCATTATTCTCGTCTACATCTCCAGAGTATATAACCGGAATCTTCACTTTTTTTCGTACTCTCTCGGCATACTTCAAATCTGCCTTCCCGCTATATCCTTGTTCAGAAGTTCGGGGGTGAATGCAGATTGCATCACAATATTTTTCAGCTATCTTGATTATTTTCAGTGTGTTTTTGCTCTTCCTCAGCTTCACAGTTAATGGTTTGTCCGTGCTCTCCCGCATTACATTTAATATTTTCTCAATATCCTCAAGCTTATGATGCATAAAACTGCCAAAACCGAGTTTTCGGGCAGTTTTAGCCGGGCATCCAAGATTAAAATCCCACAGCGAGCAGTTATCGTCATGCTTCTTGATAAATTCGGCAATTCCCTTCTCACTTGTTGAAAAAAGTTGAATTGCCGGCTTATCTTCAAAATCAAGCTTTTGCTGAGTCAGCGGATTAATCATCCCGGTATAGCATAAACTTGCGCCTGCCCTTTTGCATAAAATTCTAAAGGCAATGTCATTTATCTCTGCCATTGGCGCTAAGAAGTATGGGCTTTCGAGGTTAAGGGTGCGGATTTTTAGAGCCATTAGTATCAAACAAAATCAAGATTATTAAAGGTTGTTAAATAATTGAAAAAGAAACAGTTCGCATATCAGAGTTTCCTGCCTTATCCAGAACTTGAATAGTTATGTTATGATTTCCTGCTTTAAAGGTTTCTTCAGAATCTTTAATCATCTTACCCATCTGTTTTCCCAATTCCTCATCCCGCCCTCATCAAGCACAACTCGAACCTTCCTTTCCCCGACTTCCAAGAACCGATTCCTGAAATAAAGCCCAAATAAAAATCCTACAACTATTCCTGATAAATGAGCAATGTCTCCGACATTGCTCGGAAAGAAAATTCCCATGACACCTATGCCTATCCAGACAATAGCTGCAATAAACATTGGCATAGGAAGACTATAAACCCAGACAGTCATTCTCGGCCTGAGAATAGTAAGACAACCGAGAATGCCGTAAATCGCCCCGCTCGCTCCCAAGGAGCTCGCGTAAAAATTTACAGCAATCAAATTCGCGACTATCCCGGAAGCAAAATAAACAAGAATAAACTTTTTGCTTCCGATTACGCTTTCTAAAATTAGACCGAATAAAATCAGCGCAAACATGTTGAATATTAAATGCGAGAGAGAACCGTGCAGGAATATTGACGAGATAAATCTCCACGGCTGAAACCATGAGCTCGAATCGAGCAGTAAGGCTTCGGTAAATCCCGAAAGCGAAATCTGAAGAACAAATGCCAGCACGCACGCGCCAGCCAGCCAGAGTGAAACATATTTTGAATTTGCCATGAAATTAGATGGCGAGGGGATTTAAAAATCCAGTGATTAAACTCCCAGCCTACTAACAATCCCAGATGTTATCTGCAATCAGGATAATTTATCGTTAGAGCTATTCAGCGTTTAATGGGCTTTCTTAAAATTTAGAAAATAATGCCCCTTACAACAATCAAAAAATGATGCACTTCACAAACCATTTAATTACATGCCCCATCAATCCTGTGCTTCAGGATAATTTTTAGTTATTAGTATTTATTGAGCAATAAATTTCGAGCATTTTCACGAGCAGAAATGCACAAAATTAATGTTAATGTTAATCCGCGATTTATCGGGTTAATGAAGGTTTAATAGCACACTGCAGGAAATATAAAAAAATCCTATAAACGATGAAACTATCGTGGAGCTATAGTGCAAGACATAAATAATTCCCTAAGACTTTTATGTCTTCCCCTGTCTATCAAAGGCACAAATAGGGGAATTATCAGTGTCCTTTGCTATAACAACAATAAATCAGCGACATCAAGAAAATGCCAGAAGCATTTTCTGGATGCTCAGAAATTCGAAATCAGTGAGAATTTCTGACATCAACGAACCCTGAGTTGAGGGAGCTATAAATTCCGAGCCCATCAGGGCAAAAAGTTTTCACTTTAGAATATAAAATTTAATATAGCAAAGTGAAAACTTTTTGGGCGAGGCTAATGTTAATGATTAAAGTTAATGGTAATCTGTGATTAATTGGTTAAGTTGTTAAAAAAAGATGGTTATATTTCACCATGTAAAAAATTGAAGAATAACAACCAAAAAGTAATGCAATACCCCTTATATCTGTCTGTGAAGTTAATTTCAAACCAAAAGTTCACTTATCAAGCCCAGCCAGTTCAGTTAGTGACATCCTGCCTTCAACTGCCGGCTCTTCCTTAGGAAAAGGCGGTTCTCTGGAAATTACATTCCTGCTTGTGTAAATCTGTATCCTATTTCCTCCGCCTATGCCTTCCACAAGCCTTACTCCAACCATGCATCCTCCCTTAGCAGCATATGGCCTGGCGCCGTACTTAGTTATTGCGTCTGTTAATGGGAAACTGCCCTGCGCTGAACCGCTTAACATCTGAAAAAGCTTTTCAGCCAGCGTTTTCTTTTTTACTTTCTTAAGACTCTCTCTTAGATATGCCATGTCCGTTGGAGGAATATATGCCATGTACGGATACTCTCCTGCCCTTTCGCCATGCTTTGAGTCTACAACAATGCTCTTGCCGTTATAACTAATTTTATCAGAACCATCAAGATAGACCCTCTTTCCCAGATCATCTGCCATACTTTTTCTAAACTATTCTGCCTTATAAATATTATCGCTTTTCAAAGCTATCTTCAAAAAATCCTGCTAATGGATTCTCAAATCCTGCCTGCTCATCAAGCTCTGCTTTCTTTTCTTCAATAAGCTCGCTTGCCATTGTCATGCTTTTATCCCTCTTGTAATGGCTGAAAAGCCAAACCCAGATTTCATCAAGATGATTCCCCTGCTCGAGCCATACTTTCTGCTGATGATCCAGATGCAGAACTGGGAGAAATGCGGCTATTCTCTCTTCCCTGTCGCTTCCGATTAACTCGGTGTATCCTACTTTCTCTTTTTTTGTCCTGAACATTGTCAGGAATTTTGAGTATATCTTTCTGATTCTGTCTTTTATGTTGACTCTTGATGCTTTGGGAAGGACGATTTCTGCCTCCCTCGCAAACTGTTTTTCCACGATTTCTTTCTTTATTCTCCTGCTCTCGGTGTTTATTGCCTTGCCCAGCGCGCTCATCAGCTCCTGTAATGAGACTTTCCTCATTCGTGGCATGGGCGTTCTTGGATAGAGTATGGGAAGCTCGTTTTCGTCAATAGTGATTATTTCACGCGGTTTTGCCTGTTCTTTAGAGCCGAAGAGAATTTCGTCAATGTCACGGATATATTCGTTAAGAAGTATCTCTGATTTTATCCTCAGGATTAAGCTTGCTGCAAGGAGAACCTTGCTTGAAACGAAAAAATTCGCCTCTTCCAGTTCGCGGATTTTTTCGAGATATTTGTTCGCGAGCAGCGCTAAATCAATATCCCACGGATTAAGCTGCTCGCTGTTGATTAAGTCGTAGATTATCGCCTGCCAGCTTACTTCCTTGCTTGTCAGCAAGTCGTATAAATGGTCGTTTCCGATTGTTCCGGTCTTCGATTTGATGATTTCGGGAGCTGGCTGAACGATGTTTAGCTCTTTTTCCATGTCTTCCATAAGCAACTCGAGAACACAAATACTTATAAACCTAACTTATCCCTGCTGACTAAGAAAGCGGCTGGAAAGGAGATTAGAGTAATGTCACTTCAGAATTACAACAAAACCGAAAGATTTAAATAGTATTGGTATGTAGGATTATTATCACCTCTTTTTGCCCAGGAGAGGCTCGAGGCAGACTACTTTTTTGCCGAAGAGCCTCTTCAAGGGTTTATATTAAGCGAACTTAAAGACGCAGTAAATCGTATTCGCAGAATCACAATGTGCAGGTTCATGACATTTGATACCACCTGAATAAAAATGGGGGTGAGATAAACTGGTATCATTTCTGTTGGACCTACACATCACAGAATCACTGTATAGTGAAAGACATAAATAATTCACCAACATTTTATGTCTTTCCCTTGATACCAAAGGCATGAATGAGGAAATGTCAATGTCCTTTGGTATAGTATACGGTTATTCTCTTAGGGGTATCTAAAATCATAACATCTCCTTTTTCTATAGTTTTTAAGAAACCAATTCCTTTTCTTCGCTCAAGTCGCCCTTTATCGCTTTTAAAATATCAAAAACAAGAATTATAGATAGGGATGCAACAAAAGCTAACAAGAAATTAAATAAGCTGATAGGGGAAGTTTCAAACACTTTATTTAATGGCGAATAAATTATTAATATAGCAGCCGAGATAGAGATTGCTGAAGCATAAACTAAGTATTTATTTGTAAAAGGAGAACGATTAAGAACCCTTTTTCTGAAAGATCTAAAATTAAAAGCATTTGCTATCTCAAAAAATATAAGAGTTACTAAAGCAGTTGTTCTTGCTACAACAATTTCTTGTTTTAGAATATTAAGGGTAAAATAAAATACTCCAAGAGTAACAAGCCCCATTATAGTTCCAGCGATGATAATTAAAGAAATTAGTTTTTTGTTCAAGATATGGGCTTTTTTTCGAGGTTTTGCTTCCATAACATCCTGAGAAGATGGATTAAACCCCAAGGTAATTGCAGGAAGATTATCTGTAACAAGATTCATAAATAGTATTTGCAAAGCAAGCAAAGGCAAGGGCAACCCTAATAAAATTCCAAGAAAAATAATAAGCAATTCAGCGCAGTTGCAAGAAATCTGATAGGTAACAAATTTTTGTATATTATTAAAAATTGTTCTCCCTTCTCTAACTGCAGATACGATTGTAGCAAAATTATCATCTTTTAATGTTAGGTCTGCTACTTCTCTTGTTACATCTGTTCCTCCAATGCCCATTGCAACCCCTATGTGGGCTTCTTTTAATGCAGGGGCATCATTTACTCCATCACCAGTCATTGTTACTATCTCTCCGTTTTCTTTTAATGCTCTCACGATTCTTAATTTATGTTCTGGCCTAACTCTTGCAAAAATAACAGCATTTCTTACAATCTTTACTAATTCATTATCAGTAAATTTGTCTAATTCTTCACCTTCTATTACATCCCCTTTGTTGAGATTTATTTGTTTTGCAATAGCAATCGCAGTCTCTTTATTATCTCCTGTAATCATTTTTACATTTATTCCAGCGATATGGCAAAGTTTTAATGCTTCTTTTACTTCTTCTCTTGGAGGGTCTTCCATTCCGATTAACCCAACAAAAACAAGTTCTTCTTCAAAATGATCTTTGTTTAATGATTTAACTTTTTTGTAGGCAATAGCCAATGTTCTAAATGATTTAGAAGTTAATTCTTTGTTAATTTTTATTATAAGTTTCCTGTCTCTTTCAAGAAGCGTAAAAATCCCATCTTCTCTTTGAATAAATTTGCAGTTTTTTAATAAAACTTCTAAAGCACCTTTTGAATAAATATAATTCTCACTTTTTTCTTTACATGCTACAGACATAATTTTTCTTTCAGAACTAAATGGAATTTCTTCTTTTCTTATAAAATCCAAGTCCTCTTTGAATATTCCTGCTTTCGCAGAAGCGATTAATAATGCCGCTTCAGTAGGAGTTCCTTTTATAACATACTCTCTATCTGTTCCTTTTCTCTCGATTTTAGAATCATTGCATAAAACTCCTGCTTTTAAAAGAAGTTTTAAAGAATTGTTTTTTTGAATATCTATCTTTTTATCATTTAACAAAAAATCTCCAGTCGCTTCATAACCTGCTCCAGTTATTTCAAAGAGTTTGTTGTCACAAAATATCTTTTTTGCTGTCATCTCACCAGTTGTGATAGTTCCTGTTTTATCAGAGCAAATAACAGTTGTTTCGCCTAATGTTTCAATAATTGACATTCGATTAACTATTGCGTTTTTTTTAGCCATTCTATATGCCCCAGAGGCAAGAGTTGACATTAAAACAACAGGAAATCCTTCTGGAAATGCAGAAACAGATAAAGCAATTACCACGATTAAAACCTCAATAAATAATTCGTAAGAAAGAGGAGCATTTCTTATTAGCATAACCAATCCAGTCAATATAGAGACAATAAGTGCAATGGAAACCATATACTTTGCTATGCCATTTACTTTTTTCTGCAAAGGCAGTTCTTTTTCAGCAGTTGAAATCATTCCTGCTATTTTTCCAAATTCAGTATTCATTCCTGTATGCAAAACTTTAGCAATGCATCTCCCATTAACAACAAGAGTTCCCATAAATATCTGATTCTCCTTTTTGTAATCTTTTTCACTTTTTGGCTCAATTTTTTTAATTTCTTGAGACTCGCCTGTTAAAACTGCTTCATTGACTCTTAATTCCTTTGCTTCTAGAATAAGACAATCTGCAGGAATTTTTTCGCCTGTTCTTAAAATAACAATATCTCCCGAAACAATTTCTTTTGAAGGGATTTCAATTTCTTTACCCTCTCTTATAACAATTGATATGGGCATAATCATCTTTTTTAAAGCAGCAATTGCTTTTTCAGCCCTGTATTCTTGAAAAAATCCCGCACTTACTACAAGAATTATAACTGCTAAAATTGTATATGCTGTAACAGATTTGCCAACAAAAAAAGAAATAAGCATTGCTGCAAACAATAAATAAACAACAAAATTATTTTTCACCTGCCTTAAAAGAATCTTTAATGGAGAAATATGCAAAATTTCCTTTAATTCGTTAAACCCATAGTCTTTTAATCTTTTTTCTGCCTCTTTTTCTGTTAAACCTTTTAAGTTTTTCATTATAATTTATATCAGAAGGAGTTTATTAATTTTACCCTCTTAGGTTATCTTAATTATTTTATACTTTAATAATCTCATTTGAAGCTTTTCTCAGCCTATTCATTATTGCAAGCCCTAAACCCTTATCACTAATTCCTTCTGCAATGATTATATCAATTTTTTCTTTGTTGAATTCTCTAAATATTTTGAATAAATTTTTAGCAATCGCAATAAAATCATTTCCCACAAACTTTATTTTATTTGCTCTATAACTGTGATTTTGATTAATCACCATTATTCCGATTTTTTTCCCTTCTTTTTTATATTGGTTAATAAGTTCTTGAATTTTCTTTTTAACATTTTGATGTTTTCCTTCAACTACAATTAGTTTTGCGTCTGGTGAATAATGCTTATATTTCATTCCAGGAGACTTCGCAATAATTTTTGTTATATCTTTTTCATTTGCAACTGAATATATTTCAATTTTTCCCAATACTCTTTCCATCTCTTCTAAAGCAACGCTGCCAGGTCTCAACAAAACTGGAGGATTTGTAGTTAAATCAACAACAGTGGATTCAATTCCTATCTCTGTGTTGCCTCCATTAATTATAGCATCTATCTTCCCATAAAGATCTTCTATTACATGTTCTGCTCTTGTTGGAGAGGGTTTACCAAAAAGATTTGCTGAAGGGGCAGCTATTGGTATTTTTGCTTCTTTTATCAGTGCCAGTGCAATTTTATTAGCAGGCATTCTAATCGCTACAGTATCTAAACCCCCTGTAGTTATATCCGGGACAATTTTAGATTTTTTTAGAACAAGAGTTAAAGGACCTGGCCAAAATTTATCCATTAGCCTTTCTGCATCTTTTGGAACTTTTTCTACGAGTCTGCAGATATCTTTTTTGTTCGAAATATGAACTATCAATGGATTATCTATAGGTCTTCCCTTAGCCTCAAAGATTTTCTTTACTGCTTTGATATCTAATGCGTTTGCTCCCAAACCATAAACTGTTTCAGTAGGGAATGCTACCAATCCGTCCTTCCTTAAAACTTTGGCTGCTATTTTTATCTTTGATATTTCTGGGCTGTTAGAATTTATCTTTATAATTTTTGTTTTCATAACTAACCCCTAATTTTTATATGTCTAATATCTTTTAGATTGCATACATTAAATATCACTGCATTTAATTTATCTTTATCATATTCACTACCCGGATTAATTGAAATTGTTTTGCCAATAACTTCTTTAAATTGCCCTGAAATTTCAAATGATTCATGAGAATGTCCGTGAAGAGTTAGCAAGGGCTGTTCTCTTTCAATAAATTCTCTAACAGCTTTACTTCCAATATGCGCTCCATTAGGACATGCCATATCTATCTTTGTGTTCCATGGAGGGCTGTGTATTACAAAAATCGTCTTTTTCGGATTGGTTTTCTTTGCTAAACTTTTTAGATTATCTTCTACTGTAGTTCTATCATTTTCTTCCACACTAGAAATTCCCTCAACAGTATAATAGTGTACGTTGTGAGTGTATCCTAATTTTGAAAGCAATAGCAAATATCCTTTTTCTAATCTTTTTCTTTCCTTATCATTGCATGCGATAAGTTCATGAAATTTTTTATCGCATTTATTAGACAATTCTTTTGTTTTTTTAGTATCATGTTTTTGCCAGTCTTTCATTAAAAATGGAAGCGGAGGAACATGACTATAGCCGCAAATATTAAATTGGCTGTTTAGTTTGTGAACTTTCATATCTAATAATTTAAAAAACCCTTTTTGCTCTCCAGCTTCTAGAAAAGGCATATTAACTTTATAATCATCATTCCCCATCATTAAATAAATAATTATAGAAGGATTTTCTTTTTTGAAGTTTTCAAACATTGGAATTAAATTAGTTTTTATAAATTTTCTTTGGATGTTAATAAGATTGCCGGCAGATGATTTTGGAAGGATATCCCCTCCAATAACTATAGAATTCACATTTTTCTCTATAGCTTTATTAAAAAGAGTTTTGTATAGTTTTTCAGATCCGTGAATATCTGCAGTATAAATAATTACATGCCTTTTCTTGTTTATTATTTGAGTCATTTTAATCTTGATTTGATTTGCCTAGCCGCAATTAAAAAATCTGATGCGATAATTGTTGGTCTTATTCCTATCGATTCGAGTTCTTTTAAATGTTTTTCGCCATGCCCTGTAAGAAGATAAGCTGTTTTACAGCCCGCATTTTTGCCCATGATAATGTCGGAAGGATGATCTCCTATCACCCATGATTCTACTAAATCAATACCATATTCAGAAACAATTTCTTCTATAAATTTTGTGTTTGGTTTTTTACATTTACAACCTTTAATATGCGGACAAAAATATGTTCTTTCTATTATTACCCCTTGCTTTTCTAATTGTCTTAAAAAATAATTGTTGAATTGATAAAAATCTTCTGTTGAATAAAAGCCCCTTTCTATTCCAGATTGATTGGTTATAATGAAAAAACTATAATCCTCTTGTAATAATTTTAAACCTTCAATAACTCCTTGATAAATTTTTAAACTATCAATTTTATGTTCATAACCTTTATCTTCAATTAATGTGCCATCTCGGTCTAAAAATATTGCTTTTTTCATTACAAAACCTTCTGAACCCAATAAAATGATTCTTACTTTCGTATTTTGAGTTTATTAAGCCCCAATTTTCCTTTTTCCAATAATTTTTGGGCCCATATATACTCTGCTGATAGGATAATCAATCCAAAAACAATTATCAGCATTCCAGGTCCTGGTAAAACAAGCAAAGCTATACCTACAAGAAGAATAGTAAATCCGACCACAATTTTAATAGCGCGTTTTACTGATTTAAAATTTTTAATTAACATTTTTTGTTTAATTTATTTAGTTCTATAAATTTTTAACTCCTCTCGCTATTCTGAGCTTTAGATATTTCATATGATTTTTTTGAAAAAAATTTTATTGCATCTGCTAATTCAACATGATTTTTGGCATATTTGCTAATGTCTATTTTCTTCTGATACGATTCACATGCCTGAACTAATGCTTTTGCTCCCTCCTTAGTTCCTTTTGGATGAGCATGAACACCTGCGCCCATTGTTGTTATAAAATCTATAGTTCCCATTATATCAATAAAGGGTTTTAATAAAGTCGGATTAAGCCCACCAGAAATAATCGGGCAACATTTTTTCATTCCTCTCCAGCTGTCATCTTCCAGAACAATATGATGAGCAATATCCTTATGAACTATATTTATTGCATCTTTATCTTTCTCTGGAATTGTTGACCAAGTTTGTTCAAAAAAATGCCCTTTATCTTTAAGATGTAAAATATTATGCGCAGCAACAACATCTTCTTTTGGGCTTCCTTTCATTTTTCCAACACCTGCTGTTCCTGTATGTATTCCCGAAGCGCCAGCTAATCTTGCAAATTTTGATAAAACTAACACTGAAAATCCTATCGGATTTTCTGGTCTTGTAAAACCACCATGGCCGGCTCTATGAAAGTGAATGAAAACATTAGGATACCTCCTTCTTAATGTCTGGACAGCCATCCAACCAGCAGTAATCCCATCAATGAGAAAAGCATAACTTCCCGGCTCAAATCCTTCATTCCTAATCATTTCACATCTTTCAATCATTGTATCAAAATCAGCTGCAGAAACATTAAAGGAATGAACTTTTTTCTTTCCTGTTTTTTTAACAGCTTTATCCATTGCTTCTTTTACATGTTTCACCATTTTATCATACGGACAAAAATCTTGATTTGCCTGAGGCTCGTCATTCTTAACAAAATCTCCTCCACCTATCCAAAAGTCATAACAAACTTCTGCGTATTCTGCTGAAGTCAAGCCCATTTTTGGTTTTATAATAGTTCCAAGAATGGGCCTATCATAAACATTAAGATATTTCCTCATATCGTCTAAGGTGTAACTCGGACCATCATATTGTTCAAGCATTGCTGGAGGAAACCACACATCCAATAATTTTAAAGCACTCACCTCTTTCATTCCAAGGATATTCCCCACAAGATATGTTAAAATATTCTGCACATTTCCTCTCCTATCAAAAAGTCTCCACGGATAAGCTATCCAAATAAGATTTCTTTTTAAATCAATTTGATAGACTAAGGCATTCATCTCCCTAGAAAAAGCTGTTTCAGTGTTTACTATAAAAGTTGTTCCTGTAGATGATTCAGCTGCAACTTCTGCAGCTGCCTGTAGTATGTTTAATTTTCCTCCGGGAATTAAGTGAAAAACTGCAAGAAGATATTCTCCGTTTTTTGGATTTTCTAAATTAAGATTAACATAGGCTCGTTGTTTTAAATTGAGTGATTTTAAAAATTTGTTTAATGTCATTTTCTCACCTTATTTTTCTTACAACCCCATTATAAACTTCTAAAAATTTCTTTATTTCTTTTATCTTAAGAAAATAAAACTTTTCATTCGCAAAATCTGAAAAACCAAAAAATCCAAGATCATACAACAATCTTAAATGCTTTGATGCAGAAGACTCACTTATGTTTAGATTGTCTGCAATTTCATGAACAGACATTTTTTCTTTTTGACAAAGTAAAAGAAGCATCTTCCTCCTTATCCTTGATCTTATTGCTCTGGCGAGTTTTTCATCTGGCATGATAAACTTAGAAAATTCAAACTTTTAAATGTTTCCATGTTTGAGCTTTGCGTATTAATTAATCCTTCCGAAGAATAACATAAACTTTCCTTCCAAGAAGATCTTTAGGAGCATCTATCTTTGCTCCATTGCCAAATTTGGTAATTGTCCTTTCAAAAATTAACTCGAAT
>Ga0209514_10004492_pt1 | contig 18717 bp, 17 predicted proteins | sample Subgrocontami58m_FD_187452 | JGI IMG/M metagenome (GOLD analysis project Ga0209514, IMG submission 187452) | Subsurface groundwater microbial communities from S. Glens Falls, New York, USA - GMW37 contaminated, 5.8 m (SPAdes) (version 3) | ecosystem: Environmental > Aquatic > Deep subsurface >...
CCGCCACCGCCCCCGCCGCCATCAGCCCCCCCGGGGTCTCGGCGACCACCCGTCGCACAGCGCTTCCGGCTCGGCGATCGGCTCGGGCGACCGCGCTGATGATTCCCTTCACAGGCACGGGCGCACGCTAGTGGAGTGACCGCCAACCTGTGCCGGTTCCATGGGTATCCCGATCAACCTCAGCACGCGGTCGTGGCGTCGGGGAACCGAGCCGGGCCAGGACCAGGGGAGCGCCCCTATCGGACATATGGGCGCGACCTGAGGACACCGCCCGGCGACGTGTTCGCCGCCGCCGGAACCCGGTGAACGTCGGCGGTCACTCGGCTGGGAGAGACCCGCCCCGAGGGGCGCCGCGGGTACGGCGGCGTCGCTACGCTCGCGGCATGCGATTCGCCCGCCTCGCCGCCGCGGTCATCGCGGCCTCGGCTGTCGTGACCCTTTTGGGGTGCGGCTCGGCCGGCGCCGGTGGTCGGCGCCCCGACGTTCTGCCCCCGGCAGAACGCGAGCCCGCCACCCGGCTTGCGGTACCCGCACTCCGCGGAGGCGGCACGATCCCCGTCGGGCAGCCATCGTCCCGTCCCACCGTGCTCAACCTCTGGGCGTCCTGGTGCGGTCCGTGTCGTCAGGAGATGCCAGAGGTGCAGCGCTTCGCCGCATCGCACCCGCGTGTGCGTGTTGTCGGGGTGGCCATCGACGATACCCCGGACGCCGCTCGTGAGTTCGCCACCGAGGTCGGTGTGAGGTTCCCCCTCGGGGTCGACCAGGGAGATCGCGTGGCAGATGCCTATGGCGTCTCGGGGCTGCCGATGACGCTCATCCTCGATCGCCGCGGGCGTCTTGCCGCCACGTGGGCGGGCCCCGTGACAGGGATGGATCTCGCGCGCCTCACTTCCGCTCTGCGCGACAGCTGACGCGGGCACGATCGGGCTGCCCGTGCATACTTCGGGGGTGAACCTCGAGGATCAAGTGGCCGCCCACTGCCGGCACCACGGTCTGCTCCCCGCCGGAGCGGGTGTGCTCGCCATGGTTTCGGGTGGTGCCGATTCGACCTGCCTGATGCATGTGCTCGCGCGCATCCACTCGGGGCCGGTGCACGTGCTCGTGGTCGATCACGGCTTCCGCCCGGCCGCCTCGCGGGAGGCGGATGTCGTGCTGGCGTCGGCTCGTGCCCTTGGGCTTCCCGCACATCGCGTTGACCTGGGTCTTGAGCCCGGCCCGGCCGCGATGGAGCGCGCCCGCGATGCCCGTCTGGCGGCCGCCGAAGCCGTGCGGGGGCGAGAGGCGCTGCACGTCATCGCAACCGGCCACACCCTGACCGATCACGTCGAGACGGTGCTCTTCCGCGTCGCGCGTGGCACCGGCCGCACCGGGGCGCTGGGTATCGCCCCGCGCCGCGACCGCCTCGTGCGCCCGCTGCTTCGGGTGTCGCGTGTCGAGACCCGGGCGTGGTGCGCCCGGAACGGCATCGCGTTCGTGGACGACCCCACGAACGACGACCTGCGCACGGCTCGTGCACGCGTACGCCATGGTGTGCTGCCCGCCCTCGAAGCCGTGCACCCCGGTGCGCAGGGGCACGTGGCGCGTCTGGCCGATCTGCTCGCGGATGAGTCCGTCGTGCTGGACACGGCGCTTGCGGACGCGTGGACCCGGCACTCCCGCCGCGCGGGCCTGGATGCGTCCGGTCTTGCGGCGGAGCCCCCTGCCCTTGCTCGCCTGCTCGCCCGTCGCCTTCTCACCGAGGCGGGGATGAGCGGTGATTCCCTCTCGTCGGACGTGGTGCAGGCGGTTGTCGCCATGGCCACCACCGGCGCCGGCCGCAGGGACGTGCCGGGCGGCTTCGTAGCAGCCGAGCGCGGTGTGCTCGTGGCCGTGGCGTCGGGAGAGCCCATGGCGGATCATTCGGCACGAGCACTCCCGGTGCCGGGCCGGGTGGCCTGGGGAGAGGCGGTGCTGCGCGCCACGACGGGCCCGGCTCTTCCGCCCGGGCGTGCCAGCGTGTGGGTGAGGCCCGCTGGCGTTCTCACCGTGCGCCCTCCGCGTCCCGGTGATCGCATCGCGCTTGCCGGTGGAGGGCATCAGGCCGTGGGGCGTCTGCTGCAGTCCGCGGGCGTACCGTCGCGTCTGCGTCCTCGGACCCCTGTGGTCACCGATGGCGATCGCATCGTCTGGGTGGCCGGGCATCGGGCCGACCCCGGCGTTCTCGCGACGCCGGGTGAGGACGCCGTGCACCTGGAATTGCTGCCGGCATGACCGATCGCACCGCCGAAACGGGGAACGTGCTCTTGTCCCGTGAGCGCCTGCAGGTGCGCGTTCGCGAGATGGCCGCAGAGATATCAGCGGACTACGCGGGGCAGGACATCCTGGTGATTGGCGTTCTGAAGGGGGCGGTCTTCTTCACCGCCGACCTCGTGCGCGAGATGTCCATCCCGTGCGAGATGGACTTCATGGCGGTGTCGTCGTATGGGTCGGCCACGCACTCGTCGGGCGTGGTGCGGATCACGAAGGACCTTGACGCGCCTATCGAGGGCAGGCATGTGCTCCTGGTGGAGGACATCGTCGACTCCGGCCGCACGCTCAGGTACCTGTTGCGCAACCTGGCCGCGCGCGAGCCGGCATCGCTTGAGGTGTGCGCGCTGCTGTCGAAGCCCGCAGCCGACCGCCTGGATCTTCGGACGCGCTACGTGGGTTTCCGGCTGCCCGATGTGTTCGTGATCGGATACGGGCTCGATGCGGGGGAGCGCTACCGTGAACTGCCGTACATCTCGGAACTCTCCGAGCAGGCCACCGGGCGGTAGGACCGCCGCGACGTGGTTTTGGGCTGGGCGCTGCTAGCCTGAGCCGCTACGGAACGGGCGTCGCCTGTTCCGCCTGCCGGGAGGAACCCGGCGACATCGACGAGGGGCTTTCCTCTGAGCCGCTTCTTCAAGAGCGCCGCCTTTCCGATCCTCATCGTGGTGCTGCTGGCCTTTGTGGCGCAGAAGCTGGTCACCTCCAGCTCGCAGCCGTCCCAGCAGCCGACCTTCACCGGCTTCCAGGCGGATCTGGCCGCGGGCAAGGTCACGCAGGTCACGATGCAGACGAAGGACCAGAACCTCGAGGTCGCGCTGAAGGGCGGCACGACCTACGTCACGGGCTACCCGGACAACTACGGGGCACAGGTCACCGACTCGGTCGACAAGGCGAAGGTGCCCTTCGTGGTCGAGGGGCGCGGCGGCTCGGCCTGGTGGGGCTTCCTCATCACCCTCGCTCCGTTCGCGCTCTTCTTCGTCTTCTGGATCTTCCTGATGAACCAGATGCAGGGTGGCGGTTCGAAGGTGATGAGCTTCGGCAAGAGTCGTGCGAAGCGCATGGCGGTGGACCAGCCGAAGACCACCTTCCGCGATGTGGCCGGTGCCGACGAGGCCGTGGAGGAGCTCGAGGAGATCAAGGAGTTCCTCGAGAGCCCCAAGAAGTTCCAGGCGCTCGGCGCGCGCATTCCCAAGGGCGTCCTTCTCTACGGCCCCCCGGGAACGGGCAAGACCCTGCTCGCCCGCGCCGTGGCGGGCGAGGCCGGCGTGCCGTTCTTCTCGATCTCCGGATCCGACTTCGTCGAGATGTTCGTGGGCGTCGGCGCGAGCCGCGTGCGCGACCTCTTCGAGCAGGCCAAGCAGAACTCACCGTGCATCATCTTCATGGACGAGATCGACGCCGTGGGACGCCATCGCGGTGCCGGCATGGGCGGCGGCCACGACGAGCGTGAGCAGACGCTGAATCAGCTGCTCGTCGAGATGGATGGTTTTGAGACGAAGGACAACATCATCCTCATCGCGGCCACCAACCGGCCGGACATCCTCGACCCCGCCCTGCTGCGCCCCGGGCGCTTCGATCGCCAGATCATGGTGGACCGCCCCGACCGTGCGGGCCGCGCCGAGATCCTGATGGTGCACACCCGCGGTAAGCCGATCGCCAAGGGGATCAACCTCGACACCCTGGCGGGCCAGACCCCGGGCTTCACCGGAGCCGACCTCGCCAACCTCGTGAACGAGGCGGCCCTTCTCGCCGCCCGCAAGGGCAAGAAGATCATCGACGAGGTCGAGCTCGAGGAGGGGATCCTTCGCGTCATCGCGGGCCCCGAGAAGAAGAGCCGTCTGCTCTCCGACAAGGAGCGCGTGGTCACCGCGTACCACGAGATGGGCCACGCGATCGTGGGTCACTTCCTGCCGAACGCCGATCCCGTGCACAAGATCTCGATCGTCAGTCGCGGACAGGCGCTGGGCTACACGATCTCGATGCCGTCCGAGGACAGGTTCCTCATCACGCGTGCGCAGCTCGAGGACACCATGTCCATGACCCTGGGCGGCCGCGCCGCCGAGGACCTCGTGTTCAGCGAGATCACCACGGGTGCTGCCAACGACCTGGAGAAGGTCACGGCCACCGCCAAGCAGATGACCATGCGGTTCGGCATGAGCGAGAAGCTCGGCCCGCGAGTGCTCGGGCACAACCACGGCGCCCCGTTCCTCGGCCGCGACATGCACTCCGAGCCGGACTACTCGGATGAGATCGCCCGGCAGATCGACGTGGAGATCCGTCGCATCATCGAGGACGCCTACCAGCGTGCGAAGGACATCCTCTCCGAGCACCGGCATGATCTGGAGAGCGTCACGCAGATCCTCTTGAGCCGCGAGACGATCGAGCGGAACGAGTTCCTGCGACTGCTCGATGGCGAGGCCGAGGCTGACGTCTTCCGGGTCAAGGATGAGCGGGCACGACAGAAGGCCGCCGAGGCCGCCGAGGCCGAGCGCACCCCTCCGGCGTCACCTGAGCCGTCTGCGCGGCGCATGCCGCTGCCGCCCGCTCCCGGGCAGGCAGACCCCGCGGGGGCCTAGCGCTCCGCCTGCGGCGTGTGCATCCCGGTGCCGCTCTGTGTCGCGGCCGAATGGCCGGAATCAGTCCATCCGGATGGCGGTTGATGGGTGCGCCACGGACTGGATGGCGGCGGCCCCGTCGTCGCGCACGCAGAGGGTCCATCGTCTCGCTCACCGCGCATGGGTAGGGTGGAGCCCATCGCCATCCCGCTCTCCTGGCTACGGTCTCCATGCGTCATGGGCATCCTCAACGTGACGCCGGACTCCTTCGCCGACCATGGTCGCCACATGGACGTGGAGGCCGCCGTTGCCCGGGTGCAAACGATGGCATCCGAGGGGGCCGCGATCTGTGATGTCGGCGCCGAGAGCACTCGGCCGGGTGCGTCACCCGTGTCCGAGGACGAGGAGCACCGGCGACTGGCCCCGGTACTCGATGCCCTGCGGAATCAGCCGCCGGGCATCCCCGTCTCCATCGATACCCGGCGGGCGTCGGTGGCACGCGCGGCGCTCGATGCCGGTGCGGTGTTGGTGAATGACGTGAGCGCCGGGCGCGATCCCGCGATGCTGCCCCTGGTGGCCGAGCGCGAGGCCGCAATCTGCCTCATGCACATGCGCGGTGAGCCCGCGACGATGCAGGATGACCCGCGTTACGACGACGTGGTGCAGGACGTGGCGGCGGCGCTGGAGGGGCGCATGGAGGCCGCGGTGCGCGCTGGGGTGCATGAGGAGCACATCATCCTTGATCCCGGCATCGGGTTCGGGAAGACGCTTGCGCACAACCTCGCGCTGCTGCACGGGCTGCCGCGCATCACCTTGCTTGGGCGCCCGGTGGTGGTGGGGGTATCGCGGAAGGGCATGATCGGCATGATCACGGGACGCGAGGTGGAGGATCGAATGGCCGGATCGATCGGAGTGGGGCTGGCGGCGGTTGCCGCGGGCGCCGCGGTGCTTCGGGTGCACGATGTGCGCGAGACCGCCGATGCCCTTGCGGGCTGGACGGCGGCGCGTGGGGGAGGCGGGGCATGAGTGACCTGACGGTGCACATTCGCGGCCTGGAGGTGGTCGGTCACCACGGCGTGCACGACGCCGAGCGCGTGCTCGGGCAGCGATTCGTGGTTGATCTGGCGCTCGATCTGGCACACGACCGCGCGGCCACCAGCGATGACCTGGCGGACACCGCTGACTACGCGATGCTCTCCGATGACGTGGCCCGGATCATCGCCGGTGAACCGGTGGCCCTGATCGAGCGCCTCGCGCGGCTCATCGCGGACCGTGCCCTGGTGGACCCCCGGGTGCGCGCGGTGACCGTGACGGTGCACAAGCCCCACGTGGCGATTCCGCACGTCCTTGGCGAGGTGGCGGTGACGCTGCGGGTCGAGGCTCCCGGGGAATGAACCGGCTGTGGCTGGGGCTTGGCGCGAACCTGGGCGACCGCGGAGCGGCACTCCAGAGAGCTGTTGACGCCCTCTCGGCCGCGGGGCTCGAGGTGCAGGCCGTCAGCACCGTGTACCAGACGGCACCCAGGGACATGGAGGATCAGCCGCCGTTCCTCAATGCCGCCTGCCGCGTGCGCACGGCGCTCGCGCCGCCTGAGGTGCTCGCGCTGGCCAAGGGCATCGAGGCCGCGGCGGGGCGCGAGGCGGGACCGCGCTTCGGGCCCCGACCCATCGATGTCGACCTCCTCGTGTGGGAGGGTGGCGTGTGGAGCGGGCCCGACCTCACGATTCCGCATCCGCGTCTTGGTGACCGCCGCTTCGCCCTGGTGCCCCTGATCGATCTGGACCCGGATCTGATGCTTCCCGATGGTTCCCGCATTGCGGACCTCGCCGCACGGATTCCCGTGGACGACCAGCCGGTCGAGGCCGTGCTCGACCGGCTGGTGGTGCCGGGCGATCCCCGGTCGGGTCTATGATCGCCCCCCGGCAGGCCGCCGGATGTGCGAGAGGGAGCCGTGTCCCACACTGATGAGCTTGACGAGTACGACGCCGAGCTGGAGCTGCGGCTCAAGCGCGAGTACGCGGACGTCTTCCCGCTGTTCCGCTACTGCGTCCTGACGCAGGAGGCCACGTACCTCTGCAACCGTCTGGAGCGCTCCTTCGAGCCCCAGGCCGCGTACCCGTTCTTCCACATCACGATGGATGACGTCTGGGTGTGGGACAAGAACCGGCCCACCCGCATCATCCCCCGAGTGGAGATCCACACCACGCAGGATGTGACCGTGGAGATCCTGAGGGCCGACGACGCCGATGACCTCGACTCCGCGCCCGTGGAGGCCTAGCCCGTGCTCCTGGCCGTCGACGTGGGGAACTCGCAGACCGTCGCCGGCCTGTTCTCGGGCGATGAGTTGCTGCACGACTGGCGCGTGTCCACCGTGCGCCGCACGACGGTGGATGAGCTCGCCGCGAGCCACGATACGATTCTGGAGCTGCGCGGTGGCAGCCTGACCGACGTCGAGCACGTGGTCGTCGCATCGGTTGTCCCCGAGTTGACGGTGGCCTATCAAGCGCTGGCCGATCGCTATCTGGACCGCCCGGCCGTAGTGGTGGGGCCCGGTGTGCGCACCGGAATGCCGTTGCTGGTGGACAACCCGCACGAGCTCGGTGCGGACCGCATCGCCAATGCGGTTGCGGCGCACGCGCGGTTCGGAGGGCCCTGCGTCGTGGTGGACTTCGGCACGGCGACCACCATTGACGCCGTCTCCGAGGCCGGCGAGTTCCTCGGTGGGGCCATCGCCCCGGGCGTCGACAGCGGCCTGGATGCGCTGTCACAGCGTGCCGCGCGCCTGATGCGCGTTGAACTCGCCTCCCCGCCCGCCGCGGTGGGGAAGAACACCGTGGAGAGCATGCAGTCGGGGCTGGTGCTGGGCGCGGCCGCCATGGTGGACGGCATGGTCACGCGCATCGCCGGTGAGCTGGGCGTGAACCCCGTGGTCGTCGCCACCGGCGGCCTTGCCCCGCTCGTCATCCCTCATTCGATGCTCATCGAGGAGCACGAGCCCATGCTGACCCTCCAGGGGCTCCGCATCGTTCACGAGCGCACGATCGGTGCGCCTGCCCGGAGCCGCCGCCGGTGAAGAAGCGCATGCGCGCCCTCGTGGCCGCGCGCACCCGGGAGCCCGTACCGCTGCCGTCCGGCGACGGGCCATGGCCACTCGCGCAGCCGTTCCGCGTGGGCGATGTCGTCATTCCGAATCGGGTGGTGCAGGCCCCCCTGGCCGGTATCGGGAACCGGGCGTTCCGGTCGCAGTCACGGCGGCACGGGGCGGGCCTCGTGGTATCCGAGATGGTCGCGGCCCACGGAATCCGGCACGGCAATCTCCGTACGACGTCCATGCTCGATGTGGTGCCGGGCGAGCACCCGATGGGAATCCAGATATTCGGTGGCGAGCCCGACGTGATGGCCGAGGCCGCTCTCGCCGTGCAGGCGGCGGGGGCCGACATGGTCGACATCAACATGGGCTGCCCCGTGCCCAAGATCATGAAGACCGGCGCGGGTGCGGCGTTGCTCGCCGACCCCGTTCGCGCCGCCGCGGTCGTGCGCGCCATGGTTGATGCGGTGGACATTCCGGTGACGGTGAAGATGCGTCGCGGGCTCACACCCGGCGATGCGGACCCCGCGGAGGTCGCGAAGCGCCTTGTGGATGCGGGTGCCGCGATGATCACCATCCACCCCCGGGCCGCGGCAGAGGAATACGCGGGCACCGCCGACCACCGCATCAGCGCACAGGTCGTGGCGGCCGTATCCGTGCCCGTGGTCGTGAGCGGCGACATCGCCGATGCCGCGGGCGCCCGGAGGGCCCTTGAGGACACCGGGGCGGCGGCGGTGATGATCGGGCGGGCGGCTCTCGGGAACCCATGGGTGTTTGGCGTCATCGCCAGCGGCGGCGCGGAGCCGCGCCTGTCCACTGCCGATGTCATCGATGAGCTCATCGGGTTCAGTCACGATATCTCGGGAGTGCTCGGACCGGATCGCTCGTGCCACTATCTGCGGAAGTTCCATGCCTGGTACCTGACCGGGCGTGGAGTGCCGGACGATGAGCTGGGCGCCCTGATGGAGGAACCCACGCTGGAGGGTGCGCTCGCGCGGCTGCAGTCGCTGAGCGAGCGCTGCCGGGCCACCGGATGAACTCCGATTGCGCGCATGTGGCATCTGCTTGCGCCGCATGGAAAATCTGGGGTATCGTGCGCGGCCGCTCAACGAGCCCAAATGCCGCGAGGAGGACGATGTGGACCGCGAGGTGATCCTCACCGAAGAGGGCTACAACATGCTCCAGGAGGAGATTGAGTACCTGTCGACGATCAAGCGTCGCGAGGTTGCTCAGCGCATCAAGGAGGCACGCGAGTTCGGAGACATCTCGGAGAACTCCGAGTATGACGACGCCAAGAACGAGCAGGCGCACGTCGAGTCACGAATCACCGCGTTGGAGCACAAGCTCCGCAACGCGCGCATCGTGGACACCGATCGCATCTCGACCGACTCGGTGTCGATCGGTGCCAGGGTCACCGTGCGCAACACGGACACCAAGAAGACCAACGTCTTCGCGATCGTCGGATCCGCGGAGGCCGATCCCCTGAAGGACCGCCTCTCGAATGAGAGCCCCATCGGCAAGGCGCTGATCGGTCGCAAGAAGGGCGACAAGGTCACGGCCACCACGCCGCGCGGCCAGATCGAGTATCAGGTCGTCAAGATCGAGGCGGGGGACTGACCCGCTCGGAGGACGTTCCGCAGGGCGGGTCGCCCGAGGACTCCGAGGGGGGTATCGAGCGGCTCATCGCGGAGCGCCGTGCGAAGGCCGACGCCCTGCGTTCGGGCGGCGTGGACCCGTTCCCCGCCCGCTTCCCGGGCCGCGTGTCGGTGGGCGTCGCGCGCGATCGTGGCGAGGCTCTCGAGCCCGGGGGCGAGGCCGAGGGCCAGGTGGCCGTCGCCGGCCGTCTCGCCGCACGTCGCGGCCACGGGCAGATGGTGTTCGCGGACCTGACGGACCGAAGCGGCACCATCCAGGTGTGGGCAACTGCCGATCGCCTGGGTTCGGGTGACCTGGACCGGCTGGCGGATGCGGACCTCGGGGACATCATCGGAGTGCGTGGCACGGTGGTGCGTACGAAGCGCGGCGAGCTGTCCGTCGCGGCGGATGCCGTGGAGATGCTCGCCAAGGCGCTGCGTCCACCGCCCGACCGCCACGCGGGTCTGAAGGACCCCGAGACGCGCTACCGGCAGCGCTACCTCGATCTCATGGCATCGGATGAGGTGCGTGAGCAGTTCGTGGTGCGCGCCCGCACCGTGTCCGCCGTGCGTCGGTTCCTGGACGGTCGGGGCTTCATCGAGGTCGAGACGCCGGCTTTGCAGCCGATCTACGGCGGTGCCGCCGCCCGGCCGTTCGTGACCCATCACAACGCCCTGGGGCGCGACCTCTTTCTTCGTATCGCTACCGAGCTCTACCTGAAGCGCTGCATCATTGGCGGTCTTGAGCGCGTGTACGAGCTGGGCAAGGATTTTCGCAACGAGGGCGTGTCGTTCAAGCACAACCCCGAGTTCACGATGCTCGAGACCTACGACGCATACGCCGACTACGGGGACGTGGCGACGATGCTCGAGGAGATGGTGGCTTTTGCCGCGGTGGAGGCGACCGGGTCAACGACGGTGCCGTGGAAGGGTGCGGAGATCGACCTCACCCCACCATGGCGACGGGTGCGGTTGGTGGACGCCCTGCGCGACGCGACCGGCATCGACGTGCTCGCCCACCCCGAGGCGGACGACCTGCGCGCGATGATGCGCGCGGCGGGCCTTGACGCCCCCGACTCCGCGCCGTGGGCCAAGCTCGTCGATGGCATCCTGTCGCAGGCTCTCGAACCGACGCTGGTGCAGCCGACGATCCTCCTCGACTACCCGCTCGAGCTCTCGCCCTTCGCCAAGCGGCACGAGCACGACCCGCGCCTTGTCGAACGCTTTGAGGCCTTCTGCGGCGGTATGGAGCTTGCAAACGCATTCTCCGAATTGAACGATCCCGACGACCAGCGCGAGCGCTTTGCGATGCTGCAGGCCGATCGCGCTGCCGGTGACGACGAGGCACAGCCCGCTGACGAGGACTTTCTGACGGCTCTCGAACACGGTATGCCCCCGACGGGCGGCCTGGGGTTGGGCATCGACCGGCTGGTCATGCTGCTCACTGATCGCCAGTCGATTCGTGAGGTCATCCTCTTTCCGGTGATGAGGACGTAGGCGGGGAGCAGGCCGGGCGCTCCGCCACTCGGTGATTCAGACTCCGCTGCTCCGTGCGGTCGATCGCCGATTCGTGGCCGACACGCGGGCGATCATCGGAGAAGGTGCTAGCCTCCCCGACCGCTGAACGGCAGTTTACGAATCGAGAGGTCATATGGCGAAGCCGCGCGGTCGCGGGCGCGTGAAGAAGAAGAAGGGCGGGGCAGTGGCACCGCGAAAGCGGCGTCCGCTTCTCGCACCGGAGGAGCTCGACTGGAAGAACTTTCCGTCGCTCCGACGCTTCCTCTCAGAGCGAGGAAAGCTTCGTTCACGTCGTATCACGGGCCTGTCCCGTCGTCAGCAGACCCAGCTCGCGCAGGCGGTCAAGCGCGCCCGCATGATGGGCCTGTTGCCGTACCCGGATCAGGATCGTTCGGTGCGCTCCCACGCGAGCACCCACGCTCCTGTGCTTGCAGCGTCCGAGGAGGGCACGCAGCAGGTGTCCGACGAGGTCGTTGTGACCGAGGTCACCCAGGCCGATGGTTCGGTTGAGATCGTCGTGGATGAGATCCTGGTGGACGAGGTCGTCGAGGCCGACGGCTCCGTGGAGGTCGAGACCGAGGTGGACGAGGTCGTGGCCGTTGGCGCCACCGATGCCGCCGAGGGGACCCCGGAGGCCTGATCCGCTGGCCGGGGCGCGCGCTGCGTCGCCCCGGCCCGTCTCGCATCGTGGTTCACCGGACCGCACCACCTGCTGAGGTCCGGGCCGCGGTGCAATACTTCCCCGATGGGAATGGGGATCTGCCCGGCGTGTGACGCCGGACTCATGTGGCGGCACAACGGTCTTTGGTGCGACCGGTGTCACCGCAAGGTGGAGACGTGCTGTGAGGGCGCTCCACAGGAGTGCCGTACGGATGTGACCGACGTCACTGATCCCCCGCGGTCGAAGGCGGGCCTCGTGCTACCTTCGCGCACCGTTTCTTCCGCTGCCACGGCCCCCGCGGGGGCCAATCAGGAGGATTGAGGCCCGATGTTTGAACGCTTCACCGAGCGCGCCCGTCAGGTGGTCGTCCTGGCCCAGGAGGAGGCGCGCACCCTCAAGCACAACTACATCGGCACCGAGCACATCCTGCTCGGGCTCCTTCGTGAGGAGGAGGGTCTCGCGGCCCGCGTCCTCGAAGGCCTTGAGATCACCGTGGAGGAAGTCCGCGCCCAGGTGATCCGCATCGTCGGGTCCGGGGAGGAGGTCACCTCCGGGCAGATCCCCTTCACGCCACGCGCGAAGAAGGTGCTGGAACTCGCGCTCCGTGAGGCGCTCTCGCTCGGTCACAACTACATCGGCACCGAGCACATCCTGCTCGGCCTTGTGCGCGAGAACGAGGGCGTTGCCGCGCGCATCCTCGCGGACTTCGATGCCGACTCCGAGAAGATCCGCAACGAGATCATCCGCATGCTGTCGGGCCCGGGCCGGCGTCAGCAGGGGCAGGGTGCCGCGGGGCAGCAGGGTGACAAGAAGTCGAGCAAGCTGCTCGACCAGTTCGGTCGCAACCTCACGAAGATGGCCGCCGACGGCAAGCTCGACCCCGTGGTGGGTCGCCAGAAGGAGATCGAGCGGGTCATGCAGATCCTTGCCCGCCGCACGAAGAACAACCCGGTGCTGATCGGCGAGCCCGGCGTGGGCAAGACCGCTGTCGTGGAAGGCCTCGCCCAGCGCATCTCGGCCAACCAGGTTCCCGACCTGCTGAGGAACAAGCAGATCTACACGCTCGATCTCGCGGCCCTCGTGGCGGGTTCGAAGTACCGCGGGGAGTTCGAGGAGCGCCTGAAGAAGGTGATGAAGGAGATTGGCCAGCGCGGCGACATCATCCTGTTCATCGACGAACTCCACAATCTTGTGGGTGCCGGTGCCGCCGAGGGCGCCATTGACGCGGCGTCGATCCTGAAGCCCGCCCTGGCACGTGGCGAGTTGCAGACCGTGGGTGCCACCACCCTGGACGAGTACCGCAAGTACCTCGAGCGCGACTCCGCCCTGGAGCGCCGCTTCCAGCAGGTGAAGGTGGATGAGCCGTCGATCGAGGAGACCGAGCAGATCCTGCGCGGGCTCCGCGACCGCTACGAGGCCCACCACAAGGTCAACATCACCGACGAGGCCCTCGGGGCCGCGGCGGAGCTTTCGGCTCGTTACATCTCGGAGCGCTTCCTGCCGGACAAGGCGATCGACCTGATCGACGAGGCCGGCAGCCGCATGCGCATTCGCACCATGACCGCGCCGCCGTCATACCGCGAGTTGGAGGACGAGATCGAGGCCGTCCGCAAGGACAAGGAGGCCGCGATCGAGGCGCAGGAGTTCGAGAAGGCCGCCAACCTCCGCGATACCGAACGACGCCTCACCAACAAGAAGCGGGACCTCGAGGAGGAGTGGAAGTCCGAGGACGCCCCCCGCCCCTCGATCGGTGAGGAGGAGATCGCGGACATCGTCTCGATGTGGACGGGCATTCCGGTCTTCAAGCTGACGGAGGCCGAGACGAAGAAGCTGCTTCGCATGGAGGAGGAGCTTCACAAGCGCGTTGTCGGGCAGGAGGCGGCCATCACCGCCGCCAGCCGAGCCATCCGTCGCGCACGCTCCGGCATCAAGGACCCCAAGCGGCCTGCTGGCTCCTTCATCTTCCTGGGCCCCTCCGGCGTCGGGAAGACCGAGCTCGCCCGCACGCTGGCCGAGTTCCTGTTCGGTGACGAGTCCGCGCTGATTCAGGTGGACATGTCCGAGTACATGGAGAAGCACTCCGTGTCGCGGCTCGTGGGATCGCCTCCCGGCTATGTCGGCTACGACGAAGGTGGCCAGCTCACCGAGCAGGTGCGCCGTAAGCCGTACTCGGTGATCCTTCTCGACGAGATCGAGAAGGCCCACCCGCAGGTCTTCAACATCCTCCTGCAGATCCTGGAGGATGGCCACCTGACGGATTCCCAGGGGCGGCAGGTGGACTTCCGGCACGCCATCGTGATCATGACGTCGAACATCGGCGCGGCCACGATCGCACGCAGCACGCCGCTGGGCTTCAGCGTCTCGGAGGAGGAGGGTCTCTCCTACGAGGACATGAAGGGCCGCATCATGAGCGAGCTCAAGAAGGTGTTCCGCCCCGAGCTCATCAACCGTATCGACGAGATCATCGTCTTCCACAAGCTGTCGAGGGACGAGATCAAGGAGATCATCGACCTGATGATGGTGCGGCTGCAGAAGCAGCTGGCCGCGAAGGGCGTCTCGATGCAGCTGACCGAGGCGGCCAAGGACCTGCTCGTGGAGGAGGGCTACGACCCCGCAATGGGTGCCCGCCCGCTTCGCCGCGCGATCCAGCGCCTCATCGAGGACCCCCTGGCCGACGAGTTGCTGAGCGGCACCCTGTCGGACGGCCTCGTGATCGTGTGCGATCGCGACGGCGACAAGATGAGGATGGATCGCCGTGAGGCACCTGCCGCTCCCATCGAGCCCGAGGTCGTGGGCGCCGCGGTCGGTGCCGAGGCCGGCGACGAATCCGGTGGCGACGACGCGGAGTAACCGCTGAGCCCGCCACGTGTCCGCAGCTCGTTCGTATGCGAGGGCTGCGGGCACGTGTCACCTCGCTGGCTCGGACGCTGTCCGGCATGCGGAGGGTGGGACTCGCTGAAGGAGCAGGTCGCAGTACGGGCGTCACGTGGCCCCGTGGTGGGCGTGACGCAACCCGTGCCGCTGTCGGAGGTGCGCGCGCTCCCCGAGGCGCGCATCGCGACAGGCGTCGCCGAGCTCGACCGGGTGCTCGGGGGCGGCGTGGTGCCCGGCTCTCTGGTTCTGATCGGGGGTGAGCCCGGCATCGGCAAGAGCACGCTGGTGCTACAGGCTCTCGCCCATGTGGCGCGCAGCCGTTCTGCGCTGCTCGTGACCGGCGAGGAGTCTCCGGCCCAAGTCAAGGCGCGTGCGGCTCGGCTGGGCCCCGGATGCGAGTCCATCGCCGTGCTGGCCGAGACCCGCCTTGAGGTGGTCGCGGCGGTGCTCGAGGCCAATCCGCCCGGTATCTGCGCCATCGACTCGGTGCAGACGCTGTCCTCCGACGCACTGGATGGTGCCCCCGGCACTCCTGCCCAGGTGCGCCTGGTCACCGCCGAACTGGTGCGAATCGCCAAGACCCGTGACATCGCCATGATTCTCGTTGGGCAGGTGACGAAGGATGGCGGGCTTGCCGGGCCGCGGCTGCTCGAGCACCTCGTTGACGCCGTCGTGTCGTTCGAGGGCGATGACGTTCGGGCTCTGCGTGTGCTGCGCGCCACGAAGAATCGCTTCGGGTCGACCAACGAGACCGGCGTCCTCGAGATGCGCGCCGACGGCTTGACATCGGTGGAGGATCCGTCCGGCATCTACCTTGCCGAGGCCGGCGAACGCGTGGGGTCGTGCCTGTTCCCCGCCATCGAGGGCAGTCGCGCCGTGCTGGTGGAGGTACAGGCCCTCGTGGGCCCGACCGACATCGTTCCGCCCCGGCGGGTTGCGGGAGGAGTGGACCGCACCCGCCTGGCTCAGGTGCTGGCGGTGCTCGGCCGCCACGCGGGGCTCAGGCTTGGGGATCAGGACGTCTTCGTGAGCGTGGCGGGTGGCGCACGCGCGCCTGATCCTGCCGCGGACCTGGCGATCGCCCTCGCCCTGGGCAGCGCATTCCGTGGGGAGCCACTTCCCGGCCCCGTGGCGGCGATGGGGGAGATCGGGCTCACCGGGGCACTGCGCCCGGTCGGGCACGCGGCCCGGCGACTTCGGGTGGCGGTGGACCACTCCGTGGCCCGCGCCGTTACCGGCCCTCTCGGCGATGCCGGGAGTGCGGACCCGCGTCCGGGCGAGGTGGTGGCCTGTACGGAACTTCGCGATGCGATCAGGGCCGCATTTCGTCCCCGTGAGGGGTGACGATGGCTCCGGAGCGTGCAATGCTCGCACTCCTGCCCGCTGGCGTGTCCGGGCAGGAACCCCGGTGCTGCAGGGAGAACTCGGTTTCGTGGCACGCACGCCGAGGCCGGACCGTGACGAGGAGGGGGTGAGGGTGACGTCCAGCGAAGGACACGGAACCGGCACGCCCGTGACTGAGCCCCCTCCGGAGGGGGGCGATTCGTCGCCTGCGCGGCCTGCGGCCGGGCGATTCGGCCTGCCATACCCGGGCCCGCAGCCGCGTCGCCGGGTGGCGATCCCGGTGGTCCGTCTGGTGACGCAGGCCGTGCTGGCCCTGCTCGGTGCGCTGGGCGCATATCAGGTGGGCCGCAGCATCGACTTCGGTCAGCTGCTCGGGGAGTTCTGGCAGTACCCCGCCTATGCGGGGCTGGTCATCGTGGGCGCCCTTGTGGGGTGGGGCGTGGGCGCGGTGATCGGACGCTGGCTTCCCTCGCGCATGCGCGCCATCGAGCGCGCAGCCGACAAGCGGTCGGCCGGAGAGCTGGCGGTGGGAGCCGTGGGTCTCGTCGTGGGGCTTGTGGCGGCGGCCCTCGCCGGAGTCGCGGTCGCGCGCCTCCCGGTGCTCGGCCCCTATCTGCTCTTGCCCGTCGTGCTCCTGGTGGCCTACATCTTCACGCGCGTCGCCGCGCGCAAGCACGCCGACATCCTGCGGCTCGTGGGCATCAGGTCACGCAGCCAGGCATCCGTGCCACCGCGCATCATCGATACGAGCGCCATCATCGACGGGCGCATCGTCGACGTGGTGCGAGCGCGGTTCCTGCCCGGCCAGATCGTGATTCCCTCCTTCGTGCTGGCGGAACTGCAGCAGGTGGCCGACTCGTCGGACCCCGAGAAGCGGGCACGCGGTCGGCGTGGTCTCGACCTGGTGGAGGAGCTGAAGAGCGCGGGGGATGCCCGGGTGCAGATCAGGACGGGGGACCAGCCGGGGGTGGAGGGCGTGGATGCCAAGTTGGTGAGCCTGGCCCGCGACATCCACGGCTCGATCGTCACCACCGACTACGCGCTGAACAAGGTGGCCCGTATTCAGGGGATCGAGGTGCTGAACATCAACGATCTCGCGAACGCACTGAAGCCCGCCGTGCTTCCCGGCGAGCCCCTGAGCGTCAGGGTCATACGTGAGGGCCGCGAGTACGACCAGGGCGTCGGGTATCTCGACGACGGCACCATGGTGGTGATCGAAGGTGGCCGCCCCCTCGTGGGCGGGATCGCCGAGGTCGAGGTGACCAGCGTCATCCAGAACCCGTCGGGGAAGATGGTCTTCGCGCGCCTCCCCGGCGCTCCGCGGCGCCCCGGCCGGGCCTGAGGAGTGGTTCGGCGGCGTTCGTGAGGGCAGGCGCGATCGTGGTGGCGGCGGGGTCGGGCGACCGGTTGGGAGCCTCCGTGCCGAAGGCGCTCGTCCATGCGGCGGGTCGGCCGCTGGTGGTGTGGAGCGTCGGCAGCCTCGTGGCGTCTGCGGGTGTCGGGCCGGTGGTCGTGGTTGCGCCCCCCGGGTACGAGGCCGCCGTTGCCGCCGCTCTTGGATCCGCCAATCGCGTGCACGCCGTGGTGCCGGGTGGTGCCACGCGCCAGAGGTCAGTCGCCGCCGGCCTGGCTGCCCTGCCCGACGACATCGACGTCGTGCTGGTGCACGACGCCGCGCGACCCCTCCTGACGCCCGCGATCGTGGACCGCATTCTTGTCGCCCTCGGGGCCAACGATGCGGCCATCGCCGCGGTACCCATTCCCGACACGCTGAAGCGCGCGGGCGGTGGCGGTCTGGTCGAGGCCACGGTGGACCGGTCCGACCTGTGGGGAGCCCAGACGCCGCAGGGCTTTCGCGCGGATGTGATCAGGCGGGTCTTTGCCGAGGCCGACGAGGCCGAACTGGATTCGGCAACCGACTGCGCGGGGATGGCGGAGCGCCGCGGCGTGCCCATTGCGCTCGTCGACCCGGGCACGCCGAACCTGAAGGTGACCACCCCCGCGGACCTCGCGCTTGTCGTGGCGCTCCTCGGGGGTGCTCGGATCGCGTAACGTGGCCGGTCGGTGCTGACCGACTACCACCTCCACCTTGAGCCCGACGGACCCGAGGCCCGCGCAGAGGGTCGCGCGAACTGGGACGCGGAGGGCGGACCCCGCTCAATCGGCTGGATTCGCCGCTACGTGGACCGCGCCCGCGCCCGGGCGATCGACGAGATCGCGATCACGGAGCACATCCATCGCTTCCGCGAGGTGCGCGCCTGGCACCCCAACGCGTGGTGGCGGGACGAGGCCACGGAGGACCTGACCGCACACTGCGCCGCCCTCCGTGCCGCCCGCGAGGCGGGCCTGCCCGTGCTCCTCGGCATCGAGATGGATTGGATTCCGGGGCGCGAGGACGATATCCGCGCGCTCCTCGCGGCTCACCCGTTTGACATCGTCCTGGGCTCCGTTCACTGGCTCGGCGACCTGGCCGTGGATCACCCGGACTACCCGTGCTGGGACGATCTGGGTGCCGACGAGACATGGGCGCGGTATCTCGACGAGTTGGCCGCTGCCGCGGGAAGCGGTTTGTTCGATGTGATGGCGCATCCGGACCTGCCGAAGGTCTTCGGCACCCGCATGCCGTCATCCCTCACCGCACGGCGCGACGATGCGATCGCCGCCATTGCCGAGTCGGGCGTGGCCATCGAGTGCTCGTCCGCGGGGCTCAGGAAGCCCGTACGCGAGTTGTACCCCGACCCGACATGGCTCGCA
>Ga0209514_10004496_pt1 | contig 18699 bp, 20 predicted proteins | sample Subgrocontami58m_FD_187452 | JGI IMG/M metagenome (GOLD analysis project Ga0209514, IMG submission 187452) | Subsurface groundwater microbial communities from S. Glens Falls, New York, USA - GMW37 contaminated, 5.8 m (SPAdes) (version 3) | ecosystem: Environmental > Aquatic > Deep subsurface >...
CGGCGAGGCAAGTGCGACAAAATAAATAAGTCCGGCATACGCGACGAGTGCGAGCCAAAACGGGAATGGCGGGAGGGTGAACGCCGCGAGCGGTAACGCGGCGGATTCACGCGCGATAAATAACAGATATTCGTTCGCGAGATACGCGGGAAACGCGATAATTATTCCGACAAGAGGAGCGATAGAGCCGAAAAGTATTCCGGCGAAGCTCGCGAGAGCAGAGAACGCCATCGCGAGCGGTACGAACGGCACGATGAGCAAGTTCGCTGGTATCGCTACGAGCGATAGATTCCCGGTATTGTAGAGGAGGAGTGGAAGCACTGCGATTTGTGCAGAAAGCGTTGTTGCCACAGCGTTGTTCCAGAACTTATTTTTAATAGATAGAAAGATTTCAATAATAGGTGCGAGCCAAATAAGCCCAGCAGTGGCCACTACCGAGAGTCCGAATCCTGGGTCGAAGACAAGATAGAGTGGATTCCATAAGAGCATAAGGAAGATGACGAAGAGTAATGCACGACCAGCCACATAGGTTTTACCGGTCGCTCTCGCATACAGCGCTATTAGAGCCATGACGGCGGCGCGAATTGAAGTCGCTGTAGCTCCAGCGATGCCGACGAAGATGAGAAGAGCGAGTGCTCCAGAGGCGGCTCCCCATCGTCGTGGCAGTTTAGTGAGAGCAAGCGCCGCAATAATTATCTCTGCAACAACCATCACATTATATCCGGAGAGAACGATGACATGAACAAGGCCGGAGCGGATGAACGTTTCTTTCAGGTCATTCCCGAGACCCGACTTCCCTCCTATGACGACACCGCCGGCGAGCGAGGCGTGTGGCTCGGGCAGGGTTGCGGCGATTCCGTTTAAGAAAGAATGCTTCACACGAGCGAACGCGGCAGAGATTGAATACCACGGCGCGTGAGATTCAACGCGAATGTATGAGTAGTTAAGGATGAATCGCACACCGTTGCGCTCCAGATATTTGTCATAACGGAAGATTCTGCCGTTGTCGTCGGCAAATGCCTCGGGGACGAGGAGCGTGCCAGAAACATTCACACGATCGCCCACTGCGACATCCGTATTGCGTGGAGCTACTGCGAGCACGATCGTTGATGCATCTCCTTTTGAAACGCGTATCTCCATGCGCTGATTCGTGTCGCGCACGTCGGGGTCAGAGATGACAACGCCTTCATAGGTCACGCGATGCCGGATATCGCCCGCGAACGCACTCGGTAGAGGCGTATCAGCAACCGCCGAGCGTACCATCCCGAGCGCGACAAAAATAAGAAACACCGCGGCGAGTGAATACACTCGCCGCTCTTTCAAAAAGGCAAAACTTCCGCACAACCCCGCCATCATCATCACAAACAAAATCGGCCACCAACTCTCAAAAAATAATGACCGCATAAATACCCCGCTCGCAAACCCCGAAACAACGGCGATAATCTGTATCATTGGCGTACACCTTGTTTTACGCTATAGCGTGAAATATGGTGCATTTGAATTAAGCACCCCTATCCATCGCCTCGTTGGCTAGGGCGTCGGCGTCACTATTTTCGGCGCGCGGAACGTGGGTGAAAGAGACGGTGCCGAATGCGGCGGCGACTTGGGAGAGCCGCGCTTTTTGTTCCCGCAGTACCGGATGACGCACCTTATACAAACCGTTCATCTGCTTCACGATGAGCTCGCTGTCTAGCTTCACTATAACTTCTGTCGTTTCGCGTTCTTCTGACGGGACGATTTTCGTTAATTCTTCAAAAGCGAGAATGACAGCTTCGTATTCTGCAAAATTATTTGTCTGTGTCCCTAGAAATTTTGAGACGCTCGCGACAGAAACGCCGAATTCGTCGCGAACTATTGCACCGGCGCCCGCCGGCCCCGGATTCCCCCGCGCTCCCCCGTCGGCATGAATGGTGAACTTCATATGTTTAATCATACCAGTCGTATGTCAAGCAGTCGCAGGCGGACTGGATTGTCCCGACTAAACGTGTCGCGCTCAATGTGCGCGAGGAGGTTTATGAGACTCCCCTTCGCGAGCGAGCTCGCGGTGCGCGCGACGGGGCCCTTCACAAAAAATGTTACGGCGTCAACACTTTCTTTTCCATCATTCACATCTATTTTTATTTTCAGATGCTCCTCGCCTTTTCCGAATCGTGAAATTGCTTGCACAGAGACACCGCGCAATAAAAACACCGGTTTTGGATTGCTTATACCAAAAGGGGCGAGTTTCTCTACTTTTATTAAATACGATTTATTTATTTCTTCGGGAGTGAGGACGGCGTCGGCGTGCTGTGAGAAGTCGTCTTCTAATTTCTCACCCACCAGTTTCGCATGTGCTTCAACGAGTCTGTCTTCAAGAAAAAATACTTCGGTATCAATCAGAGTGAAACCGCCCGCGGCTGCATGTCCGCCAAATTGCTTGAACATATTCTTCGTCGTGCGTAGGAGTTCCATAATTTTTGTGGACCCGCCACTTCTGAATGAGCCCTTCAAGCTGTTATTCCCTTCTCTCCCCCAGAGGAATACCGGTCGCTCGTATTCGTCGGCGATGTTGCTCGCGACAAGCCCGAGGAGAGCGGGTCGCCACTGCGGGTCCCCGAGCGCGATGACTGGTGGCAACCCGTCGCGTTCTTTGATGCGCGTATGCACGGCGCGCGTAATCGCTCCAGCCTCCGCCTTTCTGCTTCTATTCGCTTTTTCTAATTTTTTTGCGAGCATATCTGCTTCGTCCTCGTCGGTCGTCGTAAAGAGAGTAAAAGCATCGCGTGCCTCCCCCATTCGGCTTGCGGCGTTCACACGCGGGGCGAGCATGAAGCCGACATCGTCCTCGGTAATCGCGCGCTGGTCCACCCGAATTCCACGACATAATTTCTGCAGTCCAATTCTTGGTGATTTTCGCATAACCAAGAGGCCATACGTCGCGAGGACACGGTTCTCGTCTACAAGTGGCACCATGTCGGCGACGGTAGCGAGCCCGACCATGTCCAGAAGCCACTTCTCCCAGCCTTCGGGCACTTTCTCACGCAATTTTGGCTCTATCGCCTGCCTGCGCAGGCAGGCGAGCGTCGCACATATGAGCTTCCACGCGACGCCGGAGCCACATAAACTTTTGAAGGGATACGTTTCGTTCGGTCTAGCATTTGGATTAAGAATCGCAAAGGCATCTGGCAGTATATCTCCCGGCAGGTGGTGGTCGGTAATTATGACCCGCATCTCGAGTTCGTTCGCGCGCGCGACTGGCTCAACGTCTGTAATTCCTGAGTCAACTGTCACTATCAGTTTCACGTTGCTCTTCGTGAGCCTCTCTATGCCGTCAATATTCATCCCGTACCCCTCTTCGTGGCGATGCGGAATATAGTTTTCAAAGTTCGCCCCCACTTTTTTTAAGAAGTCATGCATCAGTACCGCGCCCGGAATGCCGTCGCAGTCATAGTCGCTCCACACGGCAATTCTTTCTCCCGAAATTATCGCATCAGCGAATCGTCGCGACGCTTTCTGCATATCAGTCATCAGGAGCGGGTCATGGAGATGTAAATCGTATGATGGATTTAAGAATTTCTCTGCGTCTTCTTTTGTCGCAATGCCTCTACGAGCGAGAAGCGCAGATGTTAAGTCGTCGTATTCTGCGAGTTCTGTGCGCAGAGTATCTGTCAGCGGGTCGTGGAGCGGGAACATGTGAGCGCTATTGTATACTCTAATGATGGAAAACTGTATTTTTTGTAAAATCGCGAATGGCGGGATTCCCGCAGAGAAGATATATGAGGACGACAGCTTCATCGCCTTCCTTGATATTCACCCGCAGTCGCCGGGGCACGCACAGGTAATCCCTAAAAAACATTATCGCTGGGTCTGGGATGTGCCGAACGTCGGCGAATACTTTGAGGTAGTTAGGAAAATAGCGAAGGCGCAGCAGAAGGCGTTCGGGACCGAGTGGATGTTATCCAAAATAATCGGCGACGAGGTGCCACATGCGCATATCTGGGTCTATCCGAGCGATGAAGCAAATGGCGATAAAAATGACCTTGCCGGCAACGCAGAAAAAATTCGTCAGGTGCTCGCGTGAGAACCAAGCGCATCAATGCCGGGGAGGGTGCCGCGCGCGAGAAAGGAGAGCATAGCGCCGCCTCCGGTAGAGACGAAAGAGAAGCGAGGGAGGAGTCCCAAATTTTCAATTGCCGCAACCGTGTCACCCCCGCCAATGATTGAATAAGCCTTTGATTCTGCGACCGCTCGGGCGAAGTTGTTAGTCGCATCAATAAACCCGTCCTCGTACTTCCCCAACGGACCGTTCCAAAGAATCGTTTTTGCTTTACTCGCTAGTCCGGAGAGAAGGGCCGATGTGTTCGGTCCGTGGTCAAGAATCATTTCGTTTTTGATAATAGAATCTATCGGAAGGATGAGTTTCGGATTCATAAGAATTCTCTTGATGCTGTTTTCATTTGTTTCTGAAACAAGAGATTTCCCCACCCTCCTCCCTGATACTTTCAGAAAGTCGTTTGCGAGTGCTCCTCCTACGAATACATGGTCGTATGTCTTTAAAAGCGCAGTGAGAACGGCTTCTTTCGTACTGAACTTCGCCCCACCAATGACGGCTAGTGAAGGTTTCTTCGGAACGAGAGCCCGCGAGAGTTCTGCCACTTCTTCCTCAAGAAGGAATCCGGCATACGAAGGCAGGATTTTTGGAACACCAACAATAGAAGCGTGTGGTCGGTGACAGGTATCAAAACAATCCTGAACGAATATATCGGCGAGTGACGCCAATTCTTTTACGAATGCTCCGTCATTCGTTCTCTCTCCCTTGTTTCTGCGCAGATTTTCCATGACCAGAATATTCCCGGAAGCTAGGTTACGGACAGCCGCGCGTGCTCGGGCACCGGCCGTCTCGTCAAAGAAAGAAACTCCACTGATTAATACTCCAAGTGCCTCCGCGACCGGCTTCAAAGTTTCCGTCCCATTATCGCCGAGATGTCCGATGAGTACGACTCGTGCGCCTCTCTCTGCGAGATAGCGGATTGTCGGCAGAGCTCGGCGAAGCCGATAGTCGTTTATAACTTTACCGTTTTCAACAGGCACATTAAGCGCCGCCCGTACCAGTATCGGAATATTTTGAAATACTTTTATGTCTCGGGCGCTTCGCATCGTTATGAAAGTTGCTTTACCAAAAGAGAGAACATACGAGAATCTACGGATGCATGTCCGATTAGAAATCCATCCACGCCCGACGCTCCTGCGAGGTCGCGTATATTGCTTGGTTCAACGGAGCCTCCGTAAAGTATGAGAGAATTCCGAGAACTTTTCCCCGGCAGAAGTTCCGCGAGTACCTTGCGAATATATAACACCATTTCTGCTAAGTCGTTCTGTCCTATAGCGTGTTCGGCGTTCTTCCCTATCGCCCAAAGCGGTTCGTACGCGACAATAACCTTCGCGCGCTCCTTCGTCGCGAGCGGTTTAATCGCGAGCGTCAGCTCCTCGCGCACAATCGACAGGTAACGACCCTCGTCGTCGCGTTCATACTCGCCTATACAAAGAATGGGAATAAGGCCTTGTGCGAGCGCATGGGAGAGTTTTTCAGCTACGATAGCGTCGGTATCGCCTTCTGCCCGGCGCTCGGAATGACCGATGAGCGCATATGTCGCTCTAGCGGCGGCATAAGCCCCCGCGGTTACCTCGCCGGTCAAGGCGCCCCCGGCTGTCGCAGAGACATCTTGCGCGGCAAAAGCGACTGATGATTTATTTTTTACTGCGAGCGCGCCGAGCAAGGGAGCGGGCGGCGCAAGCACGATGGTCGTACGAGTCGCCTTCGCGAGCCTTTTACTTGTTGCAAAAAGTTTTTTTGCTTTCGCAAGTTCTTCTACATACGCTTTCCAGTTGGCGACGATTAGCATATGAAAAGGATAACACCTATTTCTGTTGCCAATCTACGAACTGCCACTGGGTGGATGTTATTGGAGTAAATGGCGGTGGGTTTGTTGCATTCTGGCGGTCAAAGGCGTCAATACGCGTCTGATAGCCCATACTGTTACCACCACATCCCCCTACCCATTTCGTCCCAGTACGAAGGTTTGAAACAGTTGTACCGAGGATGGTGAGAGTAGTTCGAGGCTCGTACGCGTTCGAACATCCATAAAAGTTACGTCCGAACGCGCCAGACTGTGCGACGAAGACGCCATTGAGCGTCATATTTTGCGGCGAATCTGGAGCAATAAGAATGTTTCGTGCGCCGATAACAGTGAGTCCTTCTATGCCGTTGGTAGTTGCATAGGTAATGTTGCCTCGCAATACGATATCAGGTCTGAAACTAGTATCAATAACTCCCGCGGCAACGACAGTTATCTTGCTCGGGATGACGCCTTCTATCCATGTATTATCTTCTACGAAGATAAGACCGCATGTTGCAGGAACCGTAGAAGTTTGATACAAAGTTTCATTGTTAATGAGCGTGTAGTCGTCAGTGTAGCCAGAGGATCCGTCTATTGGATATACGTTCGTCAATTTCGTTACGGAAGTCACTCTTTTTACGGTTACCGTGCCGTTGCTGTTGAAAATGAGATGATAACCCTTCTTATACGCCGCGCCACGAATGTTTCCGGAGCTGTATTGCGGCAGATAAATACCACTCGCAATAGCCGTTGATTTAAGTGTAGAGAAATTTGCCGCGATGCCGGCGAAGTCCACTTGCGGTGTCGGATATTTCCAGAGATTTTGATTTCCTCCCGTGCCTACGACGCCCGTAGCGGAAGATTGCGCCGGCGAACATCCGAAATTGCTTGTGCAGTTCCAAGTTGAAAGCGAACTGGAGACCGGCGCGTTCGCAGTACCGTCCATGCGGACACCGCCGTTGCTGTGGTACGGGCCGTTTATGATGCGGTCGCCGCCAGCCCACACGCTGCTTCCCACGATGTATGAATATGCCGCCACGGACGGAGCCGCATATCGCGCGAGAAGCGTGGAAGAAACTGTCGGTGTACTGCTGGAGATTCCTTTGCTGGTAACGTCAATTGACTGCACGACGCCGCAAGCGCTATTGCCAGTGATGGAGAGAGTGTGCGTGCCGACGGTACCGCCTTCCGGGTCAGAGTACGAGATGACATATGGACCATTCTGGCCCGTACCGTTGGTTGTATTCCCGGGGAAATGCGAGAGGAACCAGCGATAATACTCAAGTCCCGCCTCAGCGATACCGAAAGCCTCGGCGCGAGCGCGCGCGATGTCCTGCGCGCGATTTCCGACGATGACAAAGCCGGAGAGCGAAACAAGCAGAGTGAAAAATATTCCGCCGAATACGAGCACGAGAAGCATAATTGAACCTCGCGATATTAATTTTTTCATGGTTGATTTTTCAGATTGCGCAGAGTCGCACCGCCCGAGAGCGTGAAGGCGACCGGCGCTCTGTTTACGTTCACGTCAACAACTACGGTTACTCGTATTGATGATATTTCGGAAATATCTATCGGCGCGAAGAGCTCTGTGCCGGCTTTGTTAAAGTAGCGGAACATCGGCGTCGACGTACCGTTCACAACCGGCATGGAAATGGTGGAAGTGGCGATTGATGCGCCAACGTAGGTAAGAGGGTTTCCCGTCGGCGTCGCTACTGTGCGGTAGAAAGTTTTGTTGATGAGGGTGTATGCTACCCGCTCAATGACTGAATCGTTGTTTGTGTTTGCATAAAAGGTAATTGATGAAGTGGCGGCGCTTTTAATGGGATAAGACCCGTCGCTTCCGTAGGACGCCTCGCGCAGATACAGTACCGCGTTCTCCACGCCGCCTCGCGCCTGTCCAACCGCAGTAGACTGTTCAAACGCGTAGGCATTTGTTTTATAGAAATACGAAATGAGTGAACCAAGAGTGATTAAAACAAGCGCCGTAGCAGAGATAACAACGATGGTCTCAATGAGAGTGAACCCAGCACCAAAACACTCGCAACGAGTGTTTTGGTGCTGGGTGAAAGCGCGCATAGTCATTGCAGGATAAGCGTCATTGCCGTCATATTTCCGCCTACATTTATATTCGGGAATGTCGTCGTTGCATATCCGTTTGCCGAGACCGTCGCATTGTAGACACCGCTCGAGAGGTCGCTGAAGTATGAGAATCCGCACGCGTTGGTATGAATGGTCGCCGCGTACCCGTTCTTCGCGAGCACGATTTTCGCACCGGCTATTGTACTGCTCGCGCTATTTTCAACAATGAGCGGTAACGTATTCGTCGTCGGAGAGCCAACTATAAGCGCGACGTTAGTTATGCTTGCAGGCGCGAGCGAATAAGGCGATGCTCGGCAACTTTCGATAAGGTTGTTGGTAGCGAGTGAGTATGAATCCCATTCAAGCGTCTCGGTTTTTGAAGCGTCCGTTCCAGTTGTGCCGTTCACAACAGTCTTGTAGATATGAGCATCACTCGTGTCCGTTCCTATTGTTTTAGCTCCAGTTAGAGTGAAAGCGATATTTGGCAATGGAGACGGTCCATCGGTGTGCGAAATTGACCAGTCAAGAATTTCAGGGGCAGTCGTCGTTGAATTGCTCGTCAGTTCCGCAGAGAGAGTGAGCGTCGGATAAGAAACGACGGGAATGCCCGCAATTGATATCGGGAAAGATGAAAAACCGGACGCATTTTCGGAAAGTATGGAATTAGGAATCGGAGTACCCGTTGCGTCTCCTATCCGGACAACCGCAGTCGTTCCGGAAGGCGTTGAAAGAGTCGCAGACAGTATTCCCCACCCATTTAGATAACTTGGCGTAACAGATATTGAACGAACAGTTCCGGAAAGACCTTCATTTGTCAGAGTAAGCGCACCTCCCGACACCCGTGTTCCAGTCTGAATTGCGAGATTTGAAGCGTCCGCGAATAAATCAATGAAAGAAGTTGTTACCGCGGGCGAGAAACTCGCCAACGAAAGAGAGGAAAGACGGTCAATGAAGAATGTGCCGCCGGTAACTTGGTCCTTTGACACGGTAAGATAGCCTGGTGTCGGGTTCACATTAGTCCCCGTGCGCGCGTAGGTCTGTGCGCTTGAGTGTCCTGTTTTTGATACATATATCTGATATTCGGACGAAGTTGCGGCTCCGCCAATAGTCGCCAAGCCGTCTGCATTGGTGAAGGTCGTGAAATCAATCGCCGGTGCCACTGAAGCATTAACTATGTGAACATTAGCATCGCTTACATTCACGCTGGAGGCATCAACGACATGAATAGAAAGAGTTCCTCCTCCGGTGGACGACTCAATGCTCGGCGGAGCGAAATTTGAAACGAGATTAACTGATTTCAAGAGACCATTCATAGAATAGGAGACAGTAATCTTGCCAATTTTGTAATCGGTCGTAACGCCATTTGTATCTTGTGTCCCGGTGCCATCGGCAGGGTCATCTTTATATTGAATGAATGTACGAACAGCGTATGGGATACCGTCAATCGTTGTGGTTGCTGTCTGCGGCACCGGTCCCGCAGGGATGCCTCCGACGGTACCGAGCGCGTCATACGAGAGCCCGCGAAGATATTCCATCTGCGTGCTTGTTAGCTCAACTGCAGAGGCCTTCGCCTTTGCGAGCGCGGAGAGCATAAGCGACGCCCGCAGAACGCCAAAAAGCGCGAGAAAGAGAATGAGCATCAGCGCGATGCCTACTATGACATCCACCAATCCGAATCCCGTTAAAGGCGCGCGAGGCATCAAATTGCCGAAGAGAGCGAATAAATCGGAGCAATCATTGAGACGGCGAAAACGCCGACAACTGCGCCGATGAGGAGCATTAAGACAGGTTCTATAATTGTTGATAAGTCTTTAGTCTTCTCGGAAACATCCACTTCGTAGAATTCTGCAATTTGTTTCAGCATCTCTGAAACCTTTCCGGTCTCTTCTCCCACCAAGAGCATTTCGCTCATAAGAATCGGATACAACTTCGCATGCTCTGCGAACGATACGGAGAGAAGATCCCCTTTTTTCACTCTCGCCTCCGCTTCTTCAATCACCTTTGCGAAAATATTCGCATGCACAACGTCTTTTGTTATAGAGAGCGCATCTAATATAGGTACGCCTGAAGAGAGAAGAGACGAGAGGGTGCGCGATGCGCGCGCCGCGTATGTCTCGCGCACGAGCTCGCCTATCACCGGCAGATGGAGCGCGATGGCAAGCACGATACTCCCGCCTGCCTTTGAACGAATGAAGGCGACACCGCCGGCGACGAGTAGAGCTATGGCCGAGAGCACGAGCAGTGAATGTGCCACCATAAAGTTAGATAACGCAACAATAATTCTGGTGGCCAGAGGGACTTGGACTCCGAGCTCGGTGAACGTTTTGGTCAGCGTCGGCACGACATAGATAAGCATCAATATGGCAACGATGATGATCGCCGTAACGACAATAGCGGGGTATATCATCGCGCCCTTAATCTTTCGTCGGAGCTCCTCGGAGCGCTCCATCTGCAGTCCGACGATTGAGAGCGCTCCAGAGAGAGAGCCGGATTCCTCCCCAGCCCGCGCCATCGCAATAAATAGTTCTGGAAATACTTTAGGATATGCGGCCAGTGCTTCATGGAATGACGAACCATTTTTTATGGATTCAGCCAGTCCGGTAGTAACAGCCTTCAGGCGTTTATTGTTCGACTGGCGCTCGATGACGGAGAGCGCGCGTGAGATGGAGAGCCCGGCGCCGAGCATCGCCGAGAGATTTTTCGCCATCCGTATGACCTCTAGGCGCTTTACTCCGGTGCCGATTGATATGTTGAAACGAGAGAGCAACTGAAGAGTAAGTTCATCTTGTTCTGAAATAGATACAACGAAACCTCCTTCATTTCCTACTTTGTCATATACGTCAAAACGCGACGTCGCCTCAATAACTCGTGTCTCATTCGGCGCCCCATCCTTCTTTATCGTGGTGCGGTATTTCATTCACTTTAATCGTAGCACACACTTTGTTGCAAAAACGTCTGTATTTTGTACAATGTACGTATATGAAGACAAACAAAGGGATCTTGGTTAAAAATGTAGAGAAGACACATGAAAATAAGTGGGCCGCCCTTTCTGCCGACCGAACAAAGGTTCTTGCTTCTTCGGCCAACTTGAGAACTTTAAGAAAGAGAATGGGTGACGCAAAGGTCGTCTATACCAGGATACTCCCGGTAGACACGTCTTTCGCTTTTTAACTTGTGGATTGGAAAGAATACGGCTACCTAGGAGTCTTGAATAACACAGGAGTTATTATCTATAGACCCTACGTCACTATTTGTATTCAGAGCGGTGATAAGCGGATTTCTGTAGATGCACTGGTAGATTCTGGCTCCGACGGTATGGTGATACACGCGGGATTGGCAAAAGATTTGGGAATTGATCAGAGTAAGTGCCCTCCAAAAAGTTTAAGCGGAGCGACAGGTGTAAGAGATGGTTTTACATCCGCTGTCTCATATGAGGTTGATGGATTCCGAGGATACACCATAAAAACAACGGCGATATTCGTACCGGACTTGCCGGTTGCGTGCCTCATAGGGCAAGAAGATTTCTTTGAGAAATTCATCGTTCAGTTTAAAAAGCATAATAATGTATTGAGACTTTCCAAAATTCCAAAGAAAAACAGTTAACGTCAAAACAAAAGCCGCGCAGTTTTCGGAAGAAAACTGCGCGACCCAGTAGACGGTGTCTGAATCAGAATTCAGAGAAATTATGGTAGAAACATTTGAATAATCCCAAAGACAACCATGAGCACTAGTACTGACGCAAATACTCGTGCAGCATGTGATATACCTTTACGTATCCAGACAGTAATAAGAGTTCCTATCATTACAATAAAAAACACTCCTAAGGATATCCCTCCTGCTATAAACGCATGACCGAAGGCGGCGCCAGCATCACCACCCGGCGGTATCCCGACCAAAAAACTAACTAAATAGAACACTAGTACGTAGGCAACTACTGGAATCAGTGCGAGTAAAAAGTGGGTTCGCCGCAATGCAAATTTGTTAAGCATGGCTATAGTATTGCACAGAAATCCCCTTTGCGCTGCCTAATGATGTATCAGGATTACTCGTTTACGGTGCGGAGGACTTCTTCAATGCTCGTGATGCCGCGCGCGGCCTTGTAGAGCCCGTCTTCAAGCATTGTGAGCATTCCCTCTTTTTTCGCCTGTGCTTCTATCGCGTCGCTAGTGCTTGAATGCAAGATTATGTCACGTATGGCCGGCGAGATGGCCATAACTTCGTGTATGCCGATACGGCTCTTGTATCCGTCCTCAAACTCTGGCGACGGCACAGGCCGATAGAAAGGCAGGTCATCCAGCGTCGTGCCTGCCTTCACCAATTTTTCTGCTTGAAGCGCCTTGAACGCATTGTTAAATTCTTCGTCGCTGGCGACCTTTGTGCGCATCGCCTTATCCATCGCATACTCTTCTTTATTGTCGCAGAGCTTTCTCACCAATCTCTGTCCGATGATGACGCGAACAGTAGAGACGAGCAAGAACGGTTCAACTCCCATATCTATTAGGCGCGGAATCGCTCCTGCCGCGCTGTTTGTGTGAATAGTGGAGAGTACGAGATGGCCGGTGAGTGCAGCGTTTATCGCGAGAGAAGCTGTCTCACCGTCGCGTATTTCGCCGACCATGATGATATCCGGGTCCTGGCGCACGAGAGAGCGAAGCCCGTTTGCGAAAGTGAATCCTATCTGTGGCATTACCTGCGTCTGGTTCACCCGCTTCATCTGGTATTCAATCGGGTCTTCAATCGTAGAGATATTTACGTCCGGCTGGTTCAGGATATCCAGCATCGTGTAGAGCGTCGTCGTCTTGCCGCTCCCGGTCGGTCCCGAGATAAGAATGATGCCGGTTGTCTGCGTGAGCGCCTTATGGATTCGCTCCATATTCTCGCCGTGGAGGCCGAGCACTTCAAGAGTGAAGCCCTCTCCCGTTTCTCTTAAGAGTCGCATGACGGTTTTTTCTCCAAAAAAGGTCGGGAGAATAGAGACGCGGAAGGAAACGCGATCGGCCTCTGTCTCCATCTTAAATCTGCCGTCCTGCGGGAGACGCTTCTCGTCCAGCTTCAGGTTAGAAAGCACTTTTATTCTCGCAACAATTCCAGCAGCTGCATTTTTTGGCAATGTCATAGCGTCATGGAGAATTCCGTCAATACGGTAGCGGACCAGCACCTCTATCTCCATCGGCTCTATGTGTATGTCGGACGCGCCCTGCACGATGGCGTGCCGGAGCAGTGTGTCCACGATACGTACTATCGGCAGGTCCTCTGCCATCTTCTTCAAATCTTCTCCGGAAAGGTCCTTGTTCCCTTCTGCGACGACACGTATCTTAAGCGCTTCGGTAGAGATGATGTCGCCGAACTCGTCCTTCAATGATTTCTGATACTGCAGAAGTGTATGCTTGATACTCTCCGTGTCCGTGAGTCTCGGCAATATTTTAAGCCCTGTCTTCTTCCTCACCGAGTCAATTGATGCGAGGTCTCCTACGTCTAACATCGCCACTTCAAGAGACTCATTTTCTTTCTTATACGCGACGATGTTGTGCGTTCGCGCAATAGGCTCCGGTATGAGTGCGAGAACGTCGGTCGCGATGCGATGTTCTTTTAGATTCACGAACGGAATGCCAAGCACGTACGCCTGAATTCGTCGAAGAGCATCCTCTGATAGAGACCCGCGCGACACTAGAATGTCGCCGAGAGACTGCCCGCGCTTCTTCGCCTCTTCAGAGGCCGCATCAATCTCCTTCTTGGCGACAAGGCCCGAATCAATGATGAACTCTTTCAGCTCCCCTTCCGACACGTGCATATGTATTTAAAGTATAGCGCGTCCAGCCCCAGTTTTGTTAAATGACAAAACTGGGGCGGGACGCTTTTCACACCAATGTATCTCTAGCTCTAGTGCTGTTTCTGTTTTATCACTTTGTTTAGGATAAATTTCATCTGTCTCACCACTTCCTTGTCCGTGTCTGGTGGAAGCTGATCTACGAGTTCATCGAACGCTTTAGTCGGCCCTAGTTCGTCCAACAACTTCTCAACAGGGTCCATCGTTTTATTTGGATCCAGATGGAAGTCTGGCGAATCGTGCAGATGTTCCTTTTTCTTACCCCACTCCTCTACTCCTTCTATTGCCATGGTTTATATATAAAATGAATAAGTGTCAGTAGTATACACCGATTCCGTGGTAGAATATAGCTCCACGTTGCTCTTTGAAAGGAGGTTCGTATGCGTTCCCAGCTAGAAAGGATACTATCGCTGTTGTATAGGCGAGAAAGGCGGTGTCTTGATACCATAGAGAAAGTAAAGAGAGGAAACGACGGGGAGGCGCGCATCTCTCCCCAAGAAGCCGCTGAAGAAATCTTCAAGCGTGAAGTTCCTGAAGCTCAGCTACTTTGCTTCTTGCTACTGGTCGCGCGTGGCAACGAGCTTGCTCTGGACGTAATCAGCGACCTCGGCAAGCGCGAGGATGGGGCAATTTCGGTTGACGAGGCACTGGATATTATGAAAGATGAACTTGATAAACAGTGCCAACTCGCCAAAGCTCAAACAATAAAGTTCATCAAAGGTCTCCCAAAATACAAAAAAGTGATAAAAATAAAGGAAATCACTTGACGTGCCGCTCCAACAAATATAAAAAGGAGCGGCGTTTTATTTCCATACATCGGATGTTGACGCAGGGAGCGCATCTGGTATACTTCCCCCATGTGAATGCCCCTTCGGGGCTTTCTTTATAAAGTGCGACATACACATTCCATATGATTGACTTAAAGACCATAAATGCAGTGCTTGGGGAGTTTGAAGACAGAGGCATCAGCCGTTCTACGATGGTTGACGCCATAGAGAGCGCGATGGCGACCGCCTATAAGCGCGAATACGGCAAGCGCGGGCAGGTCGTGCGCGCCCACCTAGACCTCAACACAGGCACTATCGCTTTTGAACAAGTAAAAACTGTGGTTGATGAAACCACTGTTAGATTCACGTCGGACGAAGACTCCGGAGACCAGACTTCAGACTACAGACATTCTGGATTTCATGAAGAAGAGCATCTCGCCGAGGGCGAATTGCCGCGCTTTGATTCCGAGAAGCACATTCTCCTAACTGATGCGCGGTTGATGAAGCGAGGTGCCGCGGTTGCTGAAGAAATAATTTTCCCTCTTGAACCGCAGGACGACTTCGGCCGCATCGCGGCGCAGACTGCCAAGCAAGTGGTTATCCAGAAGGTGCGCGAGGCGGAGAAGCTCTCTATGATGGAGGAGTTCAGCGAGAAGAAGGGTCAGATAGTAAGCGGCATCGTCCAGCGCATGGAGCGCGGGGCGATCTTCGTGGACCTCGGGCGCACGACCGGCCTCATCCCCTACGAAGAGCAGATTCCGGGCGAGCGGTATCGTATGGGCGAGCGCATCCGCGCGTATCTCTACGCTGTGGACGAAGGATTCCGCGGCGTGTATCTCCGGCTCTCGCGCGCGCATCCGAAGTTCGTGGTGAAGCTTTTTGAAATGGAGGCGCCAGAGCTCGCCGCGGGCTCTATAGAAGTTAGAGCGCTCGCGCGCGAGCCGGGAAGCCGAACCAAGATTGCGCTCGCCTCGCTTGACCCGCATGTTGACCCCGTCGGCTCGCTCGTCGGACAGAGGGGAGTACGCGTCTCTACGGTTATGAGCGAACTCGGCGGCGAGCGCATAGACATCATTGAATGGAACGACGATGCGAAGGAGTTTATTAAGGAAGCTCTCTCCCCCGCTACGCCGATTGATGTGGTTCTTGACGAAGCTGACCACCGTGCGACGGTGACGGTATCCGAGGATGAACAGTCGCTCGCTATCGGTCGCGGCGGACAGAATGTTCGCCTCGCCGCGAAGCTGACCGGCTGGAACATAGACATCGTGTCTGCCGGCGGCGCCGAAGTCGCTGAGTCTGACGGCGAGACAGTCGCTGTCATCCCACCCGTAGAGAATAGTGAGAATAGTGGCAAAGCTAAAGACACGATATAATCAATACACATGAACCTACTACACGATATTGACTCCGGAACGAAAGAAGAGATGAACGTAATTATTGAGATCAATAAAGGGTCTCACAATAAATATGAGATTGATAAAAAGACCGGTCTGATCGCTCTCGACAGAGTCGCGCATACTGGTCAGGACTTCCCATTCGATTACGGCTTTGTGCCGCAGACTCTATGGGAGGATGGTGACGCTCTAGACGTCATCTTGTTAACTACGTACCCACTATTGCCAGGAATTCTTGTTCGCGTCCGTCCGGTTGCGCTAATGAAGATGATAGACGGCGGAGAGGGTGATGACAAAATCATTGCCGTGCCAATCGATGACCCGAGATGGAAGGAGACGAAAGATTTGAGGGATGTTAACCCGCACACACTGAAAGAGATAGAACACTTCTACTCGACTTACAAGAAGCTTCAGAACAAAGAAGTCACAGTAAACGGTTTTGAAGGTAAAGCATCAGCTGAAGCGGCGTTCGAACGTGCGCGAAAGCTCTATAACGAGCACCCAGTAGGCGATTCTGCTGAATCGAAATAATATGGAACCGGAAAAACTTCTGCCTCCGGGCGAGACACCGCAATCCGTTCCTGGTATACCGTCGCCTAAGGCTCAACAGTGGGGCGTCGTCATCTCCATAGTTATTATCGTGCTGATGATTGTCATCGGCGCGTTCTATGCATGGGGGAAGCGCATTGCAGAAGAGAACGCATTACTAACTTCACCAACTTCAGAATAAATTATTTATGCATATACAAAAACAAACTCGTTCATCCATGCTCATTCCGATGGTTATAGAGAAGACCCAGTTCGGCGAGCGCGCCTACGATATTTACTCGCGCCTTCTCAAAGAGAGAATAGTTTTCTTGGGCGGTCCGATAGATGACGACGTCGCGAATCTCGTCATCGCGCAACTTCTGTTTCTAGAAGCAGAGGACCCAAAAAAAGATATTTCGCTTTACATCAACTCCCCAGGAGGTTCGGTCACGGCGACACTCGCGATGGTAGACACCATGAATCATGTGAAGCCGAATGTTTCTACCGTCTGTGTCGGAATGGCGGCGTCTGGAGCGGCGATTCTCCTCTCTGCTGGGGCGAAGGGTAAGCGCTTCGCGCTCCCGAACGCCGAAGTGATGATCCACCAGCCGCACGGCGGCGCCGAGGGCCAAGCGACCGATATTGAAATCACTGCAAAACAAATTATAAAGCTTCGCGAACGGCTTAATCGCATTCTTGCGAAGAATACCGGCCAGTCGTTTGAGAAAGTTGAAAAAGACGTGGAGCGCGACTTCTTCATGACCGCCGATGAAGCCAAGAAGTACGGGCTGGTAGACAAGGTGTTCAACTAAGCAGGATAAAAAAAGAAACGGCGAACATGGTGGTTCGCCGTTTTGCGTTTCTATCTCGTCGCATAACATCGTGTTACTTATCGAGCACTATCATGCCTTCAGTTGCATGTCCGCGCAACTGTTGGAGCAGAGTGGTGCGCATGATGGGCGGCATGATGTCCAGACACGAAGGAGGCGTCGCCACAATGCGTTTGACCAGAGGCCATAAGTAGCTTCGCCAAATGAGATAATTGTCTTGACTACGTCCCCACGTCCCGTGTTCCCAGGGTTCAAATCGCCAGTCCGATCTCCGCTCTGCAAAGTGAATGATTAACTGATCATAGTCAGCCTGCAGATTCCTCGTTGCCTCTTGAAGATACTCCACGACAAACGAGTTCATCGGATCGCGTCCTTCCCGAAAGGTGCAACTATATCGCGTGGCGGAATCTCCTCCTGATGGTACGGCATACAGTGCAGCACAGAAATCGTACTGGCAGACAAGAAAGTTGAATCCGACACCTATGTTGCCGATAAAGGCCAGTATGAAGCCCTTTGTGTTAGGACCGGATGTCGATTGTCTCACCGTCCGTAGCGCTGCAGTGATATCGCTCGGTCGTACGTTTGATACTGTCGTCTGATGGTCCATTTCTGACTCCTTTCAAAGTTGACGTTACAAAACCCCGTAGCTGGCTGGTTCAATCCGTTAGAATGCTACCCTAATTCCCTATTTGTGCAAATTTTTGATATATCCCCAAACTCTCACGGTCGTATAAATTAAGGGATATCTGAAAAAGTGTAGCGCACCTGATTTTATGGTAGAGTCTTCGCATACCGACGCGCTGACTGACTGATACGAAAGCTTCACTGACCACCCTTCCCTAGCTTTATACATACATAGGACTGTCCTATGTAGATAACAAAACGGGCGTATGTCACTCAAAATTATATTGATAATGCTTGCGCTTTCGGGCGTAGGCGGGGTCGTGCTCGGCTATATTTTGCGCGTACTTATCGGCCTCGCACAGCGCGGCTCTATAGAGCTGGATATCAAGCATAAACTGCTGGTTGCGAAGGAGCAGGCGGCTAAGATTATTGCCGAGGCGCAATTCCGCGGAGAGGTAGTGGAGACAGAACGTCTCGCGCCGATTGAAGAGCGCGAGGAGAAAGTGGCATCAAGAGAGGAGCGTGTCGCTTCGCGCGAGGAATTTCTTGATGAAAAAGAAAATGAAGTCCGCGCGCGCGAACAGGATGCGACGCGCGTAAAAGAAGTCGCGGAGAATCTGGCGAAAGAACGCTCTCGTGAACTCGCGAAGGTTGCGAATTTCTCTGAAGAAAAAGCGCGCGAGGAGTTATTTTCTGAAATTGAGCGCGCCTATGAGGAAGCGATACTTCTGCGTCTGCAAAAGCTGGCTGCAAATGGCAGAGAGCGTCTTG
>Ga0209514_10004497_pt1 | contig 18699 bp, 15 predicted proteins | sample Subgrocontami58m_FD_187452 | JGI IMG/M metagenome (GOLD analysis project Ga0209514, IMG submission 187452) | Subsurface groundwater microbial communities from S. Glens Falls, New York, USA - GMW37 contaminated, 5.8 m (SPAdes) (version 3) | ecosystem: Environmental > Aquatic > Deep subsurface >...
GGGGTCGGATTGCCCGGCTACTCGGCTCTTTCAGCCCTGGCCGACCTCCTGACCATTGCACGCAACTCCCCCCGGATCTACGACGGTGCCATGGATAACGTGCTGGAGGTTTTCAACCTCAAGCATGGCACTATCAGAATTTTTAATTCTACGACCGGGGAACTCGAACTCATGAGCCATAGGGGTTTTCCCGTCGATTACTCGGAGAAATACGGCACCATCAATATCGGGGACAGGAGTTCCGGAAAGATTGTCCGCACCAGGGGCCCCGTTTTATGGGACAATATCCAGACCGACTCCTCGTGCTCCTATATCTATTTAAGAAAGGAGGGCATCAATTCTCTGGTGGGTGTCCCTCTTCTGGCGCGGGAGGGAGTGATCGGGACGATCGCTGTTGCCAGTCTTAAGAGAGGACGTTTTCGCGAGGAGGAGATTCAACTCCTCGCGGCTATGGGGAGAGTTATCGGCATCTCCATTGAAAATGCCCGCCTCTTTGCAACCCTGAAGAACAACGTGGATGACCTCACTAAGTTGACCCTGCGTCTTGAGGAATCGGACGGGATCAAAGATCGACTGCTGAGTGTTATCTCGCACGAGTTGCGCACCCCGGTCACCGTTATTCTCGGTAACGTTGAAATTCTGATGGATGGAATCTTTGGCAAGGTCAACGAAAAACAGCGGGATAGCCTCCTGACGGTCCGAAGGAGCGGCGCCGGACTTCTGTTTCAGGTGGAGAATGCGATTGACGTGTCTCAGCTTGAAGCTGGGGCAGTCTCAGTCTATCCAGACCCCTTCACGATGCAGCATATACGGGACCAATTGATGGAAATGTTTGAAGATGAGGTCAGGCAGAAGAAGCTAAACCTTCAATGGGAGATTGACTCGACGATGCGCCAGCTCTTCAGCGATCGGGGAAAACTCGTCAAGGTGTTTCGCAACCTTATTGATAATGCCATTAAATTTACCGAGAAAGGAAGCATAACCGTTAGAGTTTCCGGGCCTTCCGAGGGAGGCATGGTGAAATGCGAAGTAGAGGATACAGGCATCGGCATTCCCGCGGACCGATTCAGCGTTATTTTTGACCCTTTCCATCAGATGGACAGCTCGCACACGAGACTCTACGGAGGAATGGGCTTAGGGTTGCGGAACGTGAAGCGGACACTGGAGCTCCTCGGCGGTGGGATCGAAGTGGATAGCACGGTAGGGAAGGGTTCCACCTTTCGGTTTTGGTTTTTGGCGGAGTCTCGGAGGCCGGAGTAAATGCAGGACCAGGATAAAGAAGTGCAATACGCCGAAATCGTCAAGCTTTTTGGCTTTGTCCTGAGCCAGTATCGCTTGTATTCGGATAGGCACCCCGCGGCGCAGCTAGCGATCCGAAACTTTTCGGCGAGACTTGAGATGCTTTTGAACTCGGAGCCGAACGTTACTATGGCGTTTGTAGGGGGGCGACTGATTATCAATGACCATGCCCTCGACCATAAAAAGGTCGGGGTGGCCGAGTTGTTGCGGGAAACTCACCGCCTCCACGTTGAGAGCCTGACTTTTGATCGCGGGGCGGACGGAGAAGAGATTGGCTCGTTCTTCAAATTGATCGCATTGCCGGCAAGGGACATTGAAGCGCTGGGCGGACTCAAGAAAGTTCTGGAAGAAGCGAACTTGGGTCATGTCCGCATCGGAACCGCTCGTATCCAGATCATCAAGGAAGAAGAAGCGGTGGTCAAAAAGTCAGAAATCGGCGGGAATGGTCAAGGAGAAGGTGGTGTTGGGAAAGGAGAAGGCGGGACTACCGCCGGGCAGGGACGTAAGATTGAGCGCATAGAAGATCTGGTCGATCACCTCATAAAAGGAGCCGGGGAAAAAATCGAACTCAGTTTGGATGTGGAGCGGCTTGCCTATGAAGTGGAGAAGAAGCCGGAACTCATTGCCAGAGAGGTGATCCATCAGGCGCAGGACCTGGAGACGCTCAAACGGATCGTGGAAGATCTTGGGCGTTTTCTCCAGGAACATTTGGCTAGCCCTTTGATTCAGGATGGGAAAGACTTCTCCCCGCGCATATCCCGCCTTGCCAAGGAGTTCAGGAAGGCCGCCATAGGACCTGATGTTCCCGATGACTTTAAGTTGGCGGTCGAAGATCTTGTGGCGAGGTTGGAACGGTCCGCCGATGAAGTCAAGTTGGAGCTAATAACTAAGGCCTTCCAGGAAAGTGGCGGCGACCCGGCCTCGCTCGCAAGGATCGGGACAAAATTTTTGCGCGGCAAGGAAATCCGCGACCGGCTTCTTGGGCCTTTGCGTGAAAGGCTCGGTGCGCTGGGGGTCGGGGAAAACGCTCTGGATGATGCCTTTGCAGCCCTCGATGAGAAGCGCGCGCCGAAAAAGTCCGCCCCAGTCGCGGTTTCGCCGGAGGAGCTGGAGGAACTGCGGCGCATACGGGACCGTTTTGCGGATGAGCTCACTATTCGGGTCATGGAGCAGACGGCCGCTCTCGAACGAGAGAAGAAGCGGGTGGTGGACGAAAAGGAGAGGGTGGATAGTATCATCAGGAGCATCGGGGAAGGATTGGTGGTAGTGGACAAGGATGGTAAAATCCAGTTTATGAATCCGGCGGCGGAGAAGCTTCTGGGGTTAGATCAAAGGAGAGCCAGGGGGATCCCTATCCCGCAGCTGATGAAGGGGGAACACGCCTTAGCCTTGGCCAAGGGTTCTCTTGGCGACGAAACGGATAATATCACCAAAGAGATTGAGTTCAGCAGCGCGAGCGAGGAAACCCAGCGGATTGTTCAGGCGAGCACCGCAGTGATCGAGAATCAGGACGGCAAGACCGTGGGTATGGTGTCGGTTCTCACCGACATCACGAAGCAAAGACAGTTAGATGAAGCGAAGTCGAAGTTTGTCTCCCATGTTTCGCATGAACTGCGGACTCCTCTGCTGGCGATTCAGGAATCCCTCTCCCTTCTTATGGGAAAAGAAGTTGGGGAAGTCACTCCTGAGCAGGAGAAGTTTCTCTCCATTGCGCACCGCAATATCACCCGTCTCTCCCGCCTGGTCAATGATCTTCTGGATGTTGCCAAGCTGGAGGCTGGGAAGATCGAGCTGCGCCCCATACCTTTTGAGCTTAAAGACATGGTGCACCATGCGGTGGAAACAATTCGCAGCTGGGCAGAGAGCAAGGGGGTAGCCATCGAAGAGGTATACCCTGAGAATCCCGTTCCGATGGTTGCGGATCCGGACCGTTTGACCCAGGTGGTTACGAATCTCATTAGCAATGCCATAAAATTCACTCCTGAGGGGGGGAGGATCAGTGTGGAGATGAGCCCGGACCAGTTGGCGCCTGGGATGGCCGGGGAGCCCCACGTGGCCGTGAGCGTGCAGGACTCGGGAATTGGAATCTCCAAGGCAGACCAGCAAAGAATCTTTGAAAAATTCGAACAGGTCAGCTTGGCATCTCCTAAAGGAGTCAGTAGCACCGGCCTGGGTCTCACGATTGCCAAGGAGATTGTAGAACTCCATCGCGGGAAAATATGGGTTGATAGCGATGAAGGCCAAGGAAGTCGGTTCACTTTTATGATTCCTCGACAACTGAGGACAGACGGGGGAATAGAGCAAGATTCCGCTTGAGGCTTTTCTGACTGCTTGACACGCCAGATACTATTCAGGTAGTTTCCCTTCGAGTTCGTGCCAGAGAAAATTACAGCGCATTGCATTAAGGAGGCTCAGGACCGTGAAAAAGCTACGGTGGGTGCTGATAATCGGGTTGGTTGCGTTTTCGGTAACTACGGGTTGGTTTGCCTCCGGGGTAAGCCGGCTTGGGAATGGCGGTGGCGCGGGGATAGCTCAAGCCCAAGATGGGGGACTGGAGTCGAAGAAAATAGTTCCCTTCGTGCCGACTCCGCAGGACGTAGTGGAACGGATGTTGGGGCTTGCGCAGGTCAAGAAGGGGGACGTGGTTTACGATCTTGGTTCCGGCGATGGGAGGATCGTGATTACTGCGGCAAAGAAGTATGGGGTTAAGGCGATAGGGTTTGAGATCGACCCCGAGCGTATCAGGGAGTCACGGGAGAACATTCGCAAGGAAGGGGTGGGTAAGCTTGTTGAGATCCGCGAGCAGGACATAAGGACAGTCGATCTATCGCCTGCTTCGGTCTTGACCATGTATCTTCTGCCGGAAGTGAACCTGATGATAAGGCCTAATATCTGGAAGCAAATGAAGCCCGGTTCGCGCGTGGTTTCCCACGACTTTGATATGGGCGATTGGAAGCCGTTGAAGACCGAATCGATCAAAGATAGTTCCGGGTGGGACCATACCCTCTATTTATGGAATGCCGGGGATAAGGGTGGCGGTCGGTAATTTTCATCGAGGGATTTCATTGAGGGTGGGGTGACGGCGGCGTAGCTCTCTCTGAATCCGAATGTCGGTAAGCCGCATGACGAATGCGACAGCAGCCGCAGCGAAGGCGATGACGAAGAGCGCGGCCAAGAGTAGCCGCTCCGCTAGGGTTTTTATCTCACCCATTCCAAGATAGGTCGTTAGGATGGCTGCGGCGAACATCACGACAAGTATCACTCCCCGGAAAACCCAGCGCTCTACCAGGAGCCCTTCTAGAGTCTCATCATCCAGGGTCATCCACTCGATATCTTTCATGTCACCACCTAGACTGAAAAACGGACTAGTTTCCCAAAATCGGTTTCTCCAACGGGCACAGAGAGTATATGATCCGAGAGAACCAAGTCAACTTTTGGTCCGCCAATCGAGTAGGAGGTGAAATATGAACTCGCTGCTGGCCGTCATCATTGGCATTATCACTGTCTACTTGGCATACACGCGCTACGCCCGGCGGATCGACCGCAATGTCATTCAGTCGGATCCTAAGCGGGCCACCCCAGCCGTTCTCTATCTGGATGGTGTAGACTTCATGCCGACGAACCGCAACATATTATTCGGCTACCACTTCAAGTCGATCGCCGCGGCAGGGCCGATCGTGGGCGCTATCGTGGCCGGGAGCCTGTGGGGTTGGTTCCCGGCTCTGGTCTGGTTGGTTCTCGGCGTCTCGTTTATGGGTTGGGTCAGCGATTACAGCGCCATTGTCATTTCGGTGCGGAACGAGGGAAACAGTCTCTCGGCGGTGGCCCATCGGCTTGTCTCACCTAGGACCAGAACACTGCTCTTTTTCTTCATATTCTTCTATTTGTTGCTTCTATCCGGCGCCTTCGTGGGCATCATGGCGCAGGTGATGGATTCTCAACCGAGGACCCATTTGGGCATGATCATGTTGGTTGCCATGGGGCTTCTTTTGGGCCAGATGCTTTACCGATGGCGCTTGGGGTTGTTGCCGGCCACATTGATTACAGTGGGGATCGTTCTGTTAGCCATTCTTACCGGTTCCTTCACAGAAGGGGTGTTTAAGGGGCTAAACGAATTTCTTAATTCTCTGACCGGTGGAGCGCCCATCGTGACCTACTTTGACCCTACTCTGGCAGGCTTCAAGGGTGCCGAGGCGAAAATCATGCCGAGCCTTCTCTTCTGGGCCATTGCTATTTGCATTTTCTGTTATGCGGGCTCCGTGCTCCCGATCTGGCGGATGGCCCAGCCCGTCGTCTATGTGGGGTTTTGGATCACTGCGCTGGCGATGATCCTGGGGTTGTTGGGCGCCTCGCTGGGAACTTTGATTAAGCCGGAAGTAGCCCGGTTCCAGATTCCCGCCTTTAAGGGTTGGAATCCCCAATTGGGACCCGCTGGTATCATGCCGCTTTGGCCGATGCTCTTTGTCACTATCGCCTGTGGCGCTATCTCGGGATGGCATGCGCTGTTTGGCTCAGTGGGTACAGCGCGACAGATTGAGAACGAAGCCGATATGCTTCCGGTGGGGGCCGGCTCGATGTTTGCCGAGTTCCTACTGGGTCTGCTCGCGCTACTGGCTGTATCCGTAGGCGCTAAGGGGGGAAGTCCTGTGGCCACCTTTGCTAATGGGCTAGGGAGTTTTATCAGCGTGTGGGGTTTGCCCATCGAGTATGCGACCTCGCTCGCCTTCGCAGCATTCATCGTTATCGTCCTGGTCGTCACCCAACTTATCTTTCGAGTGATGCGGGTTACGCTGACCGAGTGGTTGGGGGAAATCATACCGCCTTTACGGAACCAGCACCTAGCTTCGTTGATCTCGGTGGCCTTGGCAATTTTGCTGGTGTTGACCGGGACCTGGATCTATCTGTGGCAGCTTTTCGGCGGGGCGAATCAACTCATGGCTGCGTTGTCTTTGCTATTGGTGACCGTCTGGCTCGTCTCACAGGGGAAGAGTTGGGTTTTCGCAGGGCTTCCGATGATTTTTATGTATCTTACCACCGTCGCCTCAATTCTGATTACCGCCTACAACTTGTACTTCAATGTTTACATCCCCAATATACGCGCGGGTAGGGTTCTTCCGGTTGTAGGCTCAGGGCTCATGGTCTTGGTGGCCATTCTTCTGGTGATGGCGGCGCTCTTCATCGGGGTCGACGGCTGGCGTGCGTTTCTGAAGTATCGCAAACGGCCCTCTGCGTCTCCTCAGGCGGCGCCTGCCAGAGGATAGCGGGGCACGAGGATCGAGAATGGATGGTCGAGGATCGCTATCTTCTATCTTCAATCTTCGGTTTGAATGGGGCAAGTGGCTCTTTCAAGGCGGTGAGGCGGTGAGGCATTTTATGTATGGGCTGACAGGTTACGAGTTTGCCCGCTACGCCGTGGAGACGCGGCACGAGCTGGAGTCGATCTTTATGATCGTTACGCTCGGTGATTTAATTGGGGTGCCTGTTCTCCCGCCGATCTATTCCTTACGGTTGCTTCCGTACGTGGTGCCTGAAATCGGCATGTGGAAGCGCTGCTTGGCTCGGCGCAAGGAGTTCTGGGAAAGAGAAGAATACGATTTGCACGGTATTTGAGTATCGAAGGAGAACTATGGCTGACGATAAGAAACCGAAGAAAGGTGGCATCCTCCAGGTTTTCAAGGACATCGTGTACGGGATGTCCTCGCATGAGATGACCCGGCATGCGGTGCGAACGCGCGCCAGCATGGAGCATCTCTTCATCCTGATTACGATGGGAGATCTGCTTGGGATACCGATCCTCCCGCCCTACTATTCGCTCCGGCTTCTCCCTTATGTGGTGCCGCAGATCAGCTCGTGGAAGCGAAGGATGCTCCGGGAGAAAGACATTACCGACGCCCTGGGCTAGCCGGCGGTAAGCCGAGGATAGAGGATAGAGGATAAAGGATAGAAGATAGAGGATAGAAGATAGCGATCCTCGATTCTCAATCTTCGAACATTATGTCCCTCAGACAGATCTTCGAGAGCCAGCCGGAGCGCCGCTACATCATGTTCGGCGGCAAGGGTGGATTAGGGAAAACGACGCTTTCCGCCACCTGTGCCTTCTGGCTGGCAAGCCACGGGAAGCGGGTGCTGCTTTTCTCCGTTGATCCACAGGCCAGCCTCTCGGATATTTTTCAGCGGGACATTTTCGGTAAAGGGCCCGTCCCCATTATGGAGAATCTCTGGGCCGAGGAGGTCGACGCCGATCGGAGGATCCGGGAATATCAGGACGAGATCCGAAAAAAGATTCTCGACATGTACGGTTTCGATCGCGTACCGGAAGAGATCGATAACTATATTTCCGCCGCTTCTGCCGAGCCCGCCATGGAAGAGAGCGCGATCTTCGATGCCGTTGTCGATATCATCGTCCAGGGCGACTACGACTATTATATCTATGACATGGTCCCGCTCGGCCACGCACTCTATTATCTTTCCATGGCCAAGGTCTACGATGAGTGGATCAACAAGATCACGAAGCTTCGGCAGGAGATGGGACATTACGACCAGGTGGCGGCCACCATGCGTCGCCAAGAGACGGTGGAAGAGGACAAGATCCTGGAAGAGCTCCAGTACATCAAGAGCCGCATCAATGCCTCATCGCAGATCCTCACCGACAAGCGCCGGACAGCCTTTTTCTTCGTGCTGGTTCCCGAGGAGATGATTATTCTGGACACTCGGAAGGCAGCAGAGCTCTTTTCCCGCTTCGACGTGCCGATCTCAGGGTATGTGGTGAACCGGGTGCTGCCTCCGGAACTGCGCCAGGGCAACATTCCACAGTTCCTCAAGAACCGCATCTCCATGCAGGAAAAATACCTGGGCGAGATACAGACAACCCTTGGCAGCCAAGTTCTCGCCTACGTTCCTGAGATGGAGCGCGACATCACGGGTCTTCCGATGATCGAGAAACTAGCCGAGCGGCTGTTTACATAATTGCAAAAGGCAAATTGCAAAATGCATAATGCAAAATCAAATTTTCATTTTCAATTTTCACTCCGCAATTTGCATTGCATTAGTGCTGTATGAGCCGAATAGCGACATCGATGGCGCAGTACATCCGTGAGCACCCGGCCCTCAAGTACGTTTTCTTTGGGGGCAAGGGGGGCGTGGGCAAGACAGCGATGGCAGGCGCCACGGCTATCTGGCTGGCCGGACAGGGGAGGCGGACGCTTCTTGCATCCACCAATCCCGTCCACAGTCTTTCCGGACTCCTGGAGCAGCCGGTCTTCGGCGCTCCGACACCAGTCACGGGAGTGGAGCGGCTTTCGGCCTATGAAATCGACACCAGGGATACTATAGAGCGATCGAAGAAAGAGATCCGGGAAAAGATCCAATGGTTTCTCAAGTTCGCCGACATCAGCACGAAGGCCGACGACTTCGTAGAATCCGCTACGATGAACCCCGCCTTCGAGGAGTCCGCTATGTTTGAAAACATGGTCGACCTGATGCTCAAGGAGGAGTACGATGTCTACGTCTTCGACACGGCCCCCACCGCCAATGCGCGACGCCTCCTGGGAATGTCCAAGGTTTACTCCCTCTGGGTAGACAAGATGCTCAAATCGCGGGAGGAGGCGAGGACGCTGCGGGAGATGCTCTCCTTCACAAAGAAAAAAGAGGAGGACCCGCTGCTCGCCTACCTGCTCCAGTTCCGCCAGCGCATAGGACAAGCGCGCGAACGTTTGACGAACTCCGAAAAAACCGCCTTTTTCTTCGTCACCCTTCCAGAGGCGCTGCCCATCGCGGTCATTACCCGTTTTATCGGCTGGTTCCACGACTTCGGCATCCCGGTGGGAGGGGTGGTGGTCAACATGCTCCTGGATCGGGAGGCGCTCGGGGAGAATACCCCGGAGTTTGTGCTTAACAGGATTCAGATGCAGGACGAGCATATGAAGACTATCTGGGAGAAATTCGAAAACTCTGTGCGGGCCATCGTCCCGCTCTTTGACCAGGAAGTTCGGGGGATCGAGATGCTTCGCCAAGCGGGGAAGGTCCTATTCGCCGAACCTGCATAGGCTGCCCACTGTTCGTAATCTTTGTACGTTTTTGCACACTTATCCGCTCGCGCTATAAGCCGTCACAAATTTTGATTCGATCAGCATAAAAAATTCTCGAAAAAACAACCCCTTCCATTAAATTAATTTATGTCATATTATGGCATAGATTATGCTTATTTAAGAGAATTTCGAGGAATTAAAGCACGATTTGGAAGTCCTCTGGAGAAAGGGACCCTTTGGGAAGGAGTCGTTAAAATGCAGCGTACGTTGCTTTTTGTTTTCTTGTTGCTCGTTTGTTCGATGGGTGTGCCAGAGGCCAGTGCCCAGAAGGTCTACCACATCGGCGCCTTAGTGGCCGAGGATCAGTTTGTCCCTGCCTTCAATGGATTTAAGAAAAAGATGGCGGAGCTGGGCTATACAGAGGGAAAAGATATCAATTATGATTTTTATAATGCCAAAGGAGATCGGGATAGTGTTGCAAAATTGGCTCAGAAATTGGTCCGCAGCAAGCCCGATCTTATCGTAACCTCCTCTACCACCGCTACGGTTCCTGTAGCTAAGTTGACAAAGGGAACAGATCTTCCGGTAGTGTTTCTGAGCTCCGGCAATCCGCTGGCCTTCGTCAAAAGCTATGCCAGCTCCGGCAACAACCTGACTGGCATCAGCTCGGCTACTGTAGACCTTACGGCCAAACGGTTGGAGCTTCTTCGTGAGCTAGCTCCCCGAGTCAAGCGGGTGGTAGCTATGGGTTACCCTCAGGGGGTGAATTACCGGGACAATCTGGCTGCGGTTCGGGAAGCGGCGAAAAAGATTGGGCTTGTTATTAAAGAGGTGAACGCTTCGAGCCGAGAGGAGTTGATGCTGGTCATCAGGACGATTACTCGCAAGGGGGCAGACGCGATCTTGCTCCAGCCGGATGCATTCTTTGCCAAGAACATTGAAGTTGTTGTTCAGCAGTCTATTAAAGAGAAACTGCCGGTGATCCCTACTCTTATAAACAACGTAAAGAGAGGGGCGCTGGCTACCTACTCGCCGGACTACTCTGCCCTGGGTGAGCAGGGAGCGGCGCTGGTGAGCAAGATTCTCAAGGGGGCTAAGCCGGCGGATCTTCCGATCGAGCAGCCGCTCAAGCTGGTCCTGGCGATCAATCTCAAGACGGCAAAAGCTATAGGGTTAAAAATTTCCAAAGAGCTCCTTCTCAGGGCGGACGAGGTGATCGAATGAATAAGTCTACGATAAAAAGCGTTGCCGCAGCCCTTCTATTGGCATCGCCTCTTTGCTTTGCAGGTTTGGCTCAAGCTCAGAAGGTTTATCGTATTGGCTCCCTGAATAGCGCCGAACAGTTTGTCGGCTCTTTCGAAGGATTCAAGAGTCGCATGGCGGAGCTGGGCTACATAGAGGGGCGAAACGTGCGTTATGATTTTTACAATGCCAAAGGGAGTACGGAAGCCCTGAACAGCTTTGCGCAAAAGATGGTGGCGGATAAAGTGGACCTCATCGTTACCTCAGCCACAACAGGTACAGTAGCGGCAGCGAAAGCGACTCAGGGAACAAATATTCCGGTTGTGTTCCTGAGCTCGGGCAACGCGCAGATATTGGTTAAAAGCTTCGCCAGCTCAGGGAGCAATCTCGCAGGAATTAGCTCGGCTTCATTGGAGGTTACCGGGAAGAGGTTCGAGCTGCTTAAAGAGATGGCGCCGTGGGTTAAGCGCATCGCCTTAATTACCAACCCTAAAGGGGTAAATTACAAGTCTATAGTGACGGAAGTCGGAGACGCGGCAAAGAAAATACAGTTCGCGGTCGGGGAGGTCAAAGTTTCTAGTCAGGAAGAGATCCTTAAAGCAGTTCCGACTGTTACCCGGAAAACAACAGATGCTATCTTTACCCCTCCAGATGCGCTTGTCACCGAAGGTATAGACGTTATTGTTAAACACTCTATCAAGGAAAGACTTCCCGTACTCACCTCGCTGGTGGACAATGTTAAAAAAGGCTGTCTGGCGACTTATGCGGCAGACTATTTTGCCTTAGGAAGACAGGGGGCTCTGCTGGCAGATAAGATTTTCAAGGGGACAAAGCCCTCGGACCTCCCCGTCGAGCTTCCGTCCAAGCTTAAGTTAGTGCTTAACTTAAAGACTGCCAAGGCCATCGGCCTTAAGATCCCCAGGGAAATACTCCTGCGAGCGGATGAAGTGATCGAGTAGTGATGGACTTGAGCAAAATAACCCGGCTATTTTCTCGCCGGAGCGGCGGTATCCGCCGGCGGTTGCTGAAATGGGGCCTTGCCCTTTTAGGGATCGCCCTTATTGCCAATACCCTCGCTGGCTCGATTTATACCCGAAGGCTGATAAAGCAGGATGCTGCCAAACTGCAGACCGAGATCGCGACCAGAGTCGCTCTCGAGATCGAGGACTTCGTCCGGCGCAAGGTGGAACGGCTGCTCGATTTCTCCGCCTCAACGAGTCTTTACGAGATGGGAGGCAAGGAGCAGAGGCTGCTCGCTCTCCTCCTGCTGAAAAACGATAGGGCATTTACCGATGCGTCGATTTTGGACGGCAGCGGCATGGCAGTGCTTAAGATCTCGGAGCGGAGGGTCTATCTTCCCGAGGAGCTTGTCGATCAAAGCGATGCCGCAAAATTCAAGAGTGCGATAAAGGGGGAGAACTATATCAGTCCCGTCTATACGTCAGATAAGGCCGAGCCCTATGTCACCATCGCGGTCCCGCTGAAGACCACTCCTCAAGAGGTTGCCGGCGTCATCACTGTCGAGGCCAATTTGAAAATCCTCTGGGAAGTCATCGGAGAGATTGAGTTCGGGCGCGCCGGCTATGCCTATCTTGTGGACGGTCGCGGAAACCTCATCGCCCATCGAGATCCTTCGCTGGTCCTCAAGCGGACCAACCTAAGTAGCCTCAATCAAATCCAGGAATTTCTCCGTAACCCTTTAGGCGTCGATCCCTCTCCCGGGGGGGAAGACCTGGGAATTATGGGCAAGCGCGTGCTGAGCACCTTTGCGCCGGTGCAGAGCCTGGGGTGGGCAGTCGTCCTGGAAGAGCCTGTGGATGTAGCCTTGGTTGAGCTGCATCAGGTGGAACGTTACGCCTTCTTACTCTTAGGAGTAGGGATAGTGCTTGGCGCGCTCATCATCGTGTGGGTCAGCAACAGGATAACCGGGCCTATCCTCGAGCTGCATCGCGGCGCCGAGGTCATTGGCCGGGGCAACCTTCACCATCGGGTGGAGATCCAGACCGGCGATGAGATCGAGCAATTGGCCCAAGAGTTTAACAAGATGGCGGGCGAGCTCCAGACCTCCTATTCCACGTTGGAGCAGAAGGTGGAGCAGCGCACCAGTGAGCTTGCGGCCCTTTACGACGTGACTGCCACCGTGAACCAATCCTTGGAATTGGATACGATCCTGCAAGCGGTGATCAAGAGGGTCTCCGAGATCTTCCATTTTGATGCGACCAGGATTTTTCTCTTTAATCCCCAGGGGGATGAGCTGCAGCTGCGGGCCTCTTTTGAAACCCATCCCGAGTTTTGGGCCCAGGTTAGGGCTTTTAAGATAGGTCAAGGGGTTGTCGGTAAGGTCGCTGAAACCGGCGAATCGATTATTTTTGAGGATGCTTTGACCGACCCTCGATACCACGCGATGAGTCATAGCAAGGTGACACGCCAAGCGGGCTTTAGTTTTTTTGCGGTCTTTCCAATTAAGGCCATGGAACGTTGCGTAGGGACCATGGTTTTGATCGGTCAAAAGCCTCGAAAGCTGACGGCCGAAGAGGGACGTTTGCTAACCTCGATGGCGGGTCAAATAGGCGTCGCCGTCCAGAACACGACCCTCTTTGAGGAGACCGTTAACAGGGCCGAGGAACTCTCAGCTCTCTACGATGTAGCGGGCGCGCTGAACCAGTCCCTGCAGCCGGATGTGGTTTTTAAAGAGGTCCTACGAAGGGTTCTGGAGGTTACCCGCTTCGACGCGGGTCGGATCTATCTGCTGACTCCTGACGGCAAGGATCTGCAGCTAAAGGCCCATACCGGGTTGAGCGACGATTTTGTTCCCCAAGCGAGTCTCTATCCTGTCGCAAGGGGGATACAGGGAAAGGTCACTCGTGAGGGAAAACCGGTGTTCTTTGGCGACATTCAGAGCAACCCCGAATACGCCGCGATCTCCAAGAGAAAGACGACACAAACGGCCGGGTTTAGAGCCTTTATCAGCATTCCATTAAAGGCCAAGGAACAGATCATCGGGATCATGAACTTCCTCAGTTATAACGCGCATGAATTCTCGACTAAAGATATCGCGCTGCTTACCTCCATGGCCAACCAGATTGGCGTTGCCCTGGAGAACGCCGTACTGTTTGAACAGGTGAGAACGCGCTCCCGGCAACTTGCTGCCCTGAATGCCATTGCTGCGACCGTGAACCGATCTCTAGAGCTCGACGTTGTTCTAAGAGAGAGTGTAGAGAAGGTGCGCGAATTGTTAGGTTTTGATGCCGCCTGGATATACGTGCTGGATTCAACAGCGCAGGAGCTGCATCTCAGAGCCTACAAGGGGTTGGGCGATGAGGCCGTTCGCAGCATGTACCGGAGGGAGATAGGCACGGGGAATATGGGGAGGGTGATAGCAAGCGGGGAACCGCTGGTTTACGAAGATATCCAGACGGACCCCGACTATCATCAGGGTTCTGCGACTCGTAGGGCTCAATCCTTGGGGTTTCGAACGGTGTGTAATTTCCCCATTAAGTCTAAACAGAGGACCCTCGGAGTATTAAACCTTGCCAACTATTCCTGCCGCCGTTTTTTGCCTGATGAGCTGGAACTGATAGGTTCCATCGCGACTGAGATAGGTGTGGGCGTGGATAATGCCCGCCTCTTTGAGGAAACGAGGCGAAAATCTTCGGAGCTGGAACAAGCGAATATCGAGCTTGTGGAAGCCAACCGCGCAAAGGCGGATTTTCTGGCAGCGATGTCCCACGAGTTGCGCACGCCTCTCAACGTGATTATTGGAAATGCGGACTTGATCAGGGACGGCATGTTTGGTGATCTCACTGAGAAGCAAAAGATCGCCCTGGAAAAGATCCTCCATTATTCGGAAACCCTTCTCAAACTTATCAATGACGTGTTGACGCTGACGAAGGTGGAAGCGCAAAAAACTTCCCTGAACGTCTCCACCTTCGATGTGGGCGAGATCATCGCCCATGCCCAAAGCTTCGTCGAGCATCTCAATCGAGATGGGCACCTCAAGGTGCTCTGGGAGGTGGAACCAGGTCTTCCCCCCTTGACCACCGATGCCTTGAGGCTCGAGGAGATCCTCCAGAACCTGATCGGCAACGCTTTTAAATTTACACCCGAGGGTAGGATCGAGGTCCGGGTGCGAGATCTTAGAGGGAAAGACCGGATTGAGTTTAGTGTCGCGGACACCGGGATCGGCATCGCAAATCACGATCTGGACAAAATCTTTGAGCAATTTCACCAGCTCGGAGAAGCGCACACGGGTACTTACAGCGGGGTGGGCTTGGGGTTGAACATCGTCAAGAGATACGTGGAAATGATGGAGGGTAAAATCCGGGTCGAGAGCGCGCCCGGACGGGGTTCCACCTTCATTTTTGAGCTGCCCTATTCGATCTAGGACTTTACAAAATGCAGATTGCAAATTGCAAAATTAAAAATAAACGTGTATCTATGAATTGACCCTTGCTTTCAATTTTGCATTTTTCATTTTGCACTTTGCATTGGAACGAAGTTCGCTATGAACGGCGCCCTTGAAGGAATCCGAGTTCTTGAGCTTGCCAGTTACGTCACTGGGCCATTTGCCGCTTTGCTCCTGGCTGATCTGGGCGCCGATGTTGTCAAAATCGAGCAGCCAGGTCAAGGAGATCCATTCCGCGGTTGGGGGGAGAAGCTCTACTCCGCGACATTTTGCAGCCTTAATCGCAATAAGAAAAGCGTGACCCTGGATATCCGCCGGGATGAGGGGCGGGACATTTTTCTTAAACTTGCCGCCGGTTCAGATATTGTGATCGAGAATTTCCGTCCGGGCACGGTGGAGAAGAGAGGATTGGGTTATGAGGCGATCCAGGCTTTAAACCCGAAAGTGATTTATTGCTCCATTTCCGGATTCGGGCAGAAGGGCCCTTACCGCGATCTCCCTGGCTACGATACCATCGGCCAGGCAATGAGCGGGTTATTGAGTCTGCTTACCGATCCGGAGAAGCCTCAAGGAATGGGAATTTCCTTCTCTGATCATCTCACGGGGATCTATGCCTGTTATGGGATTCTGGGGGCCTTGGTTCACCGGATGATTACGGGAGAGGGGCAGAGGGTCGAGACCTCGCTTCTTCGCGCCACTCTTTCGTTTATCAGCGAGAATGCCGCCCGCTACTTTGAAACCGGCGTTGTCCCGCGCCGGGCCTACAGGACCAAAACTGCCGGCGTCTTCGCTTTTGTCGACAAGGACGGGCTCCCGTTTGTGATCCATCTTTCCTCGCCGGAGAAATTCTGGCGTGGTCTTCTGGAGGCCGTGGGCAAAAAAGAATGGGCGGAAGATGCGCGTTTTCGTGACCGCAAAGGCCGCACCGAGAACTATGATCTTCTGACCGGCCTCCTGCAGTCGATCTTTAGTGGCGGGCGGCGCGAGGAGTGGCTGCGGCGGCTGCAAGCGCACGATGTCCCCTGTGCCCCGCTTAACACTCTGGGCGAGGTCTTTGACGATCCGCAGGTGCGGGAGTATGGCTTTCCGATCGAGGTGGAGCACCCCCGGATGGGGAAAATGCGCCTGGTGGGGAGCGGCGTCGAACTCAGCCGGACTCCGCCCGGGATCAAGATGCCGCCGCCGACCTTGGGCGAACATACGGGCGAGGTCCTGGGCGCTCTGGGATACAGCCAGGATGCGATCACAAAGCTCAAGGATCTGGGAGTTGTCTGAGAACTGCTTCCTGATGCGCCCCGTGCTAAGGGTACGGCGAGGCGCAGGCGCCGACCGCGGCGCTAGAGCAAGCGCTTCTACCACCCCTGGTAGAGTCGATCCATAAACCCGCTTTCGTCAAGTTTTTTACAGAGGCTCATATCCACGACATCCTCGGGTTTAAGCTGAGACGCTCTGGCATTGATCCCGTGCTGGGCCATGAGCTTAAGTACAGAAGCCACTCCCTCCAGCGTGGGGCAGGGTTTGCGCGGAAGCTTTTTTCGCAGGTCTTGATAGGCCTTTTCCACGCGGTCGGGTTTATCCAGCCGCAGATACTTGGCGATGATCCGTTCCACGGCCTTTTTGTTCGAAGGGTTATGGATAAAGGCAACCCCTTCAACAATTGCCTTGGTGATATTTTCTATGAGCTGAGGGTCTGATTTTATCAACTTTCTTGAAGTCACCAGGCCGGAGGATTGAAACGGGATGTTTTCCTTACCGGTGTCCACAAGAACCCGATAGCCTTCAGCGGTAACGACCTGTCCAAGTTCTGGCGAAAGGCTTGTGGCATCTACGCTCCCCGCGCGCAGGGCGGCCATTCGCTCCGGAACCCCACCCACCTGAAGAAGAACAACATTGTCCCTTCTAGGAACAAGCCCGAGATAATCGAGCGCCACGTAAGTCGCCAGGGCGGCTGAGCCCGAAGGAGTCCCGATGGCCACTTTTCTCCCTTTCAGCTCTTCACCGCTCTTGATCGTGGGACGGGCAATGAAAAGATAGTCCAGTGTGTTTTCCAGCCCTAGAATCATGGTCAGGTCTCCGCCGCTGGTTACGGCGTTGGTGACGTGGGTAGCCCCGACCAGACCAACGGCAACCTGTCCCGCGAGCATTGCCATGGCGGCCCGGCCCGCGATGATAAAGACCAGATCCGCATCCAGGCCGTACTTGCGTAAAAAGCCCTGATCATGGGCGGTCCAGAGGGGGACGACGTTGCTGCTAATTGCGCCATAGGCAAAGACCAGTTTGACCGGAGGTTCCGCGGCCCAAACAGGTGAGAGCGGGCCCGCTAGGCAGAGATGGATGGATAAAGCGAGAATCGCCAGGATTCGTCTCATTGCGGTTGGATTTCCTCCCAAGGCTTGTAACACGCAGGTCAATCAATGTAAACAAGGAATTAAGAGAGATCCTCGAAGGAGACCCTATGCGTCACCCGAGTTTGACTCTCCTTTCGCATGACCACCACCATGGATTGGCGCTGGCCCTGAGGTGCCGCAGGCAGGCATTGGGCCAGATCAAGCCCATGGGGGCTCAGGGACTGAAAGAGAGGGTCAAAGAGTACAAGGATTTTTTTGCGCAAAATCTCGTGCCCCACTTTCGAGCCGAGGAGGAAATTCTTTTTCCTCTCATCCGCGCGCGCGCTGCTGAGAGCCATTCGTTGATCGACGAATTGCTTAAAGACCACGAACAGCTCCGCAAATGGGAGGGATGCCTGGAAGAGGATAAAGGTCCGGCCAAGGTTCTGTTTGATCTCGGAGATCTCCTGGAGCGTCATATTCGCCGCGAAGAGCGCGAGCTCTTTCCGTTTTTTGAAAATCTCGCTGCGCAGGTTGACGCTGAAAGGATAGGAAAAGAGATAAAAGAAATTCTGGAAACTCGAGGGCGCCCACGTTGATAAGGAAACGGACAATGGCCAAATTCAAACTGCAGTTGACTCGGAGGGATGTAAGCTTCGTGCCCCGGCGGATCATTATCGCCGGCTACACAGGCCGCAACCAAGAGGAAGTTAAAGCTCACATAAATGAACTTGCGGCACAAGGGGTCCCCGCCCCGGCGGAAATCCCGACTATCTTTCGCGTGACACTGGACCGGCTGACCACAGACAGCGAGACTGAGGTAGTCGGCGAGCATACCTCCGGAGAAGCGGAAACCGTACTGCTTGTCGAAGGCAAAGATATCTGGGTTGGAATCGGGAGCGACCATACCGATCGCGAGTTGGAAAAGGTGAATATCACCGCCTCTAAGCAAGTCTGCCCAAAGCCGGTATCTGCCGAAGTTTGGCGATACGCGGATGTGCGCGAGCGCTGGGACAGCCTGGTCCTTAGAAGTTGGGTCGGCGAATCGAGCCGGGAACAACTTTACCAGGAAGGTCGTATGTCTGCCGTGCTTCGCCCGGAGGATTTGCTGGCTATCCTGCGCCGGCGTCTGGGAAAACTAGTGGACGAGGCGGTCATTTTCACCGGGACGATCCCCCTGATCGGCGGCCTGTTTGCTCCCAGGCCGTACTTCGAGGCCGAACTTTTCGATGAGTCTACGGGCCATTCCCTGCGTTGCGTCTACCGGGCCCGTCGTGTTGACGCGTCCTAAAGATTCCCTCTATAAAGTCCTGTAGGTTATTAGAGCACCAAGGAGGGCAAGCGGATGATCAAGGAAGAACTGGAGTTTTTTGATGTCACCGGCAAGCCGTGGCGCCCT
>Ga0209514_10004498_pt1 | contig 18696 bp, 16 predicted proteins | sample Subgrocontami58m_FD_187452 | JGI IMG/M metagenome (GOLD analysis project Ga0209514, IMG submission 187452) | Subsurface groundwater microbial communities from S. Glens Falls, New York, USA - GMW37 contaminated, 5.8 m (SPAdes) (version 3) | ecosystem: Environmental > Aquatic > Deep subsurface >...
TATGTAGAGCTCGAAATCGGCGCCTGCCGCTCCAGACGGACGGTTGGCGCATGAAACCGGCCGTGGCTACACATAATCGAGGCATCTACATAATCGGCCGAAGCGGACGCTAACGATCTGTTCGAGAGGCAATCGAAGCAGCGGGTGGGAATGTCTGCTTCCAGAATACCTGAGCTGGCGCTGTCCACCCTTTGAAGACGTCTGAGTTCGCACTGGGGAACCGCGAGGTAGTCTCGCGGATGGTCAGATGCCAGCAAGACCATAGCTGCCGTTGACTTTCTGGAAGATCAGGCATGCCAGTGCCGTCCTTGGGAAGAGACGCACCCCGTAGAGATTTGGCGATGTCGGCGTAAGATAGTTGGTCCTGACTAGGAAGAGAACCATTGAATTGCTCTATGGGTGCGACGGTCGAGGTAAGCATCTGCTTCATCTGCACCATTCAACCTAGGCAAGAGTTGCCGGACGCTGCGCGCGGTGGCGTGCTCCAGATGCACGGCCGGCCGACATTAATATCTATAGCTGATGTTCCGGAGGAAGCTCTGGACAACGGTGTTCCAAGTGCCGCTGTCCTTTGGCAGGCCGAAGTGATGTTCTTGGAGCGCCAAGCGGAGTTTTACCCAGAGCACCATGTGATTGCTTGGGAAGCTCACTTTCAGAATCCCAGTGGGCCCCTCTTGAGTCAATTTCGAGTGTTACTGCCGGCTCAGGAGGGTTGATGCGTTGGCTCCTCCGACCCTGCACGATGCCAAACGGCGTAAACCCGTGAAGCGTCTTCGGACATGAGCTTGTATTCGAGCACTTGAACGTTCTTGGGACCGCCCCTGAATTGTTCGCGAAAGCGACGATGTACCGCGTCTAACACTTCACGGTCGATGCGTCTGCTGGGAACACAAATGGAAATCGGTTTTAATTGTTGCTTAACACCGTTAATGAGGCCAGATGCCTCAACTCTCACTATAGTAATAGCTCCGGCGTCACGAGCAGAACGCAAAATGACCTCACCCTGTTCGGGCGCAAATAGAACTGCCATTGCATCAGCCATCGCGATGGAGTGAACGATCTGCTGCAGGAGGATCGCCTCTTCATGGAAGCGATCTGCCTTATCCGGGTGCCAGATTCCCGGTCTACCGAGCGCATGATGGTGAAGATTGCCCCTTAGGTCTACCAAATGGTAAAGGAGTTGTTCGTCGGTCATGCCAAGTAGCTTGTCGCGCTTTGAAGCGTTGAGACGGCTTTCATTTGAGAAAGGGGCGCGAGATTGGGCCACTGCATCTTTCACGACCTTGGCGGCCCATAGACGCTCCTTGACCCTTTTGGGATCGGAATATCCGGGAGCAAACAGGGTCTCTAAGAAAAAGAACAGATTGTAATACGCTTCAATGTATTGACCGTTGTAAATGGCCCGAGTCCCTCGGCGTAAAAAACCAAGCGGAATCTCGTAATGCGCCGCTGCCTTGGCAGATGCCATGGCACGGACGACCAAGTCATAGCTCAAGCGCCGAGGCTCCAAAAGATCGGCCTTTTGTACGCCGCGGGAAAAGCTATATATGTTTAGTCGCTCCCGGTCATTGTCGTTCTCCGGAATCCACTCCGGTTTAACGCTGTCAACGACTACCTCGACGCCAGCGAACAGGCTAAGTAGGCCCCAAATGGTACGTATGGCTTCTTCTACATCGCCCTCGCGGCTACTCCTACCGAAGTCGATATGCAGCTTTACCCCGGGAGTGGCGCTCGGCTGAACAGTCGGAAGCTGGTCACGTTCAGTCACCGGCACCGTGCCGGATATTGCCGTAACACGGCCCTCTTCTACCGACCACTCAAGCTTGATGTCCCCGACACTGACTGGCCAGTGGTCGGCCAAAACTAAACTGCTCTTTACGGGGTACGTGAATTTGACAAGCACTGGAAGAGCAATGCAACGTCTGCTTTGATAGCGCAATCCGTCAGTGTACGATATTTGACACCAAAAGATCATTTCGATGGTAGACCCCTTATGTTGGCTTTTTGGATGTCGGTGGCGGTTCGACTCCGGCCCGTGGACTTTCTTCCGGGAACGGATGCTCACCCCAGCAGTCCTCACCATCCATGCCTGAACGACGCGCCGGTGCAGCCGGGGTATCATGCAGAGCGACGGATGACGCGTGGCGAGTCAGGGAACGGCGCGCGAGGCACACGCCAACAAATCGCTCAGTCTGAGTGCGCCACGCTGGTGATCTATCCCTGGATGTTTTCTGGAGGGTGTTTGTGAGTAATCATGCGACATTCGGTGGGCAACGGAACGACAGTGGCCTGGACCTCTTCAAACTCTTCATGGCCACCATCCCTGCGGTGGTGCTCTATTTCGTCGGATGGGCTTACCTGCATTTCTATCTCAAGGCCTTCGGCATCAGCGTGTCGGAACTGGACTTGGATATCCAGACGATCTTGATCTACTCGTTTCCGCCGCTTCAAATATTGGTGCGGTCGTGGTGGCATTGGCTCGTGCTCGGGCTCGTCGCGTTGTTGGTGATCGTGTGGTTGGTGCGACGGTTCGCGGTGCAAGATACGAAAGAGAAACTCGCAAATGTCTGTAATCGCACCCGCAGCGCATCACCGGTTACGCAGGGTCTTGGATTATTGGTCATTCTGTTAATTCTCGTCGTTGTGTTCGTACCCATCATCGGCTCAGCTGCCGCGCAGGCGGCCAATCGGAAATGGGTCAGCGAGGGTGTTCTTATTGAAGCGGTGGTCAAGGAGCCGGACGCAAAAGAGAAGTCTGCATGGCACGAAAACTATAAGCGTTGCGGTAGCCGGCGGGCGCTTGACTTGATTTTTGTAGATAAAGAATCCTATTACATGCTTTGCATCAGCAGCCTCGATAAAGCGAGTGCGCTCGTTTTCGAGATTCGGCGTCAGATTGGGCTGGTTTCGGTTCGGTTCGTTAGACGTGAGAACTAGCATTTATTTTCGGAAAAGGGGCAACGTCATGGGATCTTGCAAGCTGCCAATCTTGGTTGGTGTGCTGACCGCTGGAATTGCGGTGTTTTGCAGCGTCGGCCACGCTCAGGACATATCCATGGCAGGCTTCGCCAAAGTGTACAAAGCCGAGGGTCATTATGAATATAACAAGGACGGCGTCCCGCTTCTCGGACTCGTCACCGCGCGGCTGAACAATGATCGCGTGAAGTTCACCATGTGCAATAACACCACAGTTGAAGTAGCGTTAAGAGAATTGAAGACCTCTGCTGCAAAATGCCCCGGGAAGATGAGGGATCCCGGTCCGTGGACGACAGCGTCCAAGACGATAATTCCCCTGATTAAGACGGAGTCCAGTCCCACGACCATGATGGTCAAATTCGAAGGCAAGAACCTAGACCTTAGCAGCCTGCCAGTCAGTTATAAGGAGACCATAGTGAATGCGAAAGCAGGAGATTGGGTGGGCTTTGCCTTTACGGGTGAGGATGGCAAGAAGTCAATCGGGATTCTCACGATGCCGGTTCAGTAATTGTCGAGAGGAAGCAAGAATGGGCCAGGCTGAGCTGTCCCGGTTTCCACGGACACTTTTGTAGGTAGACAATACCTGTGGAGGTGTCAGATGGGCAAGGAGATGGTGAAGGTCAATCCGGGGCGCAGGCGCGCTCGCTTCACGAAGGAATTCAAGCTGGAGGCGGTGCGACTGCTGGAGCTGGGGGAGAAGCCAGCGACGCAGTTGGCGGCTGAACTGGGCATCCGGCGCAACCAGCTTCACAAATGGCAGGCGCAGTTGCGCAGCAAAGGGTCGCAGAAGGCGTTTCGCGGCCCGGGCGCCAAGCCGCTGTCGGAGCTCTCGGAGGTGGAACGGCTGCGCCGGGAGCTCAAGCGCGTCACCGAGGAGCGCGACATTTTAAAAAAAGCCGCGGCGTACTTTGCGAAGGAATTGCCGTGAAGTACGGCTTCATTCGCGAGCACCGCAGCCAGTTTCCTGTGGCAAGGCTGTGCCGACAACTGAAGGTTTCGCGCAGCGGGTTTCAGGCCTGGCTCAACCGTCCTGCCAGCGCCCGTAGTCTGGCTGATCAGAAGCTGCTCGTTGACATCCGGCGCGTGCACTTGGAGAACCGACAGGCCTACGGTGGGGTCAAGACCTGGCGCACACTCAATGAGCAGGGTGTGGTGTGCGGCAAGCATCGCATCGCCCGGCTGCGGCGCGCAGCAGGTATCCAGGCACAGCGGGTGCGGCGCCAACGTATCATGATCGAACATCACAAGACCGCGGCACCCGCTCCGGACCTGCTGGTGCGCCGCTTTAGCGCCGCATCACCTGACTGCGTCTGGGCCGGAGACATGACGTTCATCCGTACGCGCGAAGGCTGGCTGCACCTGGCCGTGCTGCTGGATCTGTTCTCACGCAAGGTGGTGGGCTGGGCGATGGATCATCGCCCCGGGCAGGTGCTGCATCTGGGTGCACTGCAGATGGCCTTGGCGCAACGTCGCCCGCAGCCGGGCCTCATTCACCACACCGATCGTGGGCCGCAATACAGCACGCCCGCCTACCGGGAACTGCTACAGGCGCATGGACTGAGGGCGAGCATGAACGGTCGCAAAGTCCCGCAGGACAACGCCGTGGCCGAGAGCTTCTTCTCGACCCTGAAGAATGAGCTCATACACCATCGCGACTTCCGATCCCGCGACGAGGCAAGAGCCGCGATCTTCGATTACATCGAACTGTTCTACAATCGCAAGCGGATTCACCAATCTCTCGGCTATCGCACCCCCGAGCAGATTGAGAGGCAATTCGTGGTGCTTATCTAGCGTGTCCGTGAAACCTGGGACAGCTCAGGCTCGATTTATTGAACGTCCACTGTGTGTCGAAAGTAATGTGAGTTCGGCTTTTCCGGGAGCAGACGTTCGCCCCAGCAGTCCTTACTGATCTCAATTAGCAAAGCGCGAATGGCAGCAATGGCCGACTTCGAGACCTTCGAAAATTTAGAGCGACAGGCAGCTCGTCGGCCAATTCTGCCGTTCGCTCCACTTTGCCCTGACGTCTGGTGTCAATTCCTAACCGGTCGGTCGCGCCCAAAGTCTGCTGAACGGCTGCTTTGTCCTTCACGCTTCGTCAGAACTCGCAACCCAGAGCGGTCGTTCGTCTATGAGGCTCCATAGCGGAACGGCGACCGCGCACCTGGTCGGCGGCTTCGCGGCGCCGCCTTGGATGCCTCGACCTACGCAAGGCAAGTACGTTGGGACGCAGACAGCGGCCAAGTACTTATTGCCGAGCGAGAAGAATGTGCTACATCCAATTCCTCGGTGCGATAATTAGTTAATTGTGACCGCAGACGACGTGCAAATGACTAGACAATGGGATCCCGCCGCTGTTGATGAGGCGAGCGATCCGGACGCGGCGGCAGCGTTTGCTGCAGCGTTTGATCGTTTGGGTGGAACTCTTGCTATAGAAAAGCGCGGCGACGAGCCGGGGCGGGATTTATTCCGCGAGTTGCGCTGGCATATGCGCGAGATGATAAGGATGGGAAGAGAAGTTCCGCCACCGCAGCTTACTACCGGTGACATATATCTTGATTTTGTAGATAACGCAACGTTCAACGCAGCAGCTATCAAGTTGGACGGTCACGAACTAATCGGCATCTACTCGGGCGCAATATTCCTCATCTACAATTACTTTAGCAGCTTCCTGAGTGACCCCAGCGTCCTGCCCCAGATTGGCAACCCGTCCGTCGAAACCAAGGACGAGGAGACATTGGCGGCACTGCGCGATCGCCACTTGTCTGATATCGCGCCTCGGCGTCCGCTTGACCCCACGAGAAACCTAGCTGCAAGTCGCTTCGCATGGGGTGCCACATGCTTGCTGTTCTTACATGAGGCGCGCCACCATATGGCAGGGCATCTCGAGTTCATGCGCGATGAATTTGCGCTGAGAGACTATATCGAACTCCCCGCGTTACCACTTTCGCCAGAAGAATGTGCCATCCGGCGCGCATTGGAGTTCGACGCTGATCTCGGCGCAGCCGGAACGCACATGAGATGGTGGCTTGACGCGTGGGGCACCAACCGCATTCCGGAGCTCGAGGCATTGCCGCCCGCACTTAGCTGGTGCATATGTGTGGCGATGCTCTACAAAATTATGGACGCAGAGCAGATGGACCGGCCATTTCAACTGGCAACGCACCCGCCTGCGATCGCGCGTTGGCTCTATACAGCGTTTACAGCAAATCAGGCGAATTACATTGGTGTTTCAATCCGCTTAGACGACGCCTTTTTTGAAGCTGGTCAATCAGAAGTCGTGCGCTGGTGGAACGAAAACAAGCTGCCTGTCCCAAAATCAGCGAACTTGTCTAGCGTCCGAAGCGCAATAGAACATGTGCGTTCCACGTATGACGACCATGGAAAAATCATGCCACGGGTGAGAAGATTCGCAGAACATCGAGCCTCCGAGATTCGCAACAGATATAGCAATCCGTGAGTTCCGTGGAGTGTGCTTCGGGACATATTAGAAAATTGCAATACCAGGGTGCGCTTTGGCTCGCGCAGTCAGCACCAATGGTCATGTATCCTACCGCAAAGCAACGCGTGTACTTCGCCGGCAGCAGCGCAAGACGTGGACAGAGAAGCGGGTGAGTGTTTCGGCGCGGGTATCCGCTCTTGGCCGAACTGAGACGATCGCTCGCTAGGTAGGGCTCGGCCCTAAGCCGTCATCCCGCACGGGCATCGATCGCAGCAATTCGGAGGACTCTACGGTGAGAGGCGGCAGCATTGGGCAAGAAGGGCCCAGAAAAACTGGGCCGTGGTACCGGCGGCACAGACAAAACACTGTGCGCTTACGTTGGTTCCCAGAAGTTCCATTTTAGGAGAGGCGCAGCCACTGCTTTGGCGCCTCCCAGCCCATCAGCTGTCTGTCCATGCGATTGCCACCTTTAGTCTCATTTTCTTCCATCGCCATTGTAAGTTTGGTACGGTTAAGACTGAAGTGGAGCATCTTCAAATGCCAGAGCGTGCCAGAGGCGCGATTGCGTTCCGTCTCTTCCTTTATCCACGCCCAAGCACGCCTGTCCGCACAGGCAAGAAACACGTGCCATGCCGCGTACGCGGTCTCAGCTGTGTCGGCCGTCAGATACTGACGCCACCAATATCGAGCCATGGACTGTCGGTTGCCCCAGACGAAAGCACTATTGCGAAGTCCTTCCCATGAGCCTCTGGCCGGCCCTTCGCTCCACTTGAGTTCTTCAATAGAAGGCGATGCCATGAGTCCTCGCAAAGTGATGGCTCTCTTGCGTCGCCAGTCATGAGGAGACTTCTCGTCTTCAGACACACGCCGGTCGAGCCAGCTGCCGCTGCCATTTGCCGTTGCGCAAAGAACCAAGTCAATCAAGTCCTTGTCCGTCGGATTTCGACGCATCGAGTAAAGCTCGTCGCGCAAAGCAAGAACCGGCGCGCTTTCCGGTACGCGGAAGACCATGTGAATCGCATCGTCAATGCCACCCCACCCCACGTAGCGCATTTGTAATGTGTCTGCTAGTGCGTACCACAGGGATACACCTCGTTGCGGATCCACTGCCAACAAGGCTTCGCACAGGGCCACAAACAGGCCCCCAGCGAGACCGACTCTTCGAGCAAACTCCAACGATTTTGACTCCATTCCATCTAGCCAGACATCCACTTCAGCTGAGCAATGCTCCAGCAGCATCCTAGCGTCTTCCAAGTGCACGTCGATTGTGTGCAGGCTGGCGCCCGCTATACGTGCACTCTCCAGGTATGCGGAGGCTCTTTCGCTGGCTTCTTCGTACATTCTCCATTCAGTGTCGGGATCAAGAGCAGCCCTAAGGTGACTAGCGTCACCCTCGTCTTCAATGACATAAATCTTCTCCGGTAACGAGAAAGACAGAGGGCGCCTGGAATCCGTTCGATCTACTGAGACATTGGCACCTGGGTTTCCGAGACGAAATCTGCTTTCGGAGATGGCCGCATCCAGCATGCGTGCCGCCAGCTTGGCGTCTGTCACTGACCGGCATAAAGGAGCCGGGGATGATCGGCGTAATGGAGCCAGTTCTGGGTGAGTAGAACGGACATCGCGGCGGGGTTAAGAATGCGTGGTTTTGGAGTTGTTTGCAACCCTGGATTTGGTGTTGGCGGGAGCGAGTTTCGGCGCTCGGTAAGAGTGTCCGTCGAGCACCAGGCAGTAGGCATTGTGGCGTAGCCGATCGAGCGTTGCCGATGCCAAGAGGCGGTTGGCGGGGAAGGCCTGGTCCCACTCGGTGAAGTCGAGGTTGGAGGTGACGACGGTGGCGGCCTGCTCGTAGCGCTCGGCGATCAAGTCGTGGAGGTCTTCGTCGGCGGGTGGGCGCAGGGGTTTCAGGCCGAAGTCATCGACGATCAGAAGCGGCACGCGGGCGAGGGAGGCGAGTTTCCTGTCGTAGGCACCGGTGGCGCGCGCGGCGTTCAGGCTCGCGGTGAGCGCGGCACAGGTGCTGAAGACGACATCGACGCCCTGGCGCACGGCGCAGTGTCCGAGGGCTTGGGCCAAGTGGCTCTTGCCGGTGCCGCAGGGTCCGACGATGAGCACCGGGGCGCGTTCGCCCATATAGCGGCCGGTGGCGAGGTCATGAACGAGCGCGCGGTTGACGTTGGGCAGGCGCTCGAAGTCGAACTGATCCAGCGTCTTGGTGGCGCGAAACGCGGCGCGCCGCAGGCGCAGGGCGAACTTCTTCTGTTCGCGCCGTGCAACCTCGTCCTGGATGAGAAGGGCGAGGAACTCGGTGTAGGCGAGTTTCGAGTCGATCGCCTGGCGGTTACGCGCTTCCAGCGAATCGAGGATGCCCGAGAGGCGCAACTGCTTCAGGTACGGTGAGAGTTCGGGTACGGGGTTCATGCTTGGGGTTCTCCTGAGTTGAGGTGGATGGGACAGCACGGACGAGAGGGTTACCCACGGCGCGAAGCGCGGCGCGCACACGACGCGAAGAGCGCCTCGCGCGGTGGGTAACCCGGAACACAGGGCTCAGTGCGGCAGGTGGTCATCGGTGTCGAACAGGCTTTGGGCGTCGCGCGCAAAGCGCGCGGCGCTCGCATACGGGGAGGCGAGCTCGCTCACCGAGGGCAGCGGCAGCGCGTCGTGGCCGCCCACGAGGATGTTCTTGACGCTGCGGTACTGGAGGGTGGAGTGATACAGGGCGCGCGCGCAGGCCGCCTCCAGCCGCTCGCGACCGTAGGACTTGGCAAGACGCAGCAGCCCTTGCGCGGCGCGCAGGCGCTCGACGATCCGATCGGCCAAGAGCCGCGAGATGAACTCGGCGCACGCGGGACCCACGGCGGCAGCTTGCTTGGCGCACCAAGCGCGGTCCTGCAGGAAGAACGCTTGCGCCTCGGGGGGCAGGTGCGCGGTGACGGTGAGGCGCTGCCCTGGTTTGCGCCCACGCGGATGGCTGGCCGCGAGCCGGTAGTCCTCGAAGATCGACACCGAGCCGTCGGTGGCACGCAACCACAGGCGCTTGCCCACCAGCGTAAAGGGCACCGAGTACAGAATTCGCTCGTGCTGCACATGGCAGTCGCGGTGTACCGTGACGCCGTGCCAGCTGCCCAGATCCGGGGCAATCGCGGGAAGCGACTGCATGAGCGGCCGCTCCAGCTCGAAGCGCTCAAGCGGGCGCTCGCGCGTGCTGCCGTGGATGCGGGTGCCGGCCTCCTGCAACACCCAAGCACGCCCCTGGGCGTTCAGATCCGCCAGATCGCGGAAGCCCCGGGTGGGAAGGAAGTTCCCCTTCACGTACTTGACCCCGGATTCGACGATGCCCTTCTTCTGCGGATCGGCCGGCGGACACGGATCGATGCGGAATCCGTACCCTTCGGCGCATTCGGCGTAGGCGCGCTGCACCAGCGGATCGTGGATGCATGCCCGGGTGATGGCGCACTTGGGGTTGTCGATGATCAGGCGCTCAGGGACCGCGGCGAACCACTCGAAGGCACGCCGGTGGCAGCCGAGCCAAGTCGGCACGCTCTGGTCCCAGACGAACTCGAGGTACTGGTGGCGCGAGAAGGCAAGGGTCATCACGAAGCACCAGGTGCGCCGCGGCTCACCCGTGGCCGGATCGAGGAGAAGCGGTCCGGCGCCGAAGTCGACCTGGCCGGCCGCACCCGGGGCAAACACCAGGGGTACCGTCGCCTCCGGTGGCAACTCCGCGCGCAGCCCCGCGAGCATGCGGCGCACCGCGGAATAGCTGCCGGCAAAGCCGTGCTCGCGCTTGAGCACGCCGTGGATGGCCACACCCGAGACGCCCTGCGCGAACCAGCGCTCGACGATCGCACGATGCGGCTCGAGCCCAGAAATGGTGGAGGTCGCCCGTCGGTGCGCCCCCAGGGCGGCCGCAATCTCCACGTCCTCGGGCAGCGGCGCCGCCGCATCCAGCCAGCCGCGCTCGATGGCCAGAGCGCGCAGCTCCGCGGCCTTGGGCCGGCCCATCAACCGCGCACGCTTGATGTCGCGGTCGGAATCTCCCTGGCGCAGGCGCACCAGGACCTGTCGGTACTGAAACATCTCGAATCTCCTGCGGCCCACGGCCATTCCCTCCGGACAAAAAGCCCGCAGGGTAGCCGTACCGCCTCAATCCGAGATGCCCGTCCTCTGCCTCAAACTGGCTCCAATATGCCGATCATCGTCTGGCTCCATTACGCCGATCCGGCGCTGGCTCCAATATGCCGATCATCAGCTGGCTCCTTTATGCCGATCACGAAGTGGCTCCAATATGCCGGTCGGTGACAGCGTCGCTTGGCTGAGAACCTCTCTCCCGTGCTGCCGCCAAAACCCGCCATGGCGCCAATATGTGGGCCATTGCGTCGAGGGGTTTGTCGTTGCTGGCCCGCAACACGGCGAGGCTGCCGCAATCCTGCTCAAATACTGATTGGGATGAATCGACGCGCCAACCTCGTTCCAATAGCCTCCTGCCGAACTGCATCGGGTTCGACGACGAGAGTCCAATGAACGCGAGTGTGCGAAGGTTGTCCTTGTCATCCCCGAACGCGAACGTAATCAGTCGCTCAAATATCGCATCGGACACTGGCGTCAAGTGTGTCGATAGGTAGCAAAACAGCACCTGAACCGCGCGGCTGTTCTCAATGCCGTGCCTGTCTAGGAATTGAGTTACCCCTTTGGTCGTAGTTGGCCGAGAGATTTCAAGCAACTCGATGGTAAGCCGGGCGGGATCTGCCGCTACAAATGCGTCGAGTTGCTCAGCCGCTGCAAAATGTAGGGCTTCTGCCTTCAGAAGCGATAGACTTACATACGCCTCTTCGTTGTCAGGGGGATCAGGCTTGGCTTGCCGCAGCTGACCTGCTTTGGCGGCTTCATCGGCTCGGATAAGCAGCAAATGCTCTCGTACCCTTATGCTGGCCCAGTGCCGAGACTCGCCCGTTCTATCAGCAAGCGTTCCAAGCTTCCGACGCACTAGCGCCGCCAGCGCAGCCGGAGCGACGCGCGCGAGGCCCGACTCAAGCTCCGCGAAGTTGTGATTCTCAGCCGTAGTCTGACCAAATCGGTCCAGTTGCGAGACGTCCAAGCTTTCTGCAACCTCTATGATTGCGTTCCGAAACGAATCGGGTATATCGAGACTCGGGTCAGGCACGTAGCTTGAGGTGCGCCGTAGCCGGGAAAACAGTCGTACACCATCATCAGCCAAAGTCTCCCTAGCGTGCCTCCGTTCGAGCGCGAAATGGCTGCGCGACGGGTGTGCGAGATAGTGTGTGTTGTAGTCGAAGCTGCGTATGAAACTAACGCGTACCTGCGAGGCACGCTGTTCCATGACGGCGTCGCCAGTTAGCCACAGCAACATTGCTGCAACCTGTGCCGGCATTTCCGCGTGAACACCAGGCTCTGGAACCAGAGTAGTGGCAACATTTGCGAGCGTCGCCAATAGCTCCACGGTCTCCCGGCGGTCGACTTCGTTCAGAAGTACTACCCACTTAAGGCCAATCCAGCTTGAGCGACCTCCGAAGCCCACGGCTGCTGCGACTGCACTGGCCACCAGAACTCGCACTGCCGGAACTAGGGGTTTGCCCTCAAGCAAACGAGGCACGCTGTCGTCATGAGAATCGCGTCGCCAGTCAAGGCGAAGTGGCACACGCAAGACGCAGTGCGTGCCCGCCTCGTCAGTGCCGATACGCTCTACTAGTTGATCGGTCCGTGACTTCGAGACAGCGGTCTTCTGGGCCTTCTCCTCGGGAGACGGACATTCAACATGCGCAACCCAGGCAATCAGTCGTTCGTAGATTTGATCCCACGCTGCGCTGTGTTCTGACGTGATGGCGTGCAAGGATTCGAGCGCACAGTTCCTTGCTGACGCTTGCGCCCTCGTGCCAGATCGTTCGATCACGTCGAGTAGGGGCACAGCCATGGCTGGTGCCAATGCCATGACTTCTCTACGGTGCGCCTCAGTGGCGTTCTGGCTTTGGAGTAACGCCGTGAGAACGGAGGAGGCGATCTCAGAACCCTCGCCGAGCCCCTTGGCAACAAGAATTGAAGTCGCAGCGGCCAGCACATCAGCAGCGCCCGTTGTAGCCACAATAGGGTCCAGCCAGCGGTCCAGCTCAAATTCGACTTGGTCGAGCCGCTTTGCAGCCACATTCTCAAGGTGCCCAAGGAGAGCTGCGCCGAGCGCCAAGTTGATCGTGACCGCCTTCGGTCGGAATTTGTTGGCCACACCAGGCACCGGCTCCATCCATGTGCCGCCGATAATCTCGCCTAGCCGACTGTAGATGTGTTTTGGCTCCAGATCGCTCTGTGCCGCTGAATCCGCTAAGTCCTTGAGCGTATATGCGGCCTCATTCGCGGGGCCCCTGCCGGATGCGGGTCTAGCGCTTATGGAGTCCAGATGCTTCTGAGCCAACTCCACAAGCCACGCTTCCCATTCTGCGTCGCTGAATGCGCGCCCGTCTCGAATGCCGAATGCATCCTTTCCATACGCCCACATGAGTCTTGTCACTGTTGCTTCCCCGTGAAGGGCGGCCTCAGTGCGAAACTTCAACACTAACGGAAACAACCTCGGCAGGCGGGACAGTTGGAGAAGGTCTGTCTGAATGTCTGAGCGCACTAGACCGTAAAGTGCAAGCAATTGGTCGAACTCGCCATCCGGCGACATGTCATAGGGCTCAACACCAATACGCACCGGCGCTCTCGCCAATTGCCTAAGACCATGCAGCTTGTCTTCTAAGAAGTGAGATTGCATCGTCAGCACGACGCGAACTTTGTCCGCGAAGTTTCCGCCTTGAAGGACCTGTAAGAGCCGTTGCCATTCGAATGTGGACTCCTGATTCAGACCATCCAGTACAAGAAGCAGAACTGGCCCTTCGACCTTCGGGCGTGCCAATAGCCTGCGAAGTCGCTTGTCCCAGTAGGCCAGGGTCTGAGTGTTGGTAAGCCCGAATAGCTCATTTGCGAGAAAGTCGATGACGCTGGCTTCGTTGACGCCAGTGACAGCCGGAAGTGATGATGACGGCAAGGCGAGCACGATAGGCAGGTCGTTGATTCGATCGACGACCCAATGCATTACGGCCCACGTCTTACCGACTCCTTCCGCGCCATAAGCCGCCACGGGGCCAGCCGTTTGTGACGCCCACCAATCATCGAGTGCGGTCATTACCGTATCGCGCCTGAGAAGTCGCTTTGCGGCACCCCCTGCCACGTTCTGCGCAAAGAGTGCACGCGACTCCGAGTCGTCAGTCCAAATTGTCCTAATGCGGCCTTGTGCCCTCCGGCGAACTGCCTGAAAACCAACGTTCCAAGACTCCAGATCTCGCTTAATCCGGTCGACCGCGGCCCCCACAGCTGAGGCCAATGCATTGGCGGCTCTGCCAGCAGCTTTGGAATAGTGACGTTCTACCAAATCGGGCGCCCAAGCACACAGTGCCGCGAGGTCAGGAATGGCTCCCGGGGGTTGCGTCCAGTCGATGACCAGAATAGGGACACCGACGCTTTGCGCCTTGAGGTTCAGTGTCTGTTGAACGCCTTCCGCTGCGCTGCGTGTGGAAACCAAGACCCACGCCTCGAGACTGGGGTCGCGCTTGACTGCGTCGTCTACCTCACCCTGCAGTTCTCGCTCACCGAGGGGTGTATTCTCCGAGTAGCGTTTGCATTCGATTCGAAGATGTCTGTCCTGCCTCCCGGCCGTTCCAGCGTCGCCTCCGTGCTGAAAGCCAGCATTGGAAACCAAGACTTGCACGTCGAGTAGACGGCCCAGCAAATCTGCTGCCAACTTCTCCAAGAGGCTTGGATCGCCCTTCCGTAGTTCTACCTGGAGTTTGCCCAAGTTTGTCTTGTGGTTCGTGGACACGTGCCTCCCTCATGCTAGTTGGCATCGTCGCGCAGGACGCGCGCGTTCCCGCACCCGCGCACGGCTGCCCAACTCACCTGCCTTCTGCGTCCGCATCAACAGTAAAGCAGGAGTCCAAACTGTCAGGCTAATTCAATTCCGTGAAGGTGGGTGAGTAAGTTGTCGCACTACCATATGGGGACTTCTACCAGCCGCAAGCCGGCCTTTGAGTAACGCGAACGGCCGCTCTCAGGAAAGCCGAACGGCTGTAATGGGTCGCTATGTAAAGCTTTGCATAGCGACCCCTATGCATAGGACTCAACTATGCGTAGTAGCCCGTCGCAGGGCGGTGGCTGATGAGGCAGGACGCGGCACGCGCGCCCCCGGTGCCGTGAGCATCTATACATAGTCCTTACCTCCAGGTGCACTGGCGGTTCCACAACCTGGAGACTGCCATGCGTACCAAACCTCGTTCTCGCCCCGATCCTTCAGGCCGTTCCCGCGGTTGCGCTCAGTTGGAGCGCCACTTGCCGGCGTACCGCGAGTACCTCACCGAGCGCGGCAACGCCACCGGCTACGTGCACAACTGCGAAGCGGCGGTGGTGCACCTGTCGAGGTGGATGAAGGACGCCCACAAGCGACTGACCGACGTCGACGAGGGTCTCGCTACCGAATTCGTCGAGCATCACCTTCCCGGCTGCCGCTGCGCGACGAGTGCTCGCCACCCGAGCACCGTGCGTGCCGCGCTGGGCCACCTGCTCGTCGTGCTGCGCGCCGCCAATGCCATCGCGCCCAGGCCGCTGGACGTGACCGAGGTGGGCCAGGAACTGCGTCGCTACGACCAGTACATGGAGCAAGTGCGGGGGCTTGCCCCGAAGACGCGCGAGGGAGCGCTGCGCTTCGTCGAAGCCTTGCTTCGCAAGCACTTCGGCGATGACGCCATCCGGTTCGAGATCATCACGCCCGAGCGCGTCCGCCGCTTCTTCGCCGCGCAGGCCAAGAGCTACAAGACGCCATCGAGCCTGGGTGTCGTGGTCTCGGCCCTGCGCGGCTACTTCCGCTGGCGCGGAACGCTGGGCGACCGCACCCATGCGCTGGTCGGTGCTCTGGCGTATCCGGCGAACTGGCAACAGGCCTCGTTGCCCAAGTCACTGGCGCCGGCCGAGGTAGAACAACTCGAAGCCGCCCTGGGCCAGAGCGGCCCGTCGATGCTGCGCGCCGACGCCATCGTGCGCTGCGCGCTCGATCTGGGCTTGCGAAGCGGCGAGGTCGCGCGCCTGAGTCTGGACGACATCGACTGGGACGCCGGCACGATCACCTTACGCCGGACCAAGGGCCGGCGTGAAGACGTGATGCCCTTGCCGGAAGCCACAGGGCAGGCGATCGCCGCATACCTGCGAGACGAGCGACCGAAGACCCAGCACCGGATGCTCTTCGCCCGGCACATGACGCCACGGGAACGGCCGATCGGCCCGGACCTCGTGCGCAAGACCATCCGCCAGGCCTATGCCCGCGCCGGGCTGCCGCACACGCGCTCGCACCTGCTGCGTCACACGATGGCCAGCCGCCTGCTGGCCTGCGGCTCCTCGCTCAAGGAGGTGGCCGACGTGCTGCGGCACCGCTCGCTGAACACGACGCTGATCTACGCCAAGCTCGACAGTGGCCGCCTCGTCGAAGTGGCCCTGCCTTGGCCCGGGATCTCCGCCGCTGCCGCGACCGGGAGGGCGTCATGACGATCGGCCTGACCGCGCTCGTGGAGCACTACCTCACGGAACGCCGCACCCTCGGCTTCCAACTGCGTTCGACCGCCTACAGCCTGCGCAGCCTGGCCGAGTACGTCCGACGCACGCGTCACCGCGGACCCTTGACCCTGGAGATCATGGCCGAGTGGGCGCGTCTGGACTCGCACGCCAGCGTCGATCCCCGGACCTGGGCCAGGCGGCTGAAGCACTTGCGCTCCTTCGCGCGATGGATGCAGCAGTTCGAGCCAGCCACCGAAGTGCCCGACGACACGATCTTCGGGCGGCTGCCCGAGCGCCAGGCCCCGCACATCTACAGCCCCGAGGAAGTTCGGCAGTTGCTGGCCGCGGCGCGCGAACTCGGTCCCAGCTCCGGCCTGCGCGGCTTGGTCTACGAGACGCTGTTCGGTTTGATCGCCAGTTGCGGTCTTCGCCTGTCCGAGGCGCTGTCGCTGAACATCGGTGACGTGGACCTCAGGCGTGGGCTGCTGACGATCCGGCGCACGAAGTTCGCCAAGTCGCGCCAGGTGCCGCTGCATCCGAGCACGGCCAAGGCCTTGGGCCGCTACCGTTGGACGCGGGACGTGGCCGGCGCCTCACGCGATGACGATGCGCCGTTCTTCATCGGCACCCGGGGCCGCCTGTTCGGTAAGCCGATCAGCGTTCACCAGGTGGATAACGTCTTCGCCAAGCTGCGCAGTGAACTGGGTTGGATCAACCGCGGCATGCACCACGCGCCGCGCATCCACGACCTGAGGCACACCTTCGTGGTCAGGCGCATCCTGCTGTGGCAGCAGCAGGGCATCGACGTGGACGAGGCGATGCTCTCGCTGTCGACCTATGTCGGGCACGCGATGGTGACCAACACCTACTGGTACCTGCAGGCGGTGCCGGAGTTGATGGCGGTGGCTGCGAAGCGCTTCGAGTCGTGCATGCCGGAGTTCAGCCATGTCTGAGGCCCGCCCCAACCGGAAGGGCTCGCCTCCGAGCTTCCCGTCGCTGGTGCAGCAGTTCTTCACCGAGTACCTGGTGGCGCAGCGTGCGCTGAGCCCGCGAACAGTGGCCAGCTACCGCGACGCGATGACGTTGTTCCTCGGGTATGCGACCCAGTACCTTGGCAAGACGCCGATGGCCGTGCAACTGATCGACATCACGCCGGAGTTGGTCCTGAAGTTCCTGGCCCACCTGGAGCGCGAGCGGCACAACTCGGTGCGCAGCCGTAACTTGCGGCTGACGGCATTGCGGTCGTTCCTGAAGTTCGCCGGACGCCGCGACGTGACGGCGCTGCACGCCGTCGAGCGGGTGATGGCCGTGCCGATGAAGCGCTTCGAGCGGCCGCTGCTGGGCCACCTGACGCGGCCCGAGATGATCGCCGTGCTGGGGCAGCCCGGCACCGATTGGACTTCGCAGCGCGACCACCTGCTGCTGAGCCTGCTCTACAACACCGGCGCACGCGTGTCGGAGATCGTCGGGGTACGCGTCGTCGACGTGGTGCTGGACGGTGCGACCTGCGTCCATCTGCACGGTAAGGGCCGCAAGGATCGCTCGGTGCCGCTGTGGAAGTCGACCGCGGCGGCCATCCGCGCCTGGCTGCATGCCAACCCCGACCTGCGCGGTTCGGCGGCACTACTGCCCAATCGATCCGGGCATCCGATGACGCGGTGCAACGTGGCGCAGCGACTGGCGCTCGCGGTCGACCGGGCCTCGGTCGAGCAGCCGAGCCTGAAGGCCAAACGCATCTCGCCACACAGCTTGAGGCATACGACCGCCATGCATCTGCTGCAAAGCGGCGTGCCGTTCAATGTCATCGCGCTGTGGCTCGGCCACGAGAGCACGAACACGACGCACCGCTACGTCGAGGCCAACCTGGAGATGAAGGAGAAGGCGCTCGCCCGACTCGAGGCACCCGACATCAAGCTCAGGCGCTTCCGCGCCAACGACGACTTGATGAAGTTCCTGCAGAGCCTGTAACTATGCAGAGCACCGCGACCCCGTGCACGCCTGCCGGCACAGCTGACGGCGGTGCCGGGTGCCGCGGACCTACGCATAGTTGAGTCCTATGCATAGGGGTCGGAATTGTGAATTCGCCGATGTGGAAAGCTACGGTTCGGCCTGAGTTCCTGGTCGATGACCGTTAAGAATCCATACCGGCCGCCAGACGTGCTTGGAGCCGACGGCAGCAATGGCCGATTATGTTGAGCGTTCGATTATGTAGAGGGTCCAGCGCACTATTTGGCGGAAACCAGGCAGGAAGGGGCTTTCCAGCGGTCTAGGCGATGTTGTTCTCGACATAGTTTCCGCGTTCTCTTGAAGTGGAGGTTTCACTTCAGGAGACGCTCATGAACCGAACCTCATGTCTCAAAGCGCGCTTGGCTCCACGAACCAGAGGCCAAGCTCCGGCGTTATCGGGCGCCCGACTCGCTGATCGACTTCCTCAGGACGCTCTAATTATGTAGAGCTCGAAATCGGCGCCTGCCGCTCCAGACGGACGGTTGGCGCATGAAACCGGCCGTGGCTACACATAATCGAGGCATCTACATAATCGGCCTTATGTGGAGCTCCACATAAGGCCGATGAGCAGCTCCCGAACCAATCATTCCGAATGTCTCTTATGTAGCGAAGACCGGACGGCCAGCCAGCAAGACTTTCCGCACCGTTACTGACGGCTTCTGGCCTATTCTGTTAAAAAACCCGTT
>Ga0209514_10004500_pt1 | contig 18692 bp, 15 predicted proteins | sample Subgrocontami58m_FD_187452 | JGI IMG/M metagenome (GOLD analysis project Ga0209514, IMG submission 187452) | Subsurface groundwater microbial communities from S. Glens Falls, New York, USA - GMW37 contaminated, 5.8 m (SPAdes) (version 3) | ecosystem: Environmental > Aquatic > Deep subsurface >...
TGGGCACCTCGCTCGTAGACAGGGGCGCGCCTAAATTTAAAGAATCGAGGCAAAACTGGATTAACACCTGCAAAGGCTGCCATTCACCCAGGTTTGCGGCAGATCAATTTGAGGCCATGGATGAGGCCGTTAAGGTAAGCTTTGCCAAATGGCGCGAGGCTATGAAGATTGTAGTAGACCTCTATAATGATGGGCTGCTGGACCCCATGCCGAACGACCTTGCCCCGGATTATGCAGGGCATTATACCTTTAGCCTGTTGGGCGGCGAGGGCAGGATGTTTAACGTCTCCGATATAGAACGCACTTCCTTTGAAATGCTGGTCTATATTACCAACGCCGTATATAAGGCAATGGCTCATGGCGCTATGTACGGCGCTACTTACGGAAAGGGCGCTTTCCTGCAAGACCGTTGGCTTATCCAGATTAAGGGTGAGGCCAGCAAGCTGAGGCGGATAAGGGCTTTAGAGGATCGGGTGGGTATAAAACACAAGGCATACGACTTCTGGAAGCATGGTGAATATACCGACTTACTCCTGGGCTGGAAGAGGAAGCCTGGCGATACGAATAAGGCGGACTGCAGACACGAAGGTGAAAATTGCCTGGCTGAATAACTCTTAAAATAATACGTTTCTAAAATCAATAAAAAGGCTTAATCCGTTTTTCGGATTAAGCCTTTTTTCTTTTAGATTATCATCAAATGGTTCAAATATTACCTGAATTTTCATTTCGACCTCCGGCATTTTCAATATCTCCTTTTCTTTTAAGCAACCGAAAAGTATCCTCATATATGCAGTCGCGGGGACCTATTGCAACAATTTCAATTAGCTTCTGGTCTGAACTCCTGTATATTATCCTGAATCTGCCTACACGAAAACTTCTTAAACCTGCAAGTTCATCCTTTAATGCTTTTCCCAAATAAGGGTCAGCGATTATTGACTGTAAAGAAGCCTTGATTTTTTTCTTAAGATGTGGGTGCATGTTTTTAATAAGTTCAGCCACACTGTCAGGGACTTTGAGTTTTCGTATAGGTTGCTTCATTTCCAGAATGTATTAACCTTACCCGAATGGGTAGCGCGGTAGGTTTATCCTCCGCCAAAATGCCGACCACGCTTGTCCTCGACTATGATCGGGGAAGGGATCGGAGCTACATTTTTGTTAAGAAACGAAGAGTTCTTCAAGTGTAAACAGTTTTGCCTTCTTGCTTTTCAATGCTATTAATCCTTCTTTAATTTCTTTCATCAAGGATAAGTCAGAACGAATAGCAATAGTTTCCTTCCAGCTTTCAAATTCGTCCGGACTCACCAGAACAGCGGCAGGTGAGCCATTCTTTGTAATTACCACCTCTTCATCGGTAGTGCTAACAGCCTCAACGAGACTGCTTAGTTTCATTTTTGCTTCTGAAAGAGACAATGTTTTCATTATAATAGACCTCCATTAAGGTTGACCAGAATTGTGGTCATACTAATGCAAGCGTGCAAAATTGTCAAGTATTTTGTTTCGATTCTTCTTGAGAGTTCAAGGAGTTGATTTAAGTCATATTTGTGTGAAATCTGTCCTGAGTTTCTCGATATCCGAAGCACACCCAACATTATCCACACAGACTCCTTTAAAAAATGGAAATTTAGGGGAGCATTCGCTCCGCTTATCTCATCCTAAATTGACAAAATCCCACGATTTTCCATTAAACCGTTAATCATCCTTTCGTAAACGCCTCTCGTAAAACTGACTGCGTCAGCATTTTGAATTGTTCTTTGTGTTCGGATACTTGTTTTTTCAATTCGTCGATCATGGCCACGTGCTTATCAATCCGCTCAACTATGGCTATCTGTTATGCGGACGGTGGTAGTCGTCCCGCTTGATTGGCTGGTTATATGAAATTTATGGTTTTATAATTCGTAACTGGTTAATCTTCTTCTTTTTCCGTTTTCGATTTTTCCCTGAATTGCATAGCCGCAGCACTAAGTTCTGCAACCGTTTTATCAACCCAAAGAGTCCTTTGCCACAGGGTATAATCAAACGGTTCCTCATCACCAACGAAATGAATCTCTCGGCCTCGACCTTACCTAATGTATTATTTCTATCTTTAATTCATGCATCTGCCGGAATAACATTTATCTTTATGCCTTTTCAGAAGTAATCTGCTAGTCATTCAAAAACTTCTCAAACCGGTCAATCCCCTTTTCGATATTCTTCAGAGAGGTTGCGTAAGAAATCCTTATGTGCTCGTCGGGCCCGAATGGCGCGCCGGGAACAAAGGCGACATGCGCCTTTTCGAGTAATAGGTTTACCAAATCGAATGAGTTTGACACGGATTGCCCGCCGATCTTTCTTTGGTATAAATCGGACACCTTCGGAAAGGCATAAAAAGCCCCCTGCGGAAGCAGGCAGGAAACCCCTTGTATCTTATTGAGACGGTCAATGGTGTATTTTCTGCGCTTGTCAAATTCACGCACCATCATGGCCACAGAATCCTGGTTGCCCCTGAGCGCTTCAACGCCGGCCTTCTGAGCGACCGAGTTTGCGCCGGAAGTTGTGTGATCCTGAACGTTCGTTGCCGCCTTGATGATGTCTTCCGGACCAGCCGCATAGCCCAGTCGCCAACCGGTCATTGCATATACCTTTGAGAAACCGTTTACGGTAATAACCTTTTTATAGCACTCATCACTAAACGTGGCAGGACTCACGTGCCGGGCGCCATCGTATAAAATTTTTTCATAGATCTCGTCAGAGATAACGTGGAGTCCTTTCTCTACGGCAAAACCAATGATTTCCCTGAGTTCCTTTTCGGTGTAAACCATGCCTGTCGGGTTGCTGGGGCTATTCATAAAGAGCACCTTAGACCGTGGTGTAATGACCTTCGCAAGAGATTCCTTCGTTATTTTGAACTGCTCCTTGTCGGTTGTCTTCAGGAATACGGGGGTCGCGCCTGCCATAACTACCATCTCCGGATAGCTCACCCAATAGGGAGTTGGAATAATCGCTTCGTCTCCCGTATCGCATAAGACGAGGACAATATTCAGGATGGATTGCTTTGCCCCGGCGGAAACAATAATTTGCGAGGGTTTATACCTCAGGTTGTTATCTTTTGAAAGTTTTTCACAGATGGCGTCTTTTAAGTCAGGCGCGCCTGCCGTGGGGGTGTACTTATTGCAGCCATCAGTGATTGCCTTGATTGCCGCATTTTTTATGTTTTCCGGGATATCAAAATCAGGTTCTCCGGCGCCGAAACCGATCACATCCACCCCCTGTGCCGCGAGTTGTTTAGCCTTTGCCGTAATGGCAAGCGTAGCCGATGTCTTTACTTCCCTTGCAATTCTTGATAACGCCATATACCACGGTCTCCTTTTCCCGTTATAAATTTAATCCTTGTCTCTCTGATTTAAAATGTTTTTTACTATACAAACATCTTTCCCGGATTCAAAATGCCTTTTGGGTCTAAAAGATGTTTAATGTCTTTCATGATCTGCAACTCCTGCGGCGGTATTTCCAGGGGTACGAACGCCGATTTCACGTTTCCGATGCCGTGTTCCCCGGAAATCGTGCCGCCCAGTTCAACGGTGGTTCTGAGGACTTTCTCTATCATCTCCTCGGCGAGCATCCGCTGCCTGTCCCCTTCATTGTACATAATGTTAACATGGATGTTGCCATCTCCAATATGCCCGAAATTCGCCGCTTTTAGAGACGGATACTGCTTTTGAATTTCCGCGATCCTGCTCAATATTTCAAGTATCCTGCTGCGCGGGACGCAGATATCCTCGTTGATTTTGAACGGCGCGATATGGTAAAGGGCGGGGGAGATAACCCGTCTTACCTCCCAGAGGGTTTCACGTTCCTGCACATTTTTTGCGGAAACAACCCGGAGTGGCTGATTTTCCAGGGCAATTTTTTCTATAAGAGAAATTTCCTCTTTCACGCTCGCCTCTTTCCCGTCAACGTCAATAAGCAGAACGGCATTCACTTCATCCGGAATCTGGACTTCCTGCTTGTACCCTTTAATGCAGTCAATGCTTGATTTGTCAATAAATTCGAGCGCCCTGGGCAAGAGATGGCTGGAAATAATTTGGCTTGCAGTCCTCACGGCGTCCTGAGGTGTTGCGTAGAAGACCAGCAGCGTCTTGATCGTTTCAGGAAGAGGAATCAGCTTCACCGTAATCTGGGTAAAGACGCCCAGCGTGCCCTCTGAACCGACAAACAAACGGGTGAGGTCGTAACCGGTCACACTCTTCAAGGTCTTGCGGCCGGTATGGATGATACTCCCGTCCGCAAGCACTACCTCAAGGGACAGAATGTAGTCCCTCGTGACGCCGTATTTTAGTCCTGTAATCCCGCCGGAACATTCCGCCACATTGCCGCCAATGGTGGAAAACGCCGCGCTGGCGGGGTCAGGCGGATAAAAAAGTTTGTACTTCGCCGCTTCGTTCTGTAATATCTGGGTGACAACGCCGGGTTCAACCGTAGCCGTAAGGTCTTCCGGTACGATCTCCAGTATTTTATTCATCCGGGTAAAATCCAGCACGATGCCGCCATATACAGGCACGGCGCCTCCGGTAAGTCCGGAGCCTGCGCCTCTCGGATAAACGGGTATTTCCCGCTCATTTGCATACCTTAAAATATCCGACACCTGTTGGGCAGATTGTGGGCGTAAAACGACATCCGGAACACATTTCTGCTTGGTTCCGTCATAGGCGTAGCATATCCTGTCTTCGAGCCGGGAAAGCACATTTTCTTTGCCAATGATCTGATTTAGCGCATCGAGCGATATTATGGCCTTTGACCGGGTATGTATCGTTGTTTCCATAGTGGGTTTAATCTATTAAATTAAACGGGATAAGTCAAATCTTTTTCATTTGCAAATAATTTGTGGAATTGCTATAACTCTGGTTATTCCAAAGCCTTCAAGAAACCTGTGCTGTTAATAAGGAGGATACGTTGATAGTGGATGGTACAAGTCAAGTGACAAAAGAGATTCAGGAGAAGGAAGAAGTACGGCAATTTATAGGGATACGGCTTGGCAATGAAACATACGGCATCCCTGTGGATAAAATAAAGGAAATTACAAAACCCCTCCAAATAACGGCTATCCCTGGAACAGCCCCACATATTATGGGACTGATGAACCTGCACGGCGAAATCCTGTGCGTCGTGGATGTAAAGATATTGCTCAAGATAGGAAATGTCGTCCCGGCGGATAACAGCCGGGTTGTGGTCATCAAAACCGTTGAAGGTCCGGTGGGCGTCTTCTGCGACGAAGTGACCGATATCTATGACATTACGCAGAAGCACATCGAAGCCGCGCTTTCAACACTGAGCGCCGGGATTAGCCCTTATATTCAGGGGCAGACGCAAGTTGAAAGCGGCCTGATGGGCATCCTGGATATTGAAAAACTCTTGTTTAAACAGGAAAAACAATAACGTGCACCCGCATGAAAGTGTAATACCTGACGAATTCTTTCTTTACCTTTAAATGGCACCTGCAGGGAGGCTAATATTATGATGAAGATGTTAAACGTAATTGCGGTTTTTATTGCGGTGATTATGGCTGCCTGTGCGCACGTCAACGCCGTGGAAATGAACGAGGAAGAGTACGCCCAGCTAAAGAACAGGCTTACGTCAGAGTTTATGCAAAAATTAAAGGATGAAATTAAAGACGAGCTTATTGCGGAGCTGAAATCTGAATACACCATAGAGCCAAAACAAACGCAAGAAGCACAGCAAACACACCAAGCCGTATCCGCACCGCCTGCCGAACAAACGCAAACCAGCAACCGCCGCGAAACACAGGAAGCATCAGGCAAATCAGAAGAAAGACCCGCCGAAGAGTTGCACTATGACTTCGCGCGATACAGCCTTGGCGAGGGGCTTTCCTTTGGAGAACAAATGCTGAAGATCAAGGGCTTTGGAAACGTAGACGCGCACTATTCGGACAAGCGCATTGGCGAAAGCGTTAATGAGGGCAACACCTTTTTTTCTCTCGGTGAGTTTGACCTGTTTATAACGTCGAAACTCAGTAACCGTATTTCGTTTTTTAGTGAAACGGTGTTTGAGTTTGAGTCAACGGGAGAAGTGGAGCCTGACGTTGAGCGATTACTGATTCGTTACGACATCAACAGCCTTCTTAAAGTGGACGTCGGAAAAGTTCATGCGCCGATAGGATACTGGAACCGCCTCTATCATCACGGGGCATGGTTTCAGACAACGGTTGAAAGGCCGCAGATCGTCCAATTTGAAGACGAAGGCGGCCCCATCCCCACGCATGGTACGGGCATCCAATTATCAGGCATCGCTATGTTTGAAGGCTTTGATATGAATTACTTCTTTGGGATTTTTAACGGACGCGGAATCAATACCGAGCATATCCAAAACGCCAGCGACGTAAATGACGAAAAGGCGTTTTGTTTTCAAATCGAAGTAGCGCCGCACAGTCTTATCGAGGGTTTGAGCCTTGGCCCTACCATATATTACGACGTCATTCCCGAAGACGAAACCAACCCGAACAGGTCAAACGAAATCAGAGAGATTATCTATGGCGGCCATATTGTGTACCTCCTGAAGAACATAGAAGTGCTGGTAGAGGCGTTTGAAATAGACCACGACGAATTCTCAGGAGACGTCTTTAATACATTCGGCGGGTACGCTCAATGTGCGTATTCGATAAACAAATTCAAGCCTTACTACCGGTACGACTATATTAACTATGACAACAATGATCCGTTCTATGGTGAAAGCGAATTGGACTTCCTCGATACGAACACCCATACCCTGGGGTTGCGATACGAGCTCTCACACTTTAATGCACTGAAATGCGAAGTTTCTCATGGTGTATTTGATGATGAGGACGCGAACATCATCCGGCTGCAAACGGCATTTTCCTTTTAAACGGAGTAATCAAATGGGATTGAATATCATTAACATTTTGGGGTAAATTACCATGAAATACCTTTCAGTCGTTTTGATTGCATTATGCATTTCTGTGGTTGCCTTTGCGACAGGCGCGCGGGCAAATATTGCCGTTATTGTCAACAAATCCAATCCGGCGTCCGATGTTTCATACAACGACCTGAAGCACATCCTGGAGGCAAAAAAACAACAATGGGATAACGGCGAAAAAATCATCCTTGTGTTCAAACCCATCACATCCAATGAAACGCAGTTCTTAATAAACAACCTGTATAAAATACGAAGCGAAAATTTCTACCAATACTGGATGTTGAAATCATACAATAATGAGATATCAGAATACCCGAAAGTAACGGAGAATTTGGGCGGAGTAATTGCCCTTGTCTCAAAAATACCGGGGGCGGTGTGTTTTATCGGCGTAGGCGAGGTAGCCCAATGCGGCGACAATGTAAAGGTAATCAGGGTCAACGGGAAAATGCCCGGCGAAGATGGTTACCCGTTAATAAGTAAGGAGAAATAAGTGCAAGAGAGATATTTTGCAGTTTTGTCGCCCTGCCCGTCATAAATATTGATATTTCCCTCTTTTCCCTGATCACAATAAAACTATACAAAAAGGAGATACGCTCGTGTGGGATGTTTACTGGAGTCTCGTTATACCCCTCGTAATTATACTGGCTTTTAATGTCGCGTTATTTGTGTTGATCAAGGCCAAGGTTATTCAAAGGCTGAGGCTAACGAAAAATTTAATCGTTGTGCTGCTCGTGGTAACGCTGGTACCAATCCTCTGCATAGGATTCGTGGCACAGAGAAAGATAACCTCTGTTATCTTTACCAATATATGTGAAAGGTTAAAATCAACCGGCAATACACGCTCCATGTTTGTTAATGAGGTGCTGGAAGACGTAAGGATTGATGCGGAATCCATCGCACAACATTGGGTCGTGATAGAATATTTAAAACAAATATCCATAAGCAAAGCAAACATCTCTGACCCTATTTTCAACGTCGTGCATAAGAATGCCGAGTCTCATCTCAACAGAACAATGCAGGCTAAGGGATTCGAAGATATTATGCTGGTTTCCTCGGAAGGGAAAATAGAATTAACGGGCGCACAACACGAGAAAGAGACGGGGATTGATATATCTGCAGAGGCGTATTTTAAGGAAGGCCGGGAAAAGACCTATTTCACGGATTTATTTTACAACAAATTCAGCGGCATAAATCAGATGTATGTTATCACGCCATGCTTCGATTTACAGGGCGCGTTTGTAGGCTGTGTTATGATAGAAATGAAAATGGATGAGATTTATAAGATTCTGTATGATCACGAAGGGCTGGGCGATACCGGTGAGACGTATATTGTGAATCAGGATAAACTCATGGCTTCTGAATCCCGATTCCAGAAAGACGCCGTCCTCAAGCTCCGGGTAGATACCGTTGGAGTAGATGAAGGTTTGAAGGGGAAAACCGGACAGGGTATTTACCGTGACTACCGAAATAAACCCGTATTTGGCGCATGGTATCCGATAAAGTATACCAATTGGGTCTTGCTTGCGGAAATGGACAAAAAGGAGGCATTTGCACCCCTCAGGGTAAACCGAACAATCTACATCATCCTCATCTCCGTGACCGTAGGCATGGTGGTTGTGATTGCCATCTTTTCCGCCCGCGCAACGACAAAACCGGTGCAGGAATTGATTGGGATTGCTGCGCATGTTGGCGAAGGAAAACTGGATAAAGAGGTAAAGATACAGAGCTATGATGAGATCGGCGTGCTGATAAACGTGTTTAACGAGATGATAAAGGGCATGAGACTTCTGGCAAGCCAGGCGACGATTATTTCCGGCGGCGATCTTACCGCCGGTGTGGAAGCGAAGGGAGAACTTGCAAACGCCTTCAACTCCATGCTGGAAAACCTGCGTATCCTGATTAAGCGCACCCAGGAGGTAATTGCGCATATTTCCAGCGCTTCGATGGAGATACTGTCCAGTTCGGAGGAACAATCAAGCGGCACGTCTGAACTGGCGGCGTCCGTGGGCGAGATAACCGCAACCATTGAGGAGCTTTCCAGCTCCGCAAAGCAGATTGCTTCAAACGCAGAATCCGTGGCAAAGGTCGCAGAATCTTCTGAAGCCACGTATCACCACGGCATGGAGGCTGTTTCAGCGTCCGTTCACATCATGGAAGACATTAAAGAGGTAACGAAGGACAGCGCGGGCAAGATTCTCTCCCTGAGTGAAAAGGCGCAGAAGATAGGAGACGTCCTGGGAATCATCCGGGAGATTGCGGGCGAAACACACCTGCTGGCGTTAAACGCCTCCATCGAAGCCTCTGCTGCGGGTGAGTTCGGGAAGCGGTTTGGCGTGGTAGCCGCCGAGGTGCGGAGACTAGCAGAGAGGACACGGATGTCTGCCGAAGAGATAAAAGGGGTTGTTTCGGAGATACAGATAGCGACGAATGCCGCCGTTTTATCCACCGAACAAAGCGTAAAAAATGTGGAGAAGGGCGTTGAGGTAGCGCTGAAGGCCGGGCAGTCTATAGAGTCAATTTTGGGTATGACAAAGGAAACGACGGACGCCTCCAGGCAGATCGTTATGGCGACGCAGCAGCAGAAAAGCGCCACAGAGCAGGTGGCGGTGACCATGAAAGAAATATCCGAGGTCGTAAGGCAAACGGCCGCAGGATTAAAACAAACCACAGCCGCCGTAGCCGAACTAAATAAACTTGCAGACGATTTAAAAGAGGTCGTGAAGAAATTTAAAACATAGCGTAGTCGCCGCGTGGTTTTCTTGATTCTGAAGGAGAAATAATTATGGGAAATATTTCCTGGGACATTGTTATACCTCTTGCAATTATACTGGTCTTTAATATTTCCTTGTTTATCCTGATCAGGGTAAAAGTCATTCAGCGAATGAAGCTGACAAAGAATTTAATTACCGTGATGCTTGTGGTAACCCTGGTTCCCATCTTATGTATTGTATTTACGAACGAGAGAAAAACATCCGCTATTATTTTTAACGAGGAATGTGAAAAATTAGAATCCGTGGGAAATACACGCGCTATGTTCTTAAGCCAGCAGTTGGAAGACGCTATGGCTGACGCAGAAAGCATTGCATAAAACTGGCTTGTGTGTGAAATCATGAAGAAAATCTCCTTCGAAAAAACCGCCATGTCTGAACTTAATTTCAATACGTCGTTGAAAAATATGCGAGAGTATGTAAGCCAAATTGCAGCAATCAAGGGATACGATGATATCATGCTGGTCTCAGCAGAGGGAAAAATTGAATTAACCAGTGCGGAAGAAATAGGGGAGATTGGATTTGATATGTCTGCGGAGACCTATTTTAAGCTTGGACGGCAGAAGACTCATATTACGGACTTGTTTTATAATACGTTTGCCAATAAGAACCGCCTATATATATTAACGCCGTGTCTTGGTACGCAGGGGCAGTTTGTCGGTTGCCTTTTGATAGAAATAGATTTAAAAAAGGTTTACGCGATTTTGAATGACCGGAAAGGCCTCGGTGAAACGGGAAAAACCTATGCCGTAAATCAGGACAAACTCATGGTCTCGGAATCCCAATTTCAAAAAGACGCCGTACTCAAGGTTAAGATAGACACCCTTGGCTCAAATGAAGGACTGGCCGGCAAAAGCGGCGTCACGGTTTACAGGGACCACAGAAATGTTCAGGTGCTTGGCTCATGGAATCCCGTACAACACACAAACTGGGTGTTATTAGCCGAAATTGACGTAGCAGAGGCGCTTGCCCCCCTGCGAAGCAACCGCGTAAACCACATTATTGTTGTATCCGCAACAGTTGCTATGGTGGTTATCATCGCTGTCTTTTCCGCTCGCGCAACGGTACAACCCGTGATGGAGATGATTAAGGTTTCAGCGTACGTCGGGGAGGGGGATTTCAGTCAGCACATAAAGATACAGAGTTATGATGAAATCGGTATTTTAGTAAATGCCTTTAACTACATGCTGGAAAATCTACGCTCTTTAATTAAGCAGACGCAGGAGTCTATTGCCCATATTTCTTCCGCCGCTATGGAAATATTGTCCAGTTCCGAGGAGCAGTCAAGCAGCACCGCAGAACTGGCTGCCTCTGTAAGTGAAATAACTGCAACAACCGAGGAACTATCAAATTCCGCAAAACAGATTGCTACCAATGCGGAATCAACGGCAAAGGCGTCTGAAAATTCAGAAGCCACAAGCCACCAGGGCTCGGAATCCATCAACGCTTCTATTCGGATTATGGAAGAGATAAAAGGAATAACGAAGGACAGCTCTAACAAAATCCTCTCTTTAAGCGAAAAATCACAGAAGATTGGAGACGTGTTGGGTATTATCAAAGATATTGCCGGAGAGACGCACTTGCTTGCACTAAACGCCTCGATAGAGGCGTCGGCTGCCGGCGAGTTTGGCAAGCGGTTCGGAGTGGTGGCTTCCGAGGTAAGGCGGCTTGCCGAACGGACAAAAGCGTACGCCGAAGACATAAAAAATGTTGTTTCGGAAATCCAGACATCAACGAACGCTGCAGTATTATCCACAGAACTGAGTCTGAAAAATGTGGAAAAAGGCGTGGAGGTAGTGCAGAAGGCGGACCAATCTATAAAAGCAAACCTGGATTTGATTGAGGAAATGGCAGACGCCTCAAAGCAGATTGTTATGGCGACGCATCAGCAAAAAAGCGCTACCGAGCAGGTGGCGGGAACGATGCGGGAAATATCCGAGGTCGTAAAACAGACGGCCGCAGGATTGAAACAATCCACAGCAGCCGTTGCCGAACTGAACAGGCTGGCGGATAATTTGAAAGAGACCATTAAAAAATTTAAGATTTAACATGATAAATATGTTACTGTTCAGAATCGGGGCAACCTGCTTTGGCATAGAAACGACTTATGTAAAATCTGTTGCTAAAAACCTTGGATGGGTGAACGATAAACCAGTCCCGGACTTTGCCGATGGCCTCGTAAGCTGCGGAGGTCGGACAATAGGCGTGATTGATCTGAAGAAACAGTTTTCAACAAAGGGGGAAGTAAGGGAGATTACGGAATATACAGGAAGAACAGACCGCCTTCAGGAAATGGAATGCATCATAGTATCATTTGGGGGCAATGAGTTCGCGATACCAATTGATGAGACAGTAGACATCTTTCAGGTTTTAGAGAAAGATATAGCGTCCATTCCTCTGTATGCGGAAAAGGGTATGTCGAAGAAACTTTTTAAAGGCGTCTCGGCTCTTGGCGACAAATTAGTATTGGTGCTGGACGTAAGCAGGTTTCTAAATTAAGCCTTCGGCGTCTATTATCTGTTTAATACGTAGGGCAAGGCTTTAGCCTTGCAACTGCCCGAACACTTTTTTGTAGCGCCGATCCCTTGTGGTCGGCTAAGGGCGGGGGATAAACCACCCGCGCTACGTGGTCTTTGCGGGTTCAAGCTTGTAACTTGAACCTGGAGGTTTATGTATTTCTGGGCGTTGTGACTGTTCGACTGGTTATCGTTTGTTCAAACTACAGGGTTCAGGTTGCAAACCTGAACCCGCCCGTATTGGTAGGAGCCGTCTCCCGACGGCGATTGAGGGTGCATGATAGCGCATAAGCGCCCGTTCGCCAACAGGAGTTGGCTCCTACCAAAAACATTGAAATTTCTGAACATTAAGTTAGGCCGACTTTGGCAGCGACTTTTAAACTCCCCTCTAAAAAGAGGGGCTGGGGGTGTGTTCCGGAAAAATTTACACACCCCTTTCTCCCCTCTTTCTAGAGGGGAATTACAAAAGATGGAATTACTGAACATCAAGTTATATGTAGGGTGGATTAAGGCGTTGGTTTTTACGCCGAATCCACCAATAATGTCTCCGGGAAAGGTGGATTCGCTATCGCTTAATCCACCCTACCGCAAACCCGCTTAGGAGTTTATTCAAAATAACATGAACAAGTTTGTTGTCCGACACTTTAAAGAGCAGGCACTCTCAGGGCTAAAGCCCATCCCCGATCCGGGTCGAGGACAGGATTCAGATAAGACCGTCATTAACCCCAGCCTTAAGGCTGGGGTTAATGAGTACACGTCCTACCGAGGCTTTAGCCCTGATGTCACAGCAACATGAAGTTGTTCATGTTATTTTGAATAAACTCCTTAATTAAAATGAAACATCCATGAGCCGTTGGCTCACAAAGGGGGATGAAAATTTAATAACGGTCATGCCCGAATGCTTCTATCGGGCATCCAGTGTTTTTTGCGATACTGGCGAAAACAAAAAGACTCTGGATTCCCGCTTAAAGACCGCGGGAATGACAATCTTAATCAAAGAGGTATTTTCAGGTGAAAATTCCTATACAATTTAAATTAAGCATTCGGTAACTATCCCATACAGAGCGAAGCGGCGCCTCGCTCTACAAACACAACATTAAAATTACATACTGGCTAATGTAAAGAACTCAGGAGGGTATAGAGAGTGAAATTAAAGGTGCTTTGTGCTATCATAATGACGTTCGCCCTGTCCTGGAACGAAGGGTTTGGCGAAGGGGTAGAGGAACTGCATGGAAATAAAATTATGGACAATTCCTTCCTGATTGAGGAGGCGTATAACCAGGAAGCAGGCGTTATCCAGCACATTCAAACGTTTCGTTATCTGGAAGAGGGCAGGAACTGGGAATATACGTTTACCCAGGAATGGCCGGCGCCGGGACAGAAGCACCAGCTTTCATACACAATTCCGGTTGTGTATCAGAACGACCCGGTAAACGAAACGAATATCAGTGATATCGCATTGAATTATCGCTACCAGCTCCTATTACAGGAGGCGCTGGCCCTTGCGCCCCGGTTTTCAATGCTTTTCCCCACGGGTGATCGCGAGGAAGGATTTGGAAGCGGCGCCCTTGGGTATCAGGTGAACATCCCGCTGAGCCTCGAATTTGGCCGTAACCTGGTGAACCACTGGAATGCGGGAACGACCATTACGCCGGGAAGCAAGGAATCAGGCGGCGCAGACGCGGATACCTTCGGATACCACTTTGGAACAAGTCTTATCTGGCTCGTAACGGAAAATTTTAACCTCGTATGCGAGACGTTGTGGAATTCCCCTGAGTCCGTCCAGTTTGACGGCACAAAGGCAAGGAACGATTCGCTGTTTATTAACCCCGGCGCCAGGTTTGCCATTAACTGTAAATCCGGACTACAGATTGTGCCCGGCATTGCATTCCCCATCGGCGTGGGACCTTCGAAAGACGAGTACGGGGTATTCCTGTATCTTTCACTGGAACATCCCGCGTTTTAACGGCTGTCTAAAAACGGTGATACTATGGGCAATGGTTTTGACATAACGTCTTTTATTCCAAAGTTTGCGGATGAGAACAGGGACAGGCTGCAAAGACTGAATCAGGCAGTCCTCGCCTTTGAAAAGGATGCGTCTAACCTTGAATTGCTGAAAGAAATTATGAGAGAGGTGCATACCCTGAAGGGTACGGCAAGGATGATGGGATTTGGCGACATCGTGACCCTGTCTCATAAAGTGGAAGACGTGTTTGTGAAAATTAAAGAGGGCGGTTTGCAGCCCGCAAGGGAATCGTATGACACGATATTTCATGCAATGGATATCCTTGCAAATATGGTGGAGACAAAACTCAGGGATGCAAAAACACCGATAAACGTGGATGAAATCTGCAGCCGGTTGGAATCCTTTTTAGGTACGCCTGCAAAAGAGAAAGCGGTACCTGAGCCGCGGCAACCGGCAGCGCAGGAAGGCGGCGGCAAAGAAGGTGTAAGCGAAACAGTACCGGCGTCAGCGGATAAAAAAACAATACGCATGGGCGTGGATAAGGTTGACACCTTATACAATCATCTGGTGGAACTGATGACGACGCAGATGATATTTCACCAGAGACGAGAGGACGTAAGAAAGATAAATCAATACGCAAAACAGTTGAGCGCCGTAACGGTTGGGATTGACGACGGTTCGTTTTTAAGAAAACCGGAAGGTAAAGCATCACGGGAGATTATTGCAAAACATACGGATACAGAAAAATATTTCCTGAAAAAACTTTCCGAATATATGGACGCCTATGAAGCGGATATGGTTAAGCTGGATGCGATTACCGAGGGATTCCGCAATCAGATTATGTCTATGCGCATGCAGCCCATCTCTGCTGCATTCAGCCTGGCAGCCCGCCTGGTGAGAGATCTTTCACGGCAATTTAATAAAGAGGCCAACCTGGTGATTTCGGGCGCAGAGGTTGAGTTGGACAATAACATCATAGAAATGCTAAAAGACCCGATGGTTCATTTATTGAGAAACGCCGTAGACCACGGCATGGAAACGCCCGCTGCCCGCATTTCAATGGGTAAGAAGAGGGAAGGAACGATACGATTATCTGCCCAGCAGGAAGGAAGCGACGTTTTAATTACCATCGAAGACGACGGAAAAGGCATTGACAGGGAGCAGATAAAGGCAACGGCTGTGCGGAAGGGATTACTGAGCGAGGCAGAGGCAAAAAAAATATCACAGGAAGAGATTTATGAATTTATCATGAAACCGGGTTTCACCACGAGCAAAATTATCACCGATACCTCAGGGCGCGGCGTGGGGATGGACGTGGTAAAGAGCATGGTGGACAGGCTGAATGGCTCTTTGATTGTTGAATCAAATGAAGGACAGGGCACAAAATTTGTTTTGAAAATACCGGCGACAATCTCCATAATTAATACGCTAGTTATCCGCGTTGGCAGCATGACCTTTGCGGTTCCTTCATCGGGTATTGAACGCATAGCGCAGATTTTAAGGAGGGACATACGAACACTTGAGGGACGTCCTTCTGTTTACGTTGAAGGCCAGACCATTCCCCTGATTTACATGGCGGATATCTTCATGCTGGCAAAGGAAACGGAAAAAAATGGCGAGAGTATCCCCGTCATTGTCTTCAGGTCAGAGGGAAAAAAGGTGGGCTTTATTGTTGATGAGTTTTTGTATGAAAAAGAGATTGTGTTTAAAGAGTTTAAAGGTTACTTAAAAAGACCTCGGAATTTTTCCGGCATTACCACGCTTGGAACGGGACAGGTGGTGCCGATATTGAATGCGCAGGAAATGGTGAAGGCGGAAAATCTGGCGGGCAGGCCGCCGTCGGGTGAAATTTTAACGGCAGGAAAACCGACAACGCAGAAACACGCGATACTGGTTGTCGAAGATTCGATGATAACGGCGGAACTGGAGAAGAATATCCTTGCAAACGCAGGCTACGACGTTGATACCGCGATTGACGGCATTGATGCGGTAGACAAACTGAGCGTAAAAAAATACGATCTCTTGGTAACGGATATTGATATGCCCAAGATGAACGGATTCGAATTGACGCTAAAAGTGCGGGCGGACAAGAGATGGAAGGATATGCCCGTCATTGTGGTAAGCGCGCGTCAGAAAGACGAAGACAGGCGGAAGGGCATAGAGTCGGGAGCGGACGCGTACATTTTGAAAAAAGAGTTTGACCAGAGCAACCTGTTAGATACGATACAAAGGCTGATAGGATAAGTATGACTGAAGAAATCCGGGTATTGATTGTTGACGACTCGAATATCACAAGAGATATTTTAAAGAAGCTCTTGGAAAATGACTCCGCAATTCGTGTCGTTGGAATGGCGGAGAATGGCAAAAAGGCCATAGAACTGACCCGGACGTTAAAGCCAGGCGTTATCATCATGGATATCAACATGCCCGTGATGAACGGTTTTGAAGCGACGGAACAGATTATGGCGTACTATCCGACTCCCATATTAATTCTCTCTTCAGTTATTGATAAAGAAGGGATTTATACGACGTTTAATGCCCTGGCCGCCGGAGCGATTGATGTAATGGAGAAACCGTCGCTACTGCCAAACGCATCCTGGAACGGAATTAGCGATATGCTTGTCAGGAAGTTAAAGTTTATTTCGAGGGTGAAGGTGGTGACGCACATAAAGGGAAAGGTAAAAGAGCTCTACAGACGTCCTGCGCCTGTCTCTCCGATTAAGCCAAATGCGCACGAAATCATTGGCATCGGGGCGTCTACGGGGGGACCTTCGGTAGTAATGAATATATTGAAAAGCATACCGCAGGACTATGAGCAGGGGGTCATTGTCGTTCAACACATGGCGGAGGGATTTATCAGTGGTTTTGCCGAATGGCTGAGGAGCGCCTGCAAGGTTAAGGTAAAACTGGCCAGGGACGGCGAAAAAATTGAAAAAGGGCAGGTGCTGGTCGCCCCTGATGGATTTCATGCCGTAGTTCGCCATAAAAAGACCGTTGGATTAATTCCGGGAAATCCGGTGAACGGCGTGAAACCTTCCATAGACATCCTGTTCGATTCTATTGCCGATGTGTACGGCGAAAACGCAGTCGGCGTTTTACTGACGGGCATGGGCGCTGACGGCGCTGAAGGCTTAAAACGTATCAAAGACAAGGGCGGCGTCACCATCGCCCAGTCAGAAAATACCTGCGCTGTTTTTGGCATGCCAAGGGTTGCCATAGAAAAAGGGGCTGCAAGCAAGGTGCTGTCGGTTGACGAGATCATCCATACACTAAATACACTGCATAATGCAGAATGAGGGAATAATCATGGGAAAGGGAAATATTCTGGTCGTAGATGATAGTCCGCTGGTAGTAGACGTTATCAGCAAGTATTTGAGCGCTAATGGATTTGACATCATTACCGCAAACGACGGCATTGAGGCGATAGAAAAGGCGTTCAGGGAATTGCCGGATTTGATCATCCTGGACGTCATGATGCCCAGGATGAATGGCTACCAGACGTGCCGGTTGTTGAAATCAGACCACGAAACCAGCGACATCCCCATCGTCATGCTGACGGTGAAAGACCAGACAAGCAATAAGTACTGGGGTATTCAGACGGGCGCCGACGCCTATTTGTCTAAAGAATTTGAACAAGCCGCGTTGTTGAAAACAGTAGAAGATCTCATCCAAAAAAGACTAAAACGCCCTGCGCCAAAATCGCTTATCAGAGGAACGAGTTTAATCAGCGCAGTGGATATCGTTTCCAAGGTAAATGAACAACTCGATAAAAAACTGTTTGAAGCAACCGTATTAAACGAAATGAGCTCATTGGTTGAAAAAAGGATAGAAAATTTTGAGGATACGGTAACCGTCGTCATGGAGACCCTGGCAAAGGTATTGGAACATAACGTGGGAGTAATCGTTACCATAAAAGAGAGCGGAGTCGAGTGCTTTTTCAAAATCCGCCACGCAGTTAGCGAGCAGCGTCTTAAAGAAATCCAGGAATATACGCGGAGCTACCTGAAGTCACATAACGTCTGTTTAACTCCGGCCTCTGTAATGGAAATTCTTGGCAGTGATAAAATACAACCGTCTCATGACGCGGAAGAACGAAAGGCCTCGTACTTTGTAGTGCCGATACATTACGGCAGCAACATAGGCGGCGTGGTCATCCTGGCGCATGATGTTTCAGAAGCAATAGACAGTAAAGAAGTGGAGTTTTTCAAGGTTGTAATCAGGCAGGCATACGTCATCATAGAAAACTCATGGCTTTACAATAAGGTGAAAAATCTTGCGATTACGGACAGCCTGACGGGCATCTATAATCATGGGTTTCTCTACGAATGTCTGTGCAAGGAATATGCGCGGACGGAAAGGTACAGGCTGCCGCTTTCCTTTTTAATGATAGACGTAGATCACTTTAAAAAAATAAACGATACGTACGGCCATCCTGTGGGAGACGATGTATTGCACAAGCTGTCCCTGATTTTTAAAAATAATATCCGGTCGTGCGATACCCTTGGGCGCTATGGC
>Ga0209514_10004501_pt1 | contig 18691 bp, 19 predicted proteins | sample Subgrocontami58m_FD_187452 | JGI IMG/M metagenome (GOLD analysis project Ga0209514, IMG submission 187452) | Subsurface groundwater microbial communities from S. Glens Falls, New York, USA - GMW37 contaminated, 5.8 m (SPAdes) (version 3) | ecosystem: Environmental > Aquatic > Deep subsurface >...
ATATTTGCTCGATTACTTCCTTTTTCTCCGGGTCAAGCGCCCCATAATCCCCCGAGAGAAGCATTTCTGCATCCCAGCTTATCGCGCCAATGGGCGTCTTCAACTGATGCGACGCGAGCGACACGAACTCCGTTTTCTCTTTGTCAATCTCAACCTCTTTTGTAATATCGCGCGAAGTATCAACAAAAAAAAGTATGTCTCCTTTCTGATCCAATACCGGCGATATGGAAATTGCCGCATCGTAGAACTCTCCATTCTTTCTTTTATTCCTTATCTTACTTACAAACGTTTTTTTCTGTACCTTGATAGTTTGCCACATCCCTTTGTAATATGACGGTTCCATATGCCCTCCCCAAAGTAAACCGCATTTTTTGCCGATTACCTCTTTGGCCGTATATCCGGTGATTGCTTCTGCTGCCGGGTTTGCATACAGGGCAGCGCCCTCCGGGTCGGAAATAACAACCATATCCGAAGTGCTTTCAGTAGCCATCTTAAATTTCTCCAAATCACGCGAAAAAATCTCAGCCTTCTTCTTTTCCTCTTCCAGATCCCCAAGGATATTCCCGATTGCCAACCGGCTGATCTCTTCTTCTTTCACCTTTACCTCCAAGCCGGCATTCCCTTTTTGGATGTTCTCCGCCATTTGGTTAAAGACTTGGCTCAACTCACCGAATTCATCGCGGGTTACGAGTTTAGCGCGCGCCGTAAAATCACCTTTGCCGAGCTTTTGCGCTATTGTGGAGAGCTCCTTCAGCGGAGTAATAATGCCGAGGGAAAAAAGATACATGGCGATGAAAATAAGCAAAAAGGTGGCGGTGCCGGAAAGCAAATTTTGCTCTAAATAATTTCCTAACGATGCCAGCACTTCGTCTTTATCAATTTCTGTGAGCAAAGTCCAGCCGTTTCCAAAACACATAGAAGCGCCGAAGACGGGAATCTGGCGGTAATCAAGATACTCGCCAATCATCTCCTCGGACTTGCCGCACAAACGGACGGGCAGGGTGTCCACCTTTTGCCTGAACGGAGCGTTGAGAATAAATCTTGATTCACTCACCATCAGTTTGTCGCCATTGACCAGATACATTTCCATAGTTTTTTTTCTGTTAAACCAAGTGGAAAGAGCACCAAGTTTTGTCTGGGCTTTTCCGGTCAAAATATCCGAGAGCCCCTGGGTCTTGAAAAACAGCATAATGACGCCGATATTCTCTTGTCTGGTTTGGTCAATAATGGGAGCAGTCGCAAGTATCGCGATATTTTTCGCTCCGAAATGGGTATCCTCCGTGATGTCCGACAGATAGGCCCCGGCGTACCGCGCGCCTCTGGCTTGCATAAACACCCCATCCATGGCCATATCTTCTCCGCCGACCTCCGCTCCACGGCTGCTCGCCACAACCTTGCCGTTGATGTCCATGATGTGGATTCCGAAAATCGCCGGATCCAACGGCTGTTTGTTTTCTACAAGATGGCGGCTCAAATCACTAACCGCCTGGCGGTCGCCGGAGAGAATTTTAGCAAGCTCCAAGCGAATAAAACCATCCGAGGAAAAATCCTCGGTTCTCTGTTTGAGTGTCTCCAGCCAGTTTAATACCTGCCCTTCTTGCATATCGGCAATGAGGACCAGATTATCCATCGTCTGGGATTTGAGATGGTTTTGCGACAGGCGAAAATCAATCAGGCCGTTGACCACAATGGCTACGAGCGTCAGTCCGATGATAAAGAAAAGACGGGTGCGGATGGAAAACGAGGAAAAAAGAATTTCGGAGATTTGTTTTTTTGTCCCTTCCGCGGCCCGTAGTAGTAGTAGTAGTGCGGCGAACTCCAAAAGATGAAAGTACCACCAGGTGATATTCCATTCTTGATAAAAAAGCGGCGGCAGAGTGGCGGCCGCCAAAAGAACCAGCGCTTTTGGTAAGGAGGAGGTAAAAAAATTATCTTCCCGACGCGAAATCAAAACCAAAAGCAGAATGAAAAGGCTCATGCCGGTGAGGGCGATAAAAAAATTAGCCTGTGCATATAACGCCTCTCTCAAAAACGGCGCCAGAAAGAGCACAGCAAAGCCAGCCGCGAGAACCGCGTTTAGTCCGAAAAATATCCTGGCCCGGCTCTGATATATTTTATCGCGCGTCCGGTCGGAGAAAGGAATCACCAGTCCCCACAGCAAAAGCGACGCTAAAAATAAACCGTAGTGCTCGGAAATATCAAACAGCGCTTCGTTGCCCCAGCCAAAAGCCGGCACCAGCACCGCGTGAGCAAAAGCAAAAACACCGCGGATAAAAAAGGCCACGCTCAAAAAATACCAGCGCAAGTCCTTGTCGCGGACAAAACGTTGATAGGCAAGAAACCAAATGAAAAAGAGAGTGGCGGTAAAAGCGAGCAAAATAAAAGAATGGGCCAGAGGATTATGGAAATAAATCCCGGTCAGCGGAGTTTTTTGAATAAACAAAAGCAGGCCTAGAGAGGCGGCCAGCAGAAGAAGAGGGATAATTAGCTTGTAGGTTGTAGGTTGTAGCTTCATAGTTTAGCTTATTAGCTTCTTAGCTTGTTAGATCCTAAAAAGCTAATAAGCTAATTCCTAACAAGCTAGTTCCCAATGAGTACTTTTTCCGGCGCCGCAATTCTTAAGGCATCAACGGAAATATAATTCAGATAATTCGGGACTGCGGTTTTATCGGTCAGTTTATTTTGAATGGCCCACCGTGCTTCTTCCTCCAATGTTTTGATAATAGTTTGGTCCAAAAACAGCCCAAATTGAAAATCGTCCCATATTGAAGCCACAAAAGCTTTGTCCAGACCCAATCGTTTGGCAACAATATCAACTACTTCATCAGGCGCTTGGTCTTTATCACGAGTGTCTTTTTGAATAAACTCCTCGGCTTGTGTGAGTGCTTGCAAAAATCTGGTTATGGCTTCGGGATGACTTTGCAGAAACTGAAGGGTTGGCACAAAATAAAAATCTTCCCGGAAAATTTTCCGAGTGGGAAAAGTAATGCTCTTGTCCCCCAGGGCCTTTTGGGCTTTATAAATATGCGGCTGCCAGACCGAAATGGCATCCACATCTCCGGCAATTACGCTCTCCGCTAATTTACCAGCAGGTATATCTACTTCCTCCACTTCCGATGACTGGATATTGTTCGTACTTAAAAACAGGCCCAGGAAATACTGTCCGGTAGAACCCTTGGTCAGGCCAATTTTCTTGCCGCGCAAGTCACCGGGCTTAGTGATGTCGCGGTCTCGCCGAGCCAGCACAAACACATCGTTATACGAGGAAACCATGGCCGAGACAATGGCAAAATCACTGCGGTTAAAACTGTTAAACATAACCGGCGTCTGCGCCACCGTTACCATATCCAGCCCTTCGACTCCGCTCAGGGCAGACCTGTCTTGAGTAAGCATGGCGGTAAAAGCGGCGCGGCCGGAGTCGTATTCTTTAATGGTTACTTCCACGCCATTTTCCGCGAAATAACCCTTGCTTTCGGCAATCCACACGAGCGAGGGCAGTAAACTTGTTTCCGCGCCCAGAGTAATTTTTTCCATCTCTCCTGTGTATTTTTTTGCCGGATTCCGGTAAGATTGCAAAAGGACATACCCCTCAACCGCTATGGCGACGATGACAAGAATAAAGACAATCTTTGCAGCTTGTAGGTTGTAGGTTGTAGGTTCATAGAGTTAGTTGGTAGGTTGTAGCTTTTTAGCTGATTAGCTTCTTAGGTTTTTAGGTATTAAGTTCATTGGTCATCCTATTTAACATCCGCATTACTTCATTAAGTAGATCATCGACTTTCGTATAGACAAGATTTTTTCCAAAAGAAAGTCGTTTTGCGATTTCTACCTGTGTTTCCAACTCCGCACCTGATGCATACGCAATAATAAGAAAGTGACGATAATCTTTTTTGCTTCCACGCCTTCTCCCTTCAGCAATGTTGGATGGAATTGATATTGCACTACGGCGCATTTGTGATATCAAACCGTAGATTTCGGTTCTAGGAAATTGATCGGATAGTGTGTAGATTGCGACAACCAAATCCATCGACTTCTGCCAGACAATAAGATCTTTGTATGTGTTGATTGGTAATTTTTCCATATTCCTAAGGAGCTACAACCTAAAAAGCTACCAGCTACTTCCTATTCTTCAACTCTTCAATCTCCTTTTTCAACTCAATCATCTTGAGCTCGCGGCCGGCCATGGCTTTATTGGCGGTTTCCAGCTCCGTAATTTTTTGCTCCAGCCCTTTAGTTTTTTCAGAGATGGTAACATCAACCTTAGTTGTTTTTTCCCGCAGATTGGACAGGGCGGATTTTAGATTTTCGGCCAACTGGCCAAATTCGTCTTTTCCTCCTCCGGCGGGAAAATCAACAGCGCTCAAATCTCCTTCCGATAATTTTTTCAGCGAAGCATTCATAATCCCCAACGGCTTAAACAGCCAGCGAACTTCAAAAAATTGAAGTAGGATAAAGACCAAGATAATGATGCCTGCCATCGTTAGATTAAATTGGAAAAAGGTGCGGTCGATATTTTGCGTCAGAAGAACTTTTTGCAAATCCTCCAATGGAACAGTAATCACCACTCCCCAGATGCGGCCGGGAAAGACCGTGGCCGGAGCATAGGCGGCAATTTTCTCTTTGCCTTCAAACATATAGCGGGTCGTGCCTTTTTTGCCGGCGGCAACATCTTTCCACATCTGGTTTAAGTCAGGACTTCGGCCGGTGATATTCTGCACTTCCTCGGACCAGACATTTTTGCCCATAAATTCAGTCCGCGGATGATACAAGATATCGCCGTTGTCATCAGTGATCGTGGCATAGCCCTGTTGGAGTATGGCCACATCCTTGAGATATTTATCCCGCAGGTCGTTGAAATTGATGGCTCCGCCCAGCGTCCCCAAGAATGTGCCGCTTTTATCAAAAATCGGGACATGGAAGGAAGTGACCGGGCCGGTGTTGGCGCTGCCGGCAGTGGGCGCAATGAGACGGCCTAACACCGGCCGATGCTCGGGGTCTTCGATAATCGTTTTCAGATGGGGCGCGACATTCGGGCCATTGACGCCGATGGCGGCGCGATTATGGGAACAATCAAAAAATCCCTTGGCATTCATCCGTCCGATGTTGATGAGTTTTCCGCCATATTGGAGAAACAAATCATCAAGTTTTTTATTGCACACCGCCGTGTCGGTACTTTGAATTTCCGGCAACTGTGCCAACAGAGTGAAAAGCGCCAAATTATTTTCCATTTCCAAACGCAAGGTATTGGCAATAGTCTCGGCAAAAGCCATTTCGTGGTTTTGTTCTTCCTCGGTGAAGTTTTCTACCAGTTGGCTTCTTAACACTTGGGTAAAAAAGAGGGCCGCCCCCAAAATACTCAAAAAGGTGATGATGTTTATGGAAATAAGCAGGGTTCTTTTTTGCATAAATTTTTTATTAGCTTATTAGGTTGTGGCTTGTAGGTTATAGGTCTTTCATATTTTTTTAATTTAATTTGTTAATTTATAATGTTTGTGACCTTTTGATTGAACCAATCCGCCATAACAAAAAGCCGCTGCAAAATTGACAGCGGTTCCCAACTTTTTTAGAAGACGAAAAAAGATTAACGGTCAGTGCCGATATTTTTGGCTCGCCTCGCTGAAGCTTTGGCGAAGCGGGCAGGTAAGAGATTCCTCTCTCTCTCTCTCTCAAAAACGCGGGGTATGTGCATATGCTTCATTATATCATCTACCCCCTCCCGCACAATCCACACCCCCACCAATCTCACCGCTATTTCGGCAGATGTGCAAGCACGGCTTGTATGTAGTGGTGATACACCAACACTGCCTTTTTTGCCTCCCGGTAAAATTCTTCGCAGTCCTCGTCAAAATCGTATTCGTGAATGAGAATATTCCGCAGTTTCGCGGTGGCGACCAGTTGCGACGCAAGGTCCGCAGAAAGTACGCCTTCTTTTTTCAGTGCAAGAAACGACTCTTTGTAAGTATCCGGAGTTTTCTTCCCTGCATCAAGAAGCATTTGGGTATTGATATCGCTTGCGGTTTCAACCATAAGTTCAAAATTCCGTTCCGCGGCGCGAATCGTTTTGAGGTCTTTGAGGAATTGCTCCTGCGGCGCCTCAAGAAGCCGCGCAAGTTCTGCGAGTAGTTCTTTCAGTTGCTCCGTCTTTTTAAGAATGATTTCTTTGGACATATTTTTTGAGGGATTGTTCGCGCGCACGGCGGAACTTTGCGGTGTCAAGATAGCGTTTCCACGCGCGAATGCGGAAGCGAATAAAATCAAACGGCGTGCCCTCAATCAGCTTGCCGGTTTCTCCGATTTGGTGCGCGAGAAGCGGCGGCGCGTCGTACAGGTCAATTAAATCCACCGCTTCATCGGGAACGCCAAGTTTTTCCGCCATGCGCTCTCCGAGCGCATTTTTTTCAACGCGCGTGAGCGGACGGTCGGCAAGCACCGCCACATCCGTGTCCGATTGTTTCCCGGCAGTCCCGCGCGCTTTTGAGCCAAACAAAATGATGAGTTTCGGCTTTGTCATTTCCTCATTATCGCACACCACGCGCGTTTGTGAAGCACTACATTGAAAACCCAAAAGCTGCTGTCGCCGGGGGTCGATTTTTCCACGGGCAGGTAAAAGAATCCTCTTGAAGAACCGGTCGAAGAGTCACACCCCACCATAGTTTTATACCACTTTTTTAATAAAATGTGCCACGATATTTTCGGTGGTAATACATTCAAAATGAGAATTTGGATAGGCTTTTTTAAATGAAATCGGTTTGGTAATTTTTTCCTTCCATTTACATTCATAGGCAAAAATTTCTTTACTGGCACTTACTGATTCAACAAAATCTACTTCGGATCCTTGCCTATTCCTCCAAAAATGTATATCGCTCGAACGCATACTATATGCACGCTCCTTTATTTTTTCAGCAATGAAAAAATTCTCAAATATTGCCCCCTTATCTGGTCGAACATCTATGGGATCAGTGTTACCTATAAGCGCATTTCTTATTCCTATATCATAAAAATATATTTTGTGGCTCTTATTAATTTCTTTTGTTTTATTGGTATACAGTGGCGTTAAGCGGAAAACAATAAACGCCTGCTCAAGTAGATTTATATAATTGTATATAGTATCTCTACTCACGCCGACTTCTTTTGCGAGCTCTGTATATGATATCTCGCTTCCTATTCGCAAGGCGAGAAGTTTTGCTAATTTTTCAAAAGCAAATGAGTTGCGTATATCTCCAAATAAAAATAGGTCTTTAAACAAGTAATCTCCTGCCAACTCTTTTATCAGAGTCGCCTTTTCTCCTCTCCCTATAGCATTAACTATCGCTGGATACATGCCAAATGTCATAAAAGAATCAAGTTCTTTGCTCGCCTGTATCTTTCCATACGCATCAACTACTTCTTTGATTGATAGCGGGTACAAATAAAACTTACGATTTCTCCCAGTCAATGGCTCATTTAGTTTATTAGCTAATTCAAAAGAAGATGACCCAGTAGCAATAACTTGTACTTGTTTTACGTTATCTGCAATGAGCTTAAGTGTAATGCCAATATCTTTTACTCTTTGAGCTTCATCAATCACTACTAACTCATATCCGGACACAAGCTCCGAAAGTTCTTTGGCTGATCTATGTAGAAGCAAAAGAGCTTCTTTGGGGTCATCTCCTTGCAAATATAAAGTGTTAGAAAACTTAGCAATAATAGACTTTATCAAAGTAGTTTTACCAACCTGCCGTGCGCCGTAGAGTACTAATATAGGTTTTTTGCCTATATTCTCATAGAGTTGATTAAAAATTGTTCTTACATAATTCATATACATAGTATACTATATACATACTTTAAATAGCAAGTATACCTGTGTTTTATGTATTTATTAGGACTTACGCACTTGGTCTTTGTAAGGGAACTGGATTCCCGTTCCTCGCCTTCGCGGGGACAAGCTTCACGGGAATGACAGCCGAAAAGCGCGGAAGCGTAAGTCCAAATTTAGTTTTCCAACTTATGCGGTAATTTTCCCCTAAGCTCTTCAACTTCTTTTTTTGAGTTCCACCATTTTTAATTCCCTCCCGACCATGCTTTTATTTACCGATTCCAATTCTTTAATTTTATCGGCAAGCTCGGAAGTTCTTTTCGCTACTTTGCCTTCAGTCTCTTTGGTGTACTTTGCCGGGTCGCAGGCGCCGACGGTTATCCGCCCACTCATAAAAATCACATTTAACATACTGGCTAAAGTTTATGGTTTATTTTTCAACACATAGTATGTTGCCTTGCCTTTGCCTTGTTTTTCAATAAATCCAAGCTCGATTAACTTTTTAAAATCCAAATTTCGTGTTGGTCTAGCTCGCTCTGTTAAAAGAGCATAATCGCTGTCTTTGATAAACCCATGTTTTTTAATGTGCTCTATCACCGCGTGATGATAGGGTTGTAATGTGGTTGCCGGAGTACTGTTTGATTTGGCAAGTTCATTTCCTACGCGCAACAATTCATCAATTATGCCATCGGTAAAATACTCTAGCCACGCGGTAAAATTGACTGTGTCTTTAATATCGTAATAATTCCCGACAAGGCCGACATTTTGGAAGTAATTTGTAACATTTTGATTATAGTAATTCTCAAAACTAAAAAGATTGAAGGTATTTAACTCCATGCCGGCCAGCAATACTTTTGTCGCCAGTCTGGCGGTTCGACCGTTGCCGTCTACGAAGGGATGAATGATGACAAATTGTTTATGAAAAATACCAGCGATGATGAGCGGGTCTAATTTGGTTCTATTCTCATGTACATATGCAAGTAAATTATCAACAAGTCGCGGAACATCTTGATGATCTGGAGGAAAATAAATCGGCTGTCTTGTTTTGGGATTATTCACAAATACCGGCTCTTGGCGAATTTTACCCAATCTTGATTTATGAATAAGTCCGGAAGTTACCATTTTTTGAATTTTCAAAATCAATTTCAAATCAAGATTTGGAACCATGGAGTTATTTTTGCATACATCATTGAGGTACATAAGCGTCTGATTGTAATTTAAAACTTCGCGCTCCGTATCTCGGATATGGGAAGGAGTATTTTTTAGTATTTTTTTTACTTCGGTTAAAGGCAACGGGTTTCCTTCAATGCTGGTGGAAGAGTGAGCCGAAATTTCACGAGCTTTCCGTTCAAAATCCAAGAGAACGACTTTTGAAAAATGTGTATTGTTCAAATCTTTCACTGATAGAACAATACGTTTAATGCCCGCCAAGAGTCGTGGGGTGATGGTAAACGCAGGTTGAAATGAAATGGTTTCAGTCATAGACGCATTATAGACGATTCCTAGACGAATGTAAAGGCGATACATTGAAAACCCAAAAGCTGCTGTCGCCGGGGGTCGATTTTTCCACGGGCAGGTAAGAGATTCCTTTCTTATCTCGTGACGCTAATCGCCGCATTCTGCTCCGGGTCACAGGCACCAACGGTTATCCGCCCGGCGCCATCTTTGTTGATAAAGTAGTCGGTACTTGTCGAAGAGCCGGTCGAAGGGTCACGGGGAATTCCAACGATATACGTGGGAACAAGACTTGGCGCAAGGTCAAGGCATGCGGCAACCGTGGTCGACGCAGTACAAATACTATCGCACCCGCCGCCCGAGGTACCAAACATCTGCGCCGACGCGATAACGCTATCGATGCCGCCGGGCACTCCCCCGTTATGGTCAACTGCATACTGATGCACCGCTTCCAACATCGTGCGCACATCCATGCGCCGCTGGGCATTCCTCGTATCGCCAAGCTGCTTGCCCGGATTGACGGCGAGAATCACAATCCCCGCCAGAATGGCAATAGCCGCCACCACCAATAAGATTTCTATGAGCGTGAAACCTTTGTTGGCTTGTAGTTGGTAGCTTTTTAGCTTTTTAGGAACAAAGTTCATGGGTAATTTTTATCGCACAATTAAACCTAGTCGGCGAGCGCCTTTTTAATCTTATCCACCAGTTCAAAAACAGAGACATCAGATTTGATAAAGTAGTCAAGAACTCCGAACTTCTTCACCCTTTCTATGTCCAAGTCCTGGCTTAAGTTTGTGGCAACCACAACCTTAATACTCTTCAGCTTGCCATCGGCTCGCAACTCTTCCAGAATCTCAAATCCGTTTTTCTGCGGCAGCATCAAATCTAAAATCAAAAGATCGGGCTTGCGCTTCTTTAGCTCGGGTACCACAAGGTCGCCCTGCTCAACGATTACCACCTCATAGCCTTCGCTTGCAAGCTTGCTCCTATAGACGCCTACATAGGCCTTATCGTCTTCTGCTACAAGAATAAATTTTTTAACCATAATCCTTAGTTTTTAGCATTGCCGCTCGCCGTATCTGGTTGGAGCGGCAACGATATATAAAAAGTCGTCCCTTTCCCTTCCTGGCTTTCAAACCAAACTTTTCCATCCCAGTCTTCCACATATGATTTTACAATAAAAAGCCCGAGTCCGGTACCTTCCTCGTCAATTCTCGCGGCATTTTCAGCGCGGGCGAATTTAGTGAAGATTTTTGACTTCTCTTTTTCCGGAATCCCGATGCCGGTGTCGGAAACGGCAATTTCAATCGAAGTACTGGTGTAATCAGCCGCAACAGACACGCGCCCCCCCGGCAAGGTATATCGTACCGCGTTTGAGAGGAGATTTTGGATAACCTCGCGGAATCGTTTCGGGTCTATCATGACTTTGGGTATATCCGGTTTCTTGGAGGAGAACTCGATTGACACCGATCTCTTGTGCGCTTCCTGCCCCATTTCTTTTACCGCGCTTTCGATAATACCGGAAATTTCGGAAAGTTCCGGCTCATCTTTTACTCTGCCGCCCTCTATCCGTGCTACATTCAAAAGATCACCCACAAGGCGAATCAGGCGCAGGCCGCTCTTGTACGTTTCATTGAGTCTCTCTTGCGCTTCTTGCGGCAGAGCTTGCACATCTGATTTCAACAGTTCCAAATTCCACCTCATGCTTCCTAAGGGGGTGCGAAGTTGATGAGAAACGATGGATATAAACTCGCTTTTTTGGCGGCCGATTTCTTTTTCCTCCGTAATATCTTGAGCCGTACCTTCCATTTTCGCCGGCGTACCGTGCGCATCGGTTATCACTTCCCCTCTCCCGCGAACCCATCGGATGGCTCCATCCGGAAGTTTGACTCTATGGTCAAACTCAAACGACCCATGAGTTTCGATGGCGTGTTGTATAGCCGTTTCCGCCATTTCCAGGTCATCCGGAAACACCTGCTGCAAATATGCATTATATGACGGCGGGACCGCCTGGTGCGTCACCCCAAAGACGCGATAGAGCTCATCCGACCAGACCATATTATCGGTTCCAATTTCCCACTCCCAACTTCCGATGCGCGCCAACGCCTGCGCTTCAGCCAATGCCTCCGTTCTTGTTTGCACCTTCTCTTCCAAACTCATATATAACCCCTGCAATCGCCCCGCCATTTCGTTAAAGGACTTCGCTAATTGGCCGATTTCATCCCGGCTTTCAAGGTCAACTCTGTGATTAAAATTTCCGGAAGATATGATTTCTGTTCCCTCGCGAAGCTTCATAATCGGCCGCACAATGCTGAACCAGAAAATAAGGATTGTCCCGGCAGTGATAAGCACCAACACAATACTAAAACTCCCCAGCAACAGCACTGTTTTTTCTTCGTTCTCCTTTGCTTCCTGTAAGCTGATTGCGGCGAATTGCTTTGTATCCGAGATTATTTCCTGCGTCTTGAGCAACAGTTGGGCGACCAGCCTCGCTTCCTCATCTTTTCTGGCGGTTTCCACATCCTGCCCGCCGGTGTTCCCATCTCCCCGAATTTTTACGAGTTCCAAAAATACTTTTTTATTATTCGCAAACTTTATAAGCAGGTTGCCAATAACTTCTTTGTAGCGCGCTTCCGAAAACTTTGGGGACAAAGACTGGAGAAGACGGGCCAATTCGCCATTTTTGGCAAGCCACTGCTCCCGGGAACTATCCCCATACGAGAGCACATATTCGTCCAGAATGAGCCTCCTCTCAAATACGCCCGTGGCTATCTGGTTCGCGATTCCATTTCTCCCAATCGCCTCATTAAACCGGTGGTAAGAAAAATAAAGAAAAATGCCGAGGAAAGTAATCGCCAGGACGGAGAACAGGGCGATGAGCAGCAGTTTGGTTTTAATGTTCATCTCCCGCGTCGGCGGCGACCGCTTATCTCGTTACGCTAATCGTCGCGCTTTGTTCCGCAAGCGGCGCACACACCGTCACCCTGCCGTTCCCGCTTTTCGCAATGCGATAGCCCGTGCCGTTCGCGCTGCTTGTCGCTTGAGGGTCAATCGGAAGCGACGGCAAGTACTTTTCGGTATTCGTAAGTTCCGTAAGCGCAATGAAACTCCCGCTACTGCACGTGGTAGTCGCCACACCCGTCTTGCAAATTTCATTCGTCGTCACGCTCGCGCACGTCGAACTCGCAATATTCGACGGAAGCGTTCCGTTATTATCAATAGTATACTGATACGTCGCGCTTAGAATGGTATTTACATCGGCACGCCTCTGGGCGTTCCTCGTATCGCCAAGCTGCTTGCCCGGATTGATGGCGAGAATCACAATCCCCGCCAAGATGGCGATAGCTGCAACCACTAAAAGAATTTCGATAAGGGTGAAACCTTTGTTAGCTTGTAGCTTGTAGGTTGTAGGTTGTAGGTTCTTCATAGGTTTACTATAACATACTAATCTGCGACTTCTTGCCATGATGTTACGGTAATAGCGGGGGTAATCGCGCTGATTATGACTTGCACCTTTCTGATAACAGAATTCACGGTACTCGACGAGGTAATAGTGCGGTTTTGCCCGCCTTGACTCGTTACTGTGTAACCGCATGTCCCCCGACCAAGAGTGAGGCTGCCGCTGCCGGTAAAAGGCGTTGAATCCCGAATCTGTTGCAGGGCTTCCTCTGCGCAGGCATTCGCAAGCGCCTTGGCTTGACCGGACTGCTCCACCGCGAAGCTGGTCCGCGATGACCCGAGCCCGAGTAAGATAAGCGATGTCGCAACAGCCACGCCAACAGCGCCGACCACCAGAACACTTATCAAGGTGATGTACCCTGACTTAGCTTGTAGGTTGTAGCTTGTAGGTTGTAGGTTCATTGTCATGGCTGACGCAATGTTGCGGACCCTATGAATGTCTTCGAGAATGAATATTCGTTCCTTCCTTCGGGATTCACTTGGGTAAGCGTGAATTGGATGCGAACTGTGCCCGGAGTACCGGCATGTGAGAGATTTTGAAACGCGAGGCCGGAGGCGGTTACGCGGGAGTTGGTGAGCGCTACGGGCGACCCAATTCCTTCAGTAATCCTTATAACCCCACTCGACTCATGCAACACGGTCGGGTCGCTCGCCGCCGCCACTACATCAAGCGTAAGGGAGCTCGTGGAAATTCCGGCGGAGGGAACGGTTATTGCTTCGGCGTTGCGAACCGTTTGAGTGATGCTTTGCATCACTTGCAAACCCTGCTGTTCTACCTCGGCAATCGTCTGATTTTTCACGCGGGACTGCAAAAGCACGAAGAAAAAAAGCGAGGTGGCTAAAAGCAAAATGGAGGCTGTACCAACGTACAACAGGAGTTCGACGAGGGTAAATCCTTTGTCAGCTTGTAGCTTGTAGGTTATAGGCTGTAGGTTCATGTTATTTATAATTCACTCGAATTTCCGTCACGGTCGGCGTTTGACTCCCATCGCCAATCAATTCGGCACGATACTGGATCCAGCGGTTCCCATTGAGTGCGAGTGGGATAAGCGTCCCCGCCGCGGCCGTAAAATAAGTATCTGCCCCGGTCTCGCCATACCAACTGGTCCATGTTCCCGGTAACCCGGCGTTGTCCGGCGCCCCGCGAATTTGAAGACGCACCTGACACACCGGCGCACAGGATGGAACCGTTTGATCCCACTCGACGACTTGAATCTTCACGGACGCTCCCGCGTTAAAAGCCGACGAGGTCAGCAGGCCTTGCGTTTCATAAGCGCCGGTCTTGGAATAGCGGAGGATGATGCCGGTGGCGCCAGTCGCCCAGCCGTCGAGCGAGGAGAGCATGACGACCGCAAAAAGATTTTTGTTGTTCGGCGATGTAACGCTGGCCCACGTCGTCCCATTGTATTTATAGAGAACGCCGCTATCTCCCGCCGCCCAACCCTCGCTCGCGGAAATCATATCAACCGCATTCAATTGGGTTCCTCCGATATCCAGAAACTCACTCCACGTCGTACCGTTATACTTATAAAACTTTCCGCTGTTCCCCACTGCCCAGCCGTCGGATGCGGAGACCATGTCAATGCCGTTGATAGTAGTGCCCAGAGTGGCGTTGCTACTCCATGTAGTGCCGTTGTATCGATAGATATCACCTCCCGCGCCAACCGCCCAACCACTCGAACTTGAAATCATGTAAAGGTCGAAGACATTGCTGGCCCCAAGATCCACAAACTCACTCCACGTCGTACCGTTATACTTATAAAACTTCCCGCTATTCCCGACCGCCCAGCCGTCGGAGGTGGAAACCATGTCAACCGCATTCAGACTCGTCGCTCCAAGGTCTGCGAACTCGGTCCAGTTTGTTCCGTTATAACGAAGAAACTTTTCGCTCGCCGCCACTGCCCATCCGTCGGATGCGGAAACCATATCGATGCCATTTACATCCTGCGTGACCAGCCCGCTATCCGCATGGACCGACCACGATGCTCCGTTATAACGAAGGATAGTCCCCGCGTTGCCGACCGCCCAAATATTGCTCGCCGCCACCGCACTTACGTCATTCAGACTTTTCGATGTCGGGCTATTGTACACCACGGTGACATCATCAACAACCGGGGTCTCAAGGGATGAAGTCCCTCGCGTGAATGTGATGCGATATTGAATATAGCGCGCGTTGGGGGAAGTAATGGTCGACCCAAGCGGGTCCGTGACCTCCGCGCTAAATGCCGACCATGTTCCATCGGGAGTTGCCGTGTTCCCGGTTCTCGTCGCAACCGTGACATCGGACGCCGTCGGAAGGGTTTCCGTCCAAGAAACCGCGCTCCAGACCGTCGAACTGCTCCCCGTATCACGCACTCGCGACACAAACGTGCCGGAACTGACATACGCATTCGCGTACTGCTGAATCATTCCGCCGTTCCCAATCGCCCAGCCATTGCTTGCATTCACAAAAAAGACTCCGTTTAAGGCGGTTGCGCCAATATCAATCGTTTCACTCCAGGATGACCCGTTCCAGTGTACAATTTTTCCGCTTGCTCCCACCGCCCAGCCGTCGGTTGCGGAAACCATGAACACGCGGTTGATATCCGTAGTCACCGGTGACGTCACGCTACTCCACGCGGTGCCGTTCCATCGATAGATCTCCCCGTTATTTCCCACAACCCAGCCGTCACTCGCGGTAACCATGACTACATCGTTCAAAGCAGTTCCTCCAATGTCCGTAAACTCGCTCCACGCGGTGCCGTTGTACCGGTAGAACTTTCCGCTATCCCCAACTGCCCAGCCGTCGGATGCGGAAACCATAGAAAGCGCATTCACGTCTGATGCTCCGAGGTCCACAAACTCGCTCCACGCGGTGCCGTTGTACCGGTAGAACTTTGAGCTATCCCCAACTGCCCAGCCGTCGGTCGAAGAAACCATGACCACATCGTCAACCGCTGACGCTCCGAGATCCACAAACTCGCTCCACGCGGTGCCGTTATAGCGATAGAACTTTCCGCTATTCCCCACTGCCCAGCCGTCGGATGCGGAGACCATGTCAATGCCGTTGATATTCGTTCCAAGGCTTGCAAACGACGACCATGCCGTTCCGTTGTAGTGAAGAATGTCGCCGCCCGCCCCGACGGCCCACATATCGCTCGCGGAAACGATGTCGCCGGAAAACAAATTGCTTCCCACAACGCCGCTATTCGCATGTTCTATCCATGACGATGTCTGGGTAAGCACCACGCCCGCATCGGCGCCCGACCCTTGCACCGTGGTACTCGCATATGTTCCGGCATTGAAGTCGGTATCAGTGGTGTCCGCAGCAGAGGACCCCGCGGAAAGCGCCCAGTTGTCGGGAGTCGTATCAAGCGTGAGTTGCCCTGCGGCCGAAATCTTTACATCCGTATCGTCCGTCTCATATTTGGTTGCATCGCTCCACACCGATTGTCCGGAACCGCCCGCCCAGTCCGTCTGCACCCAGTTCTGCGACGCCCAATTCTGAAGATAGGTGGTGAGCGCCGACTCACCGGTTCGTTGCGGGTTTTGCTGCCACGTGACGGTTGACGTCACGCGCTTCGTATGCGCATCCGTGGAGCTCCCCGGACACGCCACTATCTGGTTGCTTCCATCGCGACACACATCGCCAAACAAAAGTGTTCGCGTGAACTCACCGGTTATCTCCGACGACCCTTCACCGACGAATGACCATGTGCCGCTGCTCACGGCAATCGCACTTTGGTCATACAAAAGCTCGTTCCAGGCAAAATCCCTGATGGTGCGCACTGCTTCCAACCCCTCTTCGGCACGCATCATCGCGCGGGCGCGATTGCCCGCAAGCGTGGTTGATTCCTGCCCGTAGAGGTACGTGCCCACAAACGCGGTCACCAGCAATGCGAAAAGTGACGCCGCAAGAAGCGCTTCGACGCTTGAGAAACCACTACTAGGTTGTAGGTTGTAGCTTTTTAGCTTTTTAGGAATTGAGCTCATGTGTCATTAATATTTGAGGGAATTGAGACGGCCGCGCGACGCATTTGCGAAGTTAAACCGTATAATTCTTCCTTTGGAAATTGTTCCGTGAGCGCATACACTGTAACAACTAAACTCATTGCTTTTTGCCAGACAATGAGATCTTTGTATGTTACTAGCTTGTAGCTTGTAGCTGGTAATTTTTTAGAATTAATATGTGGTTCTTGATTTAACATATTCGTAACGCTAATAAGCTACAAGCTAAAAAGCTAAGAAGCTAATAACTAACGGTGCCTTTTGCATTAAGAGTAATACTCCTTGTTTCGTTATTCACAGACGTAAAAACGGTCGTGCCGGTACCAACCGGCATGCCGGTAAATTTCGCAAATACGGCTTCCGACAAACCCGCAACCGCAATATTTTCCGGCATCGCATACGACTCGTCATACGCTGCATCGCGCGCGGCATAACTCCCCCCCTTAAAAAGAGTGATGGTGCCGGTCGCAACAGCAATCCCCCAACTCGCATCACCATCCGAAGCCTGCGCAAGCGCTCCCGCGCGCCTCATACTCTGCGCAAGCGTTACGGTGGCGATATCCAAGTCATTCCTATTTTGGAACGATTGATAGAGAGGAATGCTGATGCCGGCAATAATGCTCATCGCCGCAATCGAAAGCAGCATCTCTACCAAGGTAAAACCACGATTAGCTGGTAGATGGTAGCTGGTAGATGTGGCAGGCGTTGTATGCATATTTCCCAATAAGCTACGAGCTAAAAAGCTAATCGGCTACTGCGTCTGCAACCCACCGACCAAACTGTAAATCGGGAGAACGACCGCGAGAGCCACCGCCACCACGCCCACCCATACTATTACCAACAAAATCGGTTCCAAGATAACCGCGAAGTCCTTGGCGGAAGTGTCCGTTTTTGCCTCGTATTCTTCACCAATTTTTATAAGCGTCTGCGACAACGTTCCCGACTGCTCACCGGCAATAATAAGCTGCTGGACCGTCGCCGGAAACAATTTGCCCGTTTTCTTATACTGCGCGAAGTTCTTCTTGAGCGAATTCCCCTCCGCAACGCCTTCTCTCAAATACTGGTAAAACGCCCGATAGCGCGAGAGCGTTGTCGACTTCGAAAGTGAGTCAAGCGCATCCGTCGGCGATAATCCGGCAGAAGTAAGAGAACCGAAGAGATACCCGAATTTGGCAATTTCCGCGTCCTTCACAAGGTCCTTCACTCCCGGGAATAAAGAAAGGATGTATTCGCCGGCAACTTTCGTCTTCGGGAAGAAAAAGAGGAAGTAGAAAAAGGCCGCGCATACGGCAAGAAATCCGGGAATGGCGTATATTCCATACTTTCCAAGAAACGTTCCGGATTGGATAAGAACACGGGTAATAAGAGGAAGCTGCAACTTCAGTTGTGAAAACACACCCGCAAGCTTCGGCAAGATGAACCACGCAATCCCAATGCCAATAATAAGCGTAAGCGCAAGGACAAATACGGGATACATTGCGGCAGAACGCAACTTTGATTTAAGCGCACGCTCCTTTTTCTGTTCCGCGGCGATAACCTTGAGATTTTCCACAAGACGACCCGACCGCTCTCCGATACGGATAAGCGCCGCAACGTGCGAAGAAAAAAGTCCGGTGCGCTCAAGTGATTCTGAAAGCGAGCGGCCTGCCTCAACGTCTTCGCGTAACGCAGCGGTAATGCGCTTCAAACGGTTCGAGCGCACCTCCACATTAATCGCGGCAATCGCATCGAGAATAGGGATGCCCGACGCAAGAAGAGAGCTTACATTTTCAAGAAAGAAATCACGCTCTTCGCCGAGTCCAAAACGGGACAAAAAATGGTTCCCCGTTTTTTTCACCGCGTCTTTTTTCTCCGCCATATGCGTCAGGTTTGCGGGGACTCCGCCACGCGCAAAAGCTCTTCGAGGGTAGTAACGCCGTTCTTCACTTTCTCTACCCCATCCTCAAACAAGGTGCGTGCCCCCTGGTGACGCGCAAGGCGCCATATTTCCTGGGT
>Ga0209514_10004502_pt1 | contig 18690 bp, 20 predicted proteins | sample Subgrocontami58m_FD_187452 | JGI IMG/M metagenome (GOLD analysis project Ga0209514, IMG submission 187452) | Subsurface groundwater microbial communities from S. Glens Falls, New York, USA - GMW37 contaminated, 5.8 m (SPAdes) (version 3) | ecosystem: Environmental > Aquatic > Deep subsurface >...
TCACCCCTGCTTCATCGGCAACGTTGGTAAACGTACCATCGCCGTTATTTTTGTATAAGAGATTCTTTGCGCCATAGCCAGCGCCCACATCATTCACGACATAAAGGTCTAAAAATCCATCGTTGTTGTAATCGCCCCAGGCAATATCAATACCGGTGCTATCGTCATTGACCCCAGCGCTGCCCGCAACACTGGAGAATGTCCCGTCACCGTTGTTTTTATAAAGGACATTTACGTCATTATAGTTGGAAACGTATATATCCAGGAAACCGTCGTTATTGTAATCGCCCCATGCAGCGCCCAGGCCGCGGGCATTATTCCCGACGTTTGCCGAATCAGTAACGTCAGTAAACGTTACCTGTGATAAGACCGTTTTTGGGAAAAAACAGCCAACTGTAAGCAGTAACAACAATATAATCCATAAAGGAAACACGCGAATCACCCTCCCTTAATCCCTCCCGTTAATAGAGGGAAATTTTTTATTTATAGGTTGTTTTGTTGGGTGTGCAGCACTTCATCCAACCTCTTCTATCCACCCCTTAATTCCCTTCTGTGAGGGGAACGAGAGGTGGGTTTCACTCCCAGGAGTGGTTTCATCTCTTTCCCCCTAAAACGCTATTTCACTAACACCTTAATGCTTTTTGTAATCTCGGTATCGTCGTCTTTTGTGCTGAAGGTGAGGGTATCTTTCCCTTTTTCGTTCCCTGCGGTTACCGTAAATTTCGCTTTGCCTTTATCGTTTGTTTCCATGCTTTCATCTATGGAAACTTTTTTATTTTCTGCAGACGCATACACCGTATGGTTAGCACAAGGCTCATTATTTTCTCCTTTCACGGTGACGGTAACAACCGCACTCTTCCCCCGTTTTAGCGCCACTTTTTTCGGCTTGATCTTCAACGTTGACGGCGCGCATTCAGTTGCCAGTGAGATCGTGGCAGTATCGGTGTAAATATAATCCCCGTTGCTCATGCTGTTACCATTCGCCGCATTTCCAACGGCATAAAAGGTGATGGGGCTTGAAACATTTGCCGTTGGGGCAGTCCATTGAACCGTCCACCGGTTTTCCACCGTTCCCACCCTGGTATGCGCAGCATAAAGGTTATCGTACGGTTCTGTTTGTGTCGTCTCGTCTTTGGCTGAAAAAGCGCCAACTTTGTTACCGGACGCATCCACAGCGGTAATCTCAAATCCATGGATAGGAGCGGATGTCTCATTAAATGCAATTGTAACGTCTATGGTTTGGCCCGGCTTGTACTGTGAGGAAGCCTGGCTTACCGAGAACCTGGCGGCGCCTGAATTTACTGAAAAGCCGGTGTGGCAGGAAGAGGCGCAGGTGTCGTCGCCGCAGGTTTCTTCCGGATTACCTGTCCGCTCCGCAGGCGGCCCACCGGAAAAACCAAAAGCAAATTCGCATCCTGTAAAAATGACAACCCCTGTTAAAAATGGAATAAAAAAGGGAGCGTTTTTTAGGACGCTCCCTTTTATTGCATGTATCAACTGGCTTATCTGATTTCTCATAAAACCCTGTATCTGGTTACCATTCTTGTGCTGCCCGATTCAATAATTCTTGGCCTTTTCCAGGGAAAGAGGCGGCGCAGGGATTGTTTCTTCCATCTGCTGCCTACCTTTCAACCACATCACACCGAGGACAGATTTAATCATCTCCCTCGATCTTTCATACGTCATCAGCATCTTAAAGATAAAATAGAGCTTCAGCATAATGATCAGCGTTAACGGGGTCGTCAGGAGAAGCGCCTTGGTCTTTGTCATCTCCAATGCAATGTGCTGACTTACATAAGTTAACAACAGCGCCAATGACGTAAAGGTGGCGAGGAGAATGACCCCAATCTTAACCGACATATACACAACCGCGCATTGAAGAAAATGCGGTTTGTGCCTTTTTTTAAAATCGCACAAGGTCTTCCACAGAATTTTTGTCTTTTCCCGTATGGATATAATCCATCTTCTGTTTTCCAACATGATTGCGCTCAACATACCAAGTATCCTCTTTTACACAAACAAGTCATGCAAACCTTTTACGCCTTGCTACCCGCAAAACGATGTTCGTATTGCCTATGATAATAGTCCCTGAATTCGCCATTTTTAATATGTTTCCACCAAGACTGATTATTTAAATACCATTGTATCGTATTTTTTAGTCCATTTTCAAATCCAATTTTTGGTTTCCACCCCAAAGACGCCAATTTGGCGCAATCCAGGGCGTAACGCCTGTCGTGACCTTCTCTGTCCTTAACATGCTCCAGTAATGATAATGGTTTTTTGAGTTCATTCAGGATGAAGTGCGCCGTGTCAATATTATACCGTTCATTCCCACCGCCGACATTATACACTTCGCCATCTTTACCGTGGGCCATGAGAAAATCAATTGCGTCACAGTGGTCATCCACGTGAATCCAGTCCCGCACCTGCTTCCCATCGCCATAAAGCGGCAGCTTTTTGTCTTCAAGCGCATTTGTGATAAAGAGGGGAATAAATTTTTCCGGATACTGATGCGACCCGTAGTTATTGGACGCCCGTGTAATAACAACCGGCAATTTATACGTTACCCAGTACGCATAGGCCAGCCTGTCGCCGCCTGCCTTGCTGGCAGAGTACGGATTGCTTGGATTTAAGGCGTCCGTTTCCGTAAAAGCGCCGTAATGGGCGGTACCGTACACTTCATCCGTGGATATCTGAATAAACTTTTTTATGGTAAATTTTTTCGACGCCTCCAGCAGCACAAAGACGCCCTTCATATCGGTATCAATAAAGGTGCTTGCGCTGGAAATGCTCCGGTCTACGTGTGATTCTGCGGCGAAGTTGACAATAGTATCAATGCCTTCTTCCGACAGAATGCGTTCCACCAATCCCTGCTCGCAGATGTCTCCCTTATAAAACCTGAACAGTTTGGACTTTTTCGGGTCTTCTGTAACGTCCTTCAGATTTTCCAGATTTCCTGCGTAGGTTAACTTATCGAGCGCCACTACCCGTCGGCCCTGATTAATCAGACGGCGGACAAAGTGACTACCGATAAATCCCGCGCCACCAGTAATGAGTATTGCCATAAATAATAACCTCTACGGTAAATTATCTTAAATATCGTCTAGACAAAAATTCCCTTCACTTCAACTGTCAGATTTTTAATCACACAAGAATGCAGACAATCCTGCACCCCATGCAGTTTACTCTCAAACTCCAGGCCTTTTAAGCTATACACCTCGACCGTCTCATTTTTCGGGTCAACAATCCAGTATTCACGCACACCATGTCTTGCGTACAATTTCTTCTTAATCCCCATGTCCCTTTTGGATGTGGAAGGCGACAGTATTTCCACAAGCAGGTCAGGCGTGCCTTTAATGTTGTCCTTTGTGATAACTTTTGCGTTTTCATTGGACACAAAAATAAGGTCGGGTTGAACAACGTCCTCCTCTGTGAAAAGGATATCAAATGGCGCACAGTAAACAGCACCCAGTTTATTTTTTCTCACATGGTCAGAAAGAATATAAAAAATATTAGACAGAATGTACTGATGTGCTTCATTGGGAGAAGGCACCATAAACAGGTCTCCATCTATAATCTCGTATCGCCTATCGTCAGATAGTTGCAAATAGTCCTGATAATTATATTTGATCTTTGTTTCCATAGAGAACCCGGTGTGTCCGCTAAATTATGGAAGATAGTAAGGATGCTTCGTTATGGCGCCTCAATAGTAAATTGATGTGTAAGGATAGGCAAGAAAAAAATACAAATCGCAGGTATTAATGAGAGAATGGCATCCGCCGAACCATTCTCTCATTCTTCGTCTTTGTATTTTTCCATTTTGAGGTAGAACGTCTTTTATTTGTTCACCAGCTTTAACCACGTCGTGGCACGCTTCAGGGTGGCCTGCGCTTTTTGTTTTTCTTCAGCGCTTCCTGCCGACGCGATGATCTTTTCCGCATCATCTTTTTCAGTACGTGCTTTTTCCACATCAACCGCGTCTTCAGCAACGCATGCATCGGTCAGCACAATGACGCTGTTTGCCATAACCTCCAGGAAACCTCTATCCAGGGCAAAGCGAAACGTTTTGCCGTTCGCATCCGTAGCCGTTAAAATACTTGTCTGGAGTTCCGTGATCAGCGGCGCATGACCTGCAAGGACACCAAGGGATCCCTCAGTTCCATCTGCAGAAATGCCCTGTACCGCGTCGCTGTAAACAACTTTTTCAGGTGTTACGATCTCGAATTTGAATGTTTTTGCCATAGTTAGCCGCCCATCTGCTTCGCTTTTTCTACCACCTCGTCAATGCTGCCCACCATGTAGAACGCCTGTTCAGGAAGATTATCGTGCTTACCTTCGACCACTTCCTTAAACGCCCTGATGGTCTCTTTCAAAGGCACATATTTTCCCTTTGTTCCTGTAAACTGCTCGGCGACAAAGAACGGCTGGGAAAGGAATCTCTGTAATCTTCTTGCCCTTGCAACCAGTATCTTATCATCTTCCGAGAGTTCTTCCATACCAAGGATGGCAATAAAGTCCTGAAGTTCTTTGTAACGCTGCAATATCCTCTGAACTTCTCTTGCAACCTCATAATGTTCCTGTCCGACGATTCTTGGGTCAAGAATCCTGGATGTAGACCTCAGCGGGTCAACCGCAGGATAAATACCCAACTCGGCTATTTGACGGGACAATGCGATGGTTGCATCCAGATGTGGAAATGTGGTTACCGGAGCAGGGTCGGTAAAATCGTCGGCAGGCACATAAACAGCCTGTAACGAGGTAATAGAACCCTTTTTGGTTGTTGTAATCCGTTCCTGTAAATCTCCCATTTCTGTTGCAAGCGTCGGCTGATAACCTACGGCAGACGGCATACGACCCAAAAGAGCCGACACCTCGGAACCTGCCTGAACAAACCTGAAGATATTGTCAATGAACAGAAGCACGTCCTGTCCTTCGGTGTCTCTGAAATATTCCGCCATGGTAAGACCGGTCAGGGCTATTCTGAGCCTCGCGCCAGGAGGCTCGTTCATCTGGCCAAATACCAGCACGGTCTTATCTATAACGCCCGATTCCTTCATTTCCAGCCACAGGTCGTTCCCTTCGCGCGTCCTTTCGCCAACGCCAGCAAATGCAGAATACCCTCCGTGTTCGGTAGCGATACTGCGGATAAGCTCCATAATCAGCACGGTCTTTCCTACCCCAGCGCCCCCGAACAACCCTATTTTTCCGCCACGCGCAAAAGGCGCAAGCAAGTCAATAACTTTCAGACCTGTTTCCAACACCGTCGTTGTCGTCTCTCTCTCGTCAAACGAAGGAGAAGGACGATGAATGGAAAGGCGGTGCGTCGTTTTCACTTCTCCCAGCTTATCAATGGGTTCTCCCAACAAATTAAACACCCTGCCCAAAACCTCTTTTCCCACAGGCACAGTAATGGCTGCGCCGGTATCAATCGCCTCAGCGCCGCGCACCAGGCCGTCGGTTGTGGACATTGCGATACACCGGACTGTATCGTCGCCGAGATGGTGGGCAACTTCAGCAATTACTGAAATCTTTCTCTCCGGGTCTTTTATGCTAATGGCATTCTTTATGGCAGGAAGATTTCCCGGTGTAAACCGTATGTCTACAACGGGTCCAATCACCTGCGCAATGGTTCCTTTATTTTCTTTCTTTTTTGCTGCCAAAGGTCGTACTCCTTCCTTCTTTCGTACCAATTATTATTTATTAAGAATCTGGAAACTATGTGCTCGTCTCAGTTAATCCGCGATTGTTTCCACATACACACTCCACAACAATTTCTTTTCTGCCGCTACGAAACGTTATCGCACCAAGGCCTCAGCGCCAGAAACAACTTCAAGCAACTCCTTGGTAATCGCCTCCTGCCGGGCCTTATTATACGTACGGGCCAATTCTTCAATCATCTCTCCGGCGTTCTCTGTCGCGGCAATCATAGCTACCCGCCTGGCGGCATATTCTGATGTCATAGACTCCAAAATACACTGATAAAGCTGGGTTTCAATATATTTGGGAAACAGGTTACCGAGTATCTGGTCTGCCGAAGGCTCAAATATATATTCGCCCTTCGATTTCTCTTTTGACTCAAATGCGCCTTTTTCTATAGGCAGTAAACGCATGCCGGTGGGAAAAGACTGCATTGCCGTATGATATTTGGTAAAGAACAGATGTAACTGCCCAAACTCACCAGCCTCATACCCTTTGATTAACTGAGTGGCCAGTTCTTTAACCTGGTTGTAACCGAACTTTTCCACGTTTTCCTGGAAGTACTTCTCAATGGTATAATCTCTCTTAGAAAAATACAAATTCCCTTTTCTTCCGAGCAGGATTAATTTCACCTGTTTACCGGTCTGCTCTTTGATAAATCTCACAACCTTCTGAATGATGTTGTTGTTGTATGCCCCGCAAAGTCCTTTATCAGCCGTTATGAGAATAACCTTAATGACAGGATTTTCCAGCCCTTTTTCAGTGAAACAAGAAAGAGATGTTTCCAGCGACGGCGATGAAACCAGGTGACTCAAAACCTGTTGCATTCTCACTGTGTATGCCCGCGACGCTACCACTCGGGACTCTACCCTTTTCAGCCGACTCGCCGCAACCATCTCCATGGCTCTGGTAATCTGCTTGATACTGGTAATGCTTCTCAGGCGTTGTTTAATTTCTCTTGTGCTGAGCATCCTTTAACCTTTCTTCCCAAAGGTTTGCTTGAATTCCTTTATTGCGTTCTCCAGCTTATGCGTCACTTCCTGATCCAGTTTTTTCTTTTCCCTGATCTCGATACCGATGGAAGCGTACTTTCCCTTCATAAACTTCTGGAATTCCTTATCAAAGATCTTGATTTTATCTACCGGAATATCGTCAAGATATCCGTTAATTCCGGCAAAGATAGACATAATCTGATCTTCCACCGAAACGGGCGAGTACTGAGGCTGCTTTAAAAGCTCCACAAGACGCTCGCCCTTCGATAACTGTGACTGGGTAAATTTGTCCAACTCCGATCCGAATTGCGCAAAAGACGCCAGTTCCCTATACTGGGCAAGGGTCAATCGCAACATACCTGCAACCTTTTTCATCGCAGGAATCTGGGCATTTCCTCCCACCCTGGATACCGACAAACCTACAGAAATTGCAGGCCTGATACCGGCGTTAAACAGATCGCCTTCCAGGTATATCTGACCGTCTGTAATTGAAATAACGTTTGTCGGAATATATGCTGAATAGTCGCCGCCCTGCGTTTCTACCACCGGCAACGCTGTCAATGAGCCGCCGCCAAGTTCATTACACAATTTGGCCGCCCTTTCCAACAGACGCGAGTGGATATTGAAGATGTCTCCGGGAAACGCTTCACGGCCCGGAGGACGACGCAAGAGCAATGAAATCTGGCGATACGCTATGGCATGTTTATACAAGTCGTCATACATAATCACCGCGTGCATGCCGTTATCCCTGAAATATTCACCCATTGCACATCCGGCATACGGCGCAATGTATTGTAAAGGCGCCGGATCTGAAGCGGAAGCCACGACAACAATGCTGTTATCCATTACCTTGCTTTCTTCCAGTGTTTTCACGACGTCGGCAACGGTAGACATCTTCTGCCCGATTGCCACGTAAATACAATACACACCCGAATCCCGCTGGTTAATAATGGTGTCTATAAGGATGGCGGTTTTCCCTGTCTGCCTGTCGCCAATAATAAGCTCGCGCTGACCTCTTCCAATCGGTATCATGGCGTCTATGGCCTTGATACCGGTCTGTAGCGGTTCTTTTACCGGTTGTCTTTCAACTACGTTGGGTGAAGACCCTTCGATAGACCTGAACTCATCGGTGGCGATAGGTCCCTTTCCATCAATAGGCTGGCCCAACGCATTCACGACGCGACCCAATAATGCCTTGCCTACAGGCACCTGTACTATTTTGCCGGTAGTTTTTACGATATCGCCTTCCTTAATTTTGGCGTCGGAACCCAGCAGGATCGCACCCACGTTGTCCTCTTCCAGGTTCATAGCGATACCGTAAACATTGTCGGGAAATTCCAACAATTCATTGGACATGCAATCATCCAGACCATAAATACGCGCGACACCGTCGCCAACCTGCATGACGTGTCCCACGTTTTCCAACTTTAATTTTTCTTCGTAACCTTCAATTTCTTTTTTAATAATTGAAGTAATATCACCTATCGACATATCTTCTTACTCCTGTCTTATATAAGTTAGACTCTCTTTCGCCTTTTCAACTCAATTATATCCAGCAACAGTTACGAGCTTCGTGCGAAATGTCCAAAAGACCTCGTTATTGAAATTTCTCAAGAACGCGGTTGTAATCTAAAACTTCATCGGGCTTCGCAGGCACAGTAATGAACTCCCCGGAAAGCCTGATGACTAATTTTCCAAATCGAAGATACTACTAATTCGTCCGCAATTCCATCAGCCTTGCCTTGAGATTTTTTAATCTACCGGCAACACTGCGATCTATCATCCGGTTGCCTACCCGAACCAAAACCCCTCCCAGAATCTGCGGGTCGAGAACAACTTCTATCTCGACCTTTTTCCCGGTAATCTCGTCAAGTCGTTTCTTAAGACCATGCATCTGGCTTTCATTTAAAGGAGTCACCGTCGTTACCCGCGCCTTGATGACGCCTTTACTGGCATCAACGGTTTCCTTGTAAATTAAGGGAAGAAATTCCAGTATCCCTTGTCGCCTGCGGTCAACCAGCAGGTTCAAAAAGTTCACCATAAGGCCTGAAACTGACGCGCCAAATATCTTCCTGATCAGCTTTTTCTTCTCGTTCCTGGTAATTGAAGGGTGAAACAGGGTCTTTTTCAGTTTCCCGTGTTTTGAGATAACTTCACTCACCAGCGCCAGGTCTTTTTCTATCTGCTCAAACTGCCCTTTTTTTATGGCAATTTCCAACAGGGCGTTCACATACGTAGTTGCGATACTTTTATCTAACACGTAATTCCCCTATCTCTTCGATAAAATCATCCACCAGCTTTTCCGCCGTCTGAGGGCTGATAGATTGCCTAATGATTCTTGACGAGGCCAGAATGGAAAGTGTTACCACCTGATTCCTGATATCCGCAAGCGCCTTCTTCCGCTCCTGGTCAATCCCCTCCTGAGCCTTTACCTTCATCAGTTCGACCTCTTCCTTCGCACGCTTCACTATTTCTTCGCCTATACGACTGCCTTCGTTGATGGCTTCCTGAACCCTCCTGGCAACCTCCGCCTCAGCGTCTGAAAGTTTTCGCTGGTAATCCAGTTTGAGCTGTTCTGCATCAGCCCTGTCTCTTTCAGTCTTTTCATAGGTGCTTTTTACTTCTTCAGTCCGCGCCTTGATCATGGCGGATATTTTGCCGAAGAGGAATTTCTTGAGAATAACAAGCAGTATCAGAAAGCCAATTCCCTGGACAATGACGGACTTAATATTGATCCCCAGGGTGTGTAAAATATCCAATCCACTTTCCTCCTACGCTTATTTAACAGCGTGCTGAATTAACTCAAGAACTGCTTCCGTTTTCGGCAATTTGCCCATTAATATGAACGACATCATCAGTGAATAGATTGTCAGCGATTCAATGAACGCCAAACCTACAAACATAACAAGCTGTATTTTTCCGGCCATTTCTGGCTGTCTTGCCATACTATTCGCTGCGCCATAAACCGCGATACCCTGCCCCAGACCACAACCAAAAGCCGCAACTGCAATCAAAGATACTGCTACCGCCAACAACGCAAAATAAATCACGACATAACCTCCTTTTAAAAAAGTTTAATGATGTTCTTCCTCATGGATGCCAATTGCACCCGCAATATAAAAGCTCGCCAAAAGAGAGAATATCATTGCCTGGATGGTGCTTCCCAGCAATGCGAGGAAAACCATCGGCAAATGCATGGGAAACGGTATAAAACCCAGAAGAAATGGCGAAAGACCGATGAATATCGCAATAATCGTATCCTCACCCATAATGTTCCCAAAGAGACGCATAGAGAGCGACAAAGGACGCGAGAGCAACTCCTGCATCAGGTGCAGCGGGAATACCAGCGGGGCAAGCCAGATTGGTTTGCCTGCCATGTGCTTCAAATACCCGACCACACCACAGTTCTTAACCCCCTGATAATGGGTAACAAAGAAAACAATCAGGGTCAAGGCTATCGTTGTATTAAAATTGCTCGTCGGTGAATGAAAGAGCGGTATCTGCCCCATCATGTTCATGACGAAGATATAAATAAATAACGTCCCGATGAACGGCACAAACGGTCCGGCAACCCGCCCCATCTGCGTTTTCACGAAGTTCTCAAGCCCCTCCACTACAATTTCCAAAAAGGCCTGAAGACCTCCCGGCACTTTTTTCAGCCTTCTCGTGGCAATCATAGAAAACAGCGCCAGAAATACAATTGCCGTCGCAGACATGATTATTGGCACCCACTCGTGCTTTGTCAGCCCAAAAAACACACTGTGAGGCTCAACAGGAATCAAATCTACAAACGATGGCAACTCGGTTGTACTTTCACTTCCACCACCTGCAGCAGACACTTGATTACACTCCTTTCCTGCTCTTTAACTACTGTAACGGAAAAAACTATGAACGACTGCTCTGCGCTCTAACCGTTCTGTTTAGATAATGTACTAATATCCTGCTTCCAACCTTCATTACGATTACCGCCAGCACGATGCCTAAACCTATCGCCATGGCCGTAACGTTAATATCCAAGAGTAAACAGGCCACAAAAAGCATCACGCCAACGACACCATACTTTATGAGACTTATTTTAAGGAAAAACCCTTTGATCTCCGCTCTCTTATTTCGCACCCCGTGCTGTATCGCCCACCATAACGCCTTATATACGGCAAGACTGATGAAGCAGCCGATAGAAACGCTCACCGTCAGCATAACCGACATATACGACAGCGAATAGGCAATAATAATCAGCGACAGATAGAACGAGGTTCTCAACACCCTGTCAGGAAAGCCTTCATCGAAACACAAGAGAGATTTTTCCTTATCGTCCGTATTCATTGTCTCTTTTCATTCTCACCGATAAATTTCTTTACCAGCTTAAAAAACTCGATAAAACTCGCAACAATCCCCAGGATAATAAATATTATCAGGAACCACGGCGATGTATTGAGTTTTCTGTCTAAATAACTTCCTAAAAAATACCCTCCCGCCATGGCGCCTGCCGTTGTAAAACCAAAGCTTCCGACAAGCCCTACGATACGATACGTTTCACTATCCTTTTTACCGAATAACAATCTCTCACCTGCATTCAAAAAACCTCATCAACGCTTGTTTTGTATGCCAGACCACCGTCATGATAGCATCCATGATATTCAGATACACCGGGGAAGCCTGCGGCTGACACACCCCTTTTATCAACCTGTCTTCATGCCCCTCTGCATAGCTATCAACAACCTCGTTAAGGTTTTTATATTTATCAACGGCGTGCTTCATCAACACCTCGTTCCTGGTTAAAAATGCGTCGCTTGCCGTTTTTACAATATCAATGGTTTCTTTTAAGATATACCCCACCTCATCAACTGCTTTATCACTAAACAAAAGCTTCTCGCTAATTTTAACCCGCACATGACGGATCGTAGATTCCAGGCCGGTAACCGCCAGTTCAATACTGCTGACGATAGACATCAGGGATTTTATCAACTCTTTACTGACGTCCGGCTCTACAGCCTTTTTACTCAGCAACGTCCGCAATTCAATTCCTTCACGACGGATGATGGGACACACCTTTCCCGCCTCGTCTATAAAGTTAATCTTATTCTTGACAAACCCATCCCTGCACTGGCTCAAGCCTGATTCCGACTTGGAACACATACCGCCGATACGTTCCAGGATATCCCTCATTTCACCTTTAATACTTGTAATATCCATAACCGCACCCACCCTTAAAAATCTTTTATTACGTCCCTAAAGGCATCAATTGTAGCGTCAATTTCCTTCTCACCATGAACCGCCGACACAAAAACCGCCTCGAACTGCGACGGGGCAAAGTAAAACCCTCTCTCCAGCATGCCGTGAAAGAACTTTGCATACCGCTTCGTATCACACTTCTTGGCCGTAGCGTAATCAGTGACCGGACTATCCGTAAAAAATGTGCACAACATCGAGCCTACGCGGGTGTGGTATGCGGGAATTTTGGCGTCTTTGCACGCCTTTTCCATACCTGCCGCCAGTCGTTTTGATTTCTCTTCCAGGCTTGCATAAATTTTGCCGTCTTTGAGAATTTCCAGGGTGGCGATACCGGCAGTCATTGCCACGGGATTTCCCGAAAGAGTGCCAGCCTGATATACAGGTCCTACCGGAGATATGCTGTCCATAATCTCTTTCCTTCCGCCATAAGCGCCAACCGGCAGACCGCCGCCGATAATTTTTCCCAAGGTAGTCAGATCGGGCTTGATATTGTACAGCGATTGCACGCCGCCGTGCGCAACCCTGAAACCCGTCATTACCTCATCAAATATCAACACAATGCCGTGCTTCCTGGTTATCTCCCGTAATCCTTCCAGATAGTTTTTCTTCGGGAGCACAACGCCCATGTTGCCGGCAACCGCCTCAACAATGATACAGGCGATATCCTTCCCGCGCTTTGAACAAATTTCATTAACGGCGTCTATATCATTATAGGGGAGAGATATGGTGTGTTTGACAAAATCCTGTGGAATACCCGGACTGTTGGGAGTTCCTAAGGTTGTGGCGCCGGAACCCGCCTGAACGAGCAAACTGTCCACGTGTCCGTGGTAACAGCCCTCAAATTTAATAACCGCATCCCGTTTGGTAAATCCCCTAGCCACACGGATAGCGCTCATTGTGGCCTCCGTGCCGGAGTTCACCATCCTCACCTTCTCGATGGAAGGCACGGCCTCTTTAATAAGCTGCGCCAGTTTTACCTCTAATTCCGTCGGAGCGCCGTAGCTCGTCCCGTTGGCAACCGCCTCGTTAATCCTCTTTACAACCCCCGGTTCTGCGTGCCCTAAAATAAGCGGACCCCAGGAACCCACATAATCAACGTATCTGTTGCCATCAATATCGGTGAGATAACACCCCGACCCTGATTTTATAAAAATTGGCGTGCCGCCCACCGCGCCAAACGCCCTGACAGGGCTGTTAACTCCACCCGGAATAAAACTCTGCGCCTCAGCAAACGCCTTTTTCGATTTTTCAGTAATTATCTTTGACATGTATAGCCGAATCTTATATGTTAATAGTGTATTTAAAATATTCAGAACCTGTGAAGACGAACATAATAACAAACCATGTTTTTTTTGTCAATATTTTTCATACGCTTCTATGATAAAAAAAATTAATCTGGGGGTGCTGATTTCCGGCGGAGGCAATACCCTGCAGAATTTTATAGATCTGATAGAGTTGGGAAAACTACCTGCCGCCATTCGGGTAGTTGTGAGCAGCAAACCAGGTGTTGCCGGTTTGGAAAGGGCAAAGAAACACCATATTCCCGCGTCGGTTGTTCCTTATGCACATCACAAGGAGGTTGACGCCTTCAGCCAGGCTGTTACGGCAGAATTGGATAAGTATCCCATTGACCTGATTACCCTTGCAGGGTTCGTTCATTTTTACAAAATACCCGACAAATACAAAGGAAGGGTCATGAATATCCACCCCGGACTCATTCCTGCCTTTTGCGGCCACAATTACTACGGCAATAAGGTGCATGAGGCCGTCATTAACTACGGCGCAAAAGTATCCGGATGCACGGTGCATTTTGCCGATAATGTGTACGATAACGGGCCCATTATCATCCAGCGGACGGTTCCCGTTCTTGATGACGACTCCCCTCATACCCTGGCCGAGCGCGTGTTTCAGGAGGAATGCGAGGCATATCCGGAGGCGATACGACTCTTCGCCGCGGGGCGATTAAAGATTGAAGGCAGGAAGGTAAGGATACTCAACACATAGCGTACTTTCGGATTTCGATATTCGGATTTGTACCGATAGGTTCTAAATGATTGGATAAAAGGCAATAGTACGATACGTGTATACCTACAGCAAAGAAATATTACCCAACGGACTCCGAGTCATTTTCATAGAGATGCCTCATATACACTCGGTAGTTGCCTCCGCTTATATCGGCGTGGGATCGCGATACGAGGACGAAAAGAAGCTTGGCATCTCCCACTTCCTCGAACACATGCTCTTCCGCGGGACAAAGCGGTTCAAGAATTCCTTCGAATTATTACAGGCTATTGACAATATGGGCGGCGACAGCGACGCCTACACCTCGCCCGAACACTCCGCAGTGGTAATCCAGGCGCACAACAAGCACATCGGAAAAGGTCTGCAAATCCTGAGCGACATCCTCCTTGGCGGAAACTTCAAACCGGACGACGTCGAGGTTGAAAGGCGCATCATCCAGGAGGAAATGAAACAATTTGTGGACGTTAAGGGCGATTACGTATGCATTGACGACATATCTTTTTCCATGATGTGGAAGGACGGCTCATCGGAGACGCCCTTATTCGGGGACGAGAAAACCATTGCAGCGCTAACTATGGAAGACCTATACGGGCATCATAAAAAATTCTTTGTCCCGGAGAATATCGTTCTCTGCGTCAGCGGGAATTTTGAGAAGGATACCGTCTATCGCCAGATAGGTGAATTATTCGGAAATTTACAGGGAAAGTTTTCCGCCCAGAAACCATCGCTGAAAACCACTCAAACCGAACCGAAATATTTATTCAAAAAATCACCTTCGCAAACCACCAGTTTCAAGCTCTGCCACAAGGCGTATCCGTACAAGCATAAAAACGTCATTATCATGCTCCTGCTTGCAGACGTCCTGGGGGGAGGCATCAGCTCCAGGCTGTCGTTAAACGTGCGGGAGAAATTGGGACTGGTTTATGAAATCACCTGCTATCCCGTCATGTTTTCCGACGTCGGTTCAATTGACATTTATACATCCACAAAGAAGGAAAATTTCGAAAAGACCGCGCAGGCAGTCATGGATGAGGTGCACAAACTCTTTCGGGAAGGGATAACCGAACAGGAACTCAGCAGGACGGAAGAACGGGTATTCAGTCAGATGCAGCTTATCATGGACAGCCCGCTCGCCATGGCAAACTGGTTTGGCATCGAGGAGCTTTTAATCACCCCCGAAACGCCCGATACCCCGGAGAAACAGGCCCAAAAAATTCACGATATTAAACTGGATGACGTGCACAAGGTGATTTCTGAAATATTTGTGCCCGAAAAGCGCAATTTTATTGTAGTCGGCGCCTTTGGCTGGCGAGGGAAAAAGCATGCGATATCGCTTCTCAAATAGAAGGAGTTAACACCTTCCTCTTTTGGAAGGCACGTTATCGGTATCAACCGGCAACGGCAAGGTGTGAATGTCATTCAGAAGGGTGTCCACAGATGCCTTTGCGGGTTCAAGTAGGGACACGTTGCACCGTGTCCCTACTTGAACCTGGAGGTTTATGTATTTCTAGGCGTTGTGACTGTTCAATTGGGTATCGCTTGCTCAAACTACAGGGTTCAGGTTGCAAACCTGAACCCGCCCGATTGGTAGGAGCCGTCTCCCGACGGCGATTGAGGGTACAGACAACACACATGCACCCGTTCGCCAACAGGAGTTGGCTCCTACCAAAAACATTGAAATTCCTATACATTGAACTTAACGCCTTTGGCGACTATTATCTGTTTAATACGTAGGGCAAGGCTTTAGCCTTGCAACTGTCCGACACGCTCTAGGGATGGCAACCCTAAAGGGTCGCCCTACAGTTGCTTTGAAATTCCTGGACATGTAAGTTGGGCATTCGGCGCTTTTTCGCTGATGTAGAGCGAAGCGCCGCTTCGCCCGAACGAAGCAATCGCTTCGTTCTACTAAATTACAAACACCCGTAATTGACAGTTTTGGGACTCAGATAAGAGCTTTGCTGAACTACCTGGATGATATCCTTGCGATTGAAAATTGCGAACACAAACGCAACCTGCCTGTCGCCGCCGTGTTCCAAAACTCGTCCAACAATAAGGAACTTGTCTGATTCAAGATCAAGTGAATTGACAGCCGCCCCCCAGAAGCAAGGCGCAATAATATCTTTTACCGTATCGTTAATCATGGCGAAATGACGCCATATTTCCACGCCTCTTTTAAAACAATAACTTCCAATAAAAAAGGGAGGCCAAGGAAGCCTCCCTTTTTTACCTGAGTTTTTAGAAATCATGTCCTCGTGTAAACGGGAAAGTGGCGTGTGACGAGCAAAGACATCACTCGTCACCCGTCACTTGTCACCCGCCACTTACTTGTCTTTGTCCTTGCCTTTCTCCTTCTCGTTTTCCTTGTTCTTCACCTTTACCGTATCGCTGCCCTGGAATTTCGCGCCGTCCTTTAATTCACCGGACACCGTAAAGACAACCTCTTCCTTCCGTGACTGCGTTTCCACGTTCAAATCCTTCACGTTAAAGGTGGCAATAAACCGGCCTTCATCATCCACCCTGCCCTGGATGGCGTACGCGCCCTGACATACCACACTGCTTGTTACAACGTCGCTGCCGGTATACGGCGCAGGAAGCTCAATAAACGCCTTACACTTACCCTTTTCCCTGAGATTAATCGTCTCAGGCTTTATGTCCACCTCCGCCTCGATAAACTTTGCGGTGATGGTCACCGTGTCAGGACTGCTGTTCACCGTACCGTCATTCACCATAAGGCTTACCACATACGTCCCTTCCACATCAGGCGTAAACATTGGATTCACCGACGTCGGATTGTCCAGCGTTACGCTGCTGCCCGAGGGTTTTGTCGTAAACGCCCATGCATAGGTCAATGTGTCGCCGTCCGCATCCGTACTGCCGCTGCTATCAAGGGTAACGGCGTCACCCATGTTTACCGACTGGTCTGCGCCAGCATCTGCCACCGGCGCAACGTTGATGGTGCTTATCGTTATCGTGTCGGCTGCGCTGTTTACCGTACCGTCATTGACCGTCAGGCTCACGACATACGTGCCTGCCTTGTCAATCGTAAAGGTCGGACTCACTGCCGCGGCGTCGCTTAAGGTCGCCGTACTGTTTTGCGGCCTCGTCGTAAACGCCCACTGGTACGTCAACGCATCGCCGTCCACGTCATGACTGCCGCTGCCGTCCAGCATCGCCGTATTGCCTACATACAGGGACTGATCAGCCCCTGCGCTGGCAACGGGCGCGGAATTGAGTGTAGTGACGGTCATCGTATTTACAGCACTGTCCACCGTCCCGTCATTCACCGTCAGGCTCACTACATACGTGCCTGCCGCGTCAACCGTAAATGTCGGTTTCACCGCCGCCGTATCACTTAACGCAGCGTTGCTGCCCGTAGGCACGGTTGTAAACGCCCATGTGTACGTCAGCAGATTGCCATCCACGTCCGTACTGCCGCTGCCGTCCAACGTCACCGTGTCGTTTACATACGCCGACTTGTCTGCCCCTGCATTGGCCACCGGTGGGGAGTTCAGCGTGCTTATCGTCACCGTATCGGCTGCGCCGTTTACCGTCCCATCGTTTACCGTTAAACTCAGTACATACGTACCTGACTTATCTACCGTAAACGTCGGATTCACCGCCGTCTCATCGCTTAAGGTCGCCGCGCTGTCCTGCGGCCTCGTCGTAAACGCCCATCGGTACGTCAACTGATTGCCGTCCACGTCTGTACTCTGGCTGCCGTCCAGCGTCACCGTGTCATTCACGTATGGCGACTGGTCTGAACCTGCATTGGCCACCGGCGGGGAGTTCAGCGTGCTGATCATTACCGTATCGGTTGTGCTGTCCACCGTACCGTCGTTCACCGTCAGGCTCACCACGTACGTGCCCGACTTGTCCACCGTAAAGGTCGGATTCACCGCCGTTGTTTCGCTTAATGCGGCGCTGCTGCCCGACGGCGCGGTCGTAAATGCCCACTTGTATGTCAACTGGTTGCCGTCCACGTCGTGGCTGCCGCTGCCGTCCAGGGTCACCGTGTCATTCACATACGGCGTCTGGTCAGTCCCGGCGTTTGCCACCGGCGCGGAGTTGAGCGTCGTGACCGTTACCGTGTCCGCTGAACTGTTTACCGTGCCGTCATTCACCGTCAGACTCACTACGTACGTACCAGACTTGTCCACGTCAAATGTCGGATTCACCGCCGAGGCGTCGCTCAATGCGGCGTTGCTGCCTTCCGGCCTTGTTGTAAACGCCCAACTGTATGTCAACTGATTGCCGTCTACGTCTATGCTGCCGCTGCCGTTCAGCGTCACCGTGTCATTTACATACGGCGACTGGTCGGCGCCTGCACTTGCCACCGGCGCTGAGTTTAAAGTACTGATGGTTATCGTGTCTGCTGCGCTGTTTACCGTGCCGTCATTCACCGTCAGACTCACTACGTACGTACCAGACTTGTCCACGTCAAATGTCGGATTCACCGCCGAGGCGTCGCTCAATGCGGCGTTGCTGCCTTCCGGCCTTGTTGTAAACGCCCAACTGTATGTCAACTGATTACCGTCTACGTCTACGCTGCCGCTGCCGTCCAGCGTCACCGTGTCGTTCACATACGGCGACTGGTCGGCCCCGGCGTTTGCCACCGGCGCTGAGTTGAGCGTCGTGACCGTTACCGTGTCCGCTGAACTGTTTACCGTGCCGTCATTCACCGTCAGACTCACTACGTACGTACCAGACTTGTCCACGTCAAATGTCGGATTCACCGCCGAGGCGTCGC